>WNEZ01001811.1_pt1 | contig 18065 bp, 9 predicted proteins | sample 5400521 | NCBI WGS metagenome assembly WNEZ01 (sample SAMN13153339, study PRJNA577476) | soil metagenome | isolation source: 120 cm saprolite under Douglas fir tree site 2 hole 1 replicate 1 | place: USA:California | collected 2015-04-18
GCGCCGCATCATCCTCTGTCGGGGCGAGCGTCAATGGCGCGCCACTGCGCCAGCGCCCGACGAGCTTCGCCGCCAGCAGCTCGCGCTCCGCATCCGTCTGACCGTTCTCTCGCAGGAAGCGATTGAACGCTCCGACGCGCGACTGGTATTTTCGCAAGCCGACGTAAGTGCCGTTGCGGCCTAACGCGTCGGGCTGGGGCATCGCGAGCGGCACGCCGGCCTCACCTGGATAGCCGAGGATGAACTCGCCCGCTTTGATCGGGCGTCCCTGACCGGGAAGCGGCATGACGCCACTACCCTCGATCGCAGGCTGGCCGATGCCGTCTTTGTAGCCAAGCGAATTGAGACCGCCCGGTTGAGCGCCGAAGTCTTGGGTCAACAGGACAGTGACGCCCGAAAAATCTTGATACTGCCGCTGCGCCGTCTCCATGGTCCGGCGCCACTTCGCTTCCGTGGGACTGACGACGCAGACCTGGATGTGAATCTGTCCGCTACGGAACGGCGGTTCCCAGTTCTTCGGATCGTTCAGGCCGTAGTCACGCAGTTTCTCCGCACGCGCAGCCATTCCCTTCTGAAAGGATTCGGGAAAACTTCGCAGCGACTCTTCTGCGACGCCCAGCGCCACCAAACCCGGATAACTGATCGCGACCGCGATCCAGGCATCATCTGCCTTCCACCAATCGGCGGCGGAGCTGATATGCGGCGCGAGTCTCCGCAAGAACTCACGACCGCTCTGCGCATCGTCGATGTGTAGGAAAACGTGCGTGCCGAAATACGGCTCCGGACGATGGCGCAGAACGGTCGCTTGAATGTCGTTGAGGTTGACCATTTAGCTGATCTTGTCGAGGAATTCGTCCGTGGCACTGCCGATGCGCTCGAGCCGTCTCGTCTCGACCACGGTCAGATTCGGATTCGCGACGTACCAGAAGTCCGCCGTGATCTGATGCTTCACGATGTGGTCCTTCACCTTCGGGCTACGCACTCCGGGCCAACCTTCGGTGTCGCCAAACTGCAGGTCGAGGATGTCGGGAATCTTCGTTGCGAAGTCCTCGATATAGGCGTCCCAGTCGCCGTCGTAGGCGGTGCAAAACAGCAGCTTCGAATCGTTGTCCAGAAAAACGAAGCGCATGTCGTGGACCGTGCCAACCTTATCCACGAGCGCATTGCCGATGCTGCCGTGCAGAGCTCCAAGAAAACCGCGCAGCCGGTTGGCTCCTCCTGGCGCCATTGGAACGATCACTGTCAACTCCGAAACCTTGCCCTGACGGCGCCCGATCCGGCCGGCGGTTTCTGGCCGAGCAGCCGGTTCCGTGGCGGACGGGCTCGTCCTTACAAGGCGTATCACGTTCTCGAGCGCTTTTTTGCCGATGTCTGACGCGTCGGCGTAAAGCTCCCGCAACTTCTGCACCTTCTGTTCGATGTCCGAGGATTGTTCCGATTCTGTCTTCTTTGTTTGCGTGGCCATGTTTAGGCCTCCTTTCAGATGTTTTCCCGCACAGTCAGTGAGCTCTCGAAGGCAAACGGCGCGATCTCGTCTTTGAGCATGAACATGAACAATGTTTCGAAGGCGGGCAACGTTCCGCGCCGAGAGCGCCCCAGGTCGGCAGCACCAGCGCGATGCAGAAGGACCGCCTCACTTTGTCGCCCCCGCCTCGATTTGAATATCATTCATGATTGGCGGCTCGTGCGTTGTTCTTGCCGGCTGAGCCTCAGCGGCCGCGTCCCACTTAATCCACTTGAGATCGAGTACAAAGATTGAGTAGAAGACCGGGACCAGAAGAAGGGTGATGAAGGTCGCCACTGCGAGTCCGCCGATCTGGGCATAACAGAGAGGTTTCCAGAGCGGGCCGCCTTCGAGCGCCAGAGGGAGCAAAGCCAGGATCGTTGCGCCTACAGTGATCATCACAGGTCGAATTCGCTCAATTCCAGCATCGGGGAGAGCACGTTCCAACGGTTCTCCCTTTTCGTGCATCTCCTCGATGAAGTCGAACAGCACGATGACGTGGCTCACGATGACTCCAATGAGGCTGGCTACGCCAAGAAATGCCATGAAGCCGAAGGGAGTACCCATGAGCGCCAGTGCGATCAACGCTCCGATGGCTCCATACGGGGCGGCCGCAAAGACCAACAACGGTTTGACGGCATTATTGAACTGAACGAGCAGCGCGAGATAGATGCCGACGAGAGAGATCAAAAGCACGACGGCGAGATTCTTGAATCCATCCACTTGTTTTGCCTTTTCACCGCCGATGCGCAATTGATAGCCTGGCGGAAGGCTCTTCTTGAGAGCATTCAGTTCCGGCTCGATTGGCGCCAGTACCTCTGACGCCAGGACACCGGGCGCCGGAAAGCACAGGATCGACAAGGTGCGAAAATGCTCGCGACGCCTGATGCGTACCGTCTCGAGAATGTTTTTCAGGGTTGCCACCGACAGCAGCGGTACTTTGACGTTCTCCTGTGACGAGTTGACGTAGAGATTCTCGATCTGGGACAGCCGCGCCCGATCCTGCGGCCGGAGACGGGCGACAATCGGGATGTTCTTGTTTCCTTCCTTGTAAATCCCCACCGTGTCTCCACTGATCGCCGCAGCGGTGGACCTGGCGACGTCGGCGTTCGTAATACCGACAAGGTTGGCGCGATCCGGCTCGATCTCGATCCTGACCTGTGGGCTGTCGGGGCCCCAATCGTCTCTCAAGACGGAAATCCCATGCGATTGGCGAACGATACCCATGACTTGTGACGCGATTCCGCGAAGCGTCGCGACGTCGTTTCTCTCCATTTGCGGATCGATATCTGCCTGCCCTGAAATCAGGACCTCAACCGGCGTTTCGACTGGGTTGGTTTGTAACTGTCGGACGGTAATCCATGCTCCCGGAACCTGCCGATTGAGTGCGTCCTGAATAGGTCCAATCAGCTTCGGAGTAGCCTCCTTGTCGCGCACCTGCACGATGACCTGCGCATAATTGGTCTGCGTCGCTTCAGGAGCGATGGAGAACCAGAAGCGAGGCCCGCCACCGCCGACGAAACTCGTCATGGAGGTGAGTAGGTCCTTCTCAGGACCGTCCTCAATCACATTCTGGACGACCTGCTCGGCCCTCACCGCGGTATCGTTCGATGCACTCAAGGGCACGTCATTTGGCAACCAGATGTCGAGGTAGAACCAATACTGCACATCCTCAGGGAAGAATTGAGACTTGAGGCGCGAGCCGGCAAAGCCGCCGATCATCAAAAACACGAGGGAACCGAGGAGAACGGTCCAGCGGTGTTGAATGGCCCGGCCCACCAGCCGGCTGTAGAAGCCATAAAAACCCCTCTGGCGTTTCTCTTCTATCGAGATCTCCTTCCTGGCCGGCGGCCGTTGAATGTAATAGCCCAGCAACGGGACGAACGTCATGGCAACGACCAATGCACAGAGCAGCGCCGTCGTCATGACGATGGGGAGGCTCTTGAGGAACGCGCCGGTATTGCCGTTGAGCATGAGAAACGGCAGGTAGGCGATGATGTTGGTCAATGTCGCGTAAAAGATGGCCGTCGCCAGCTTGGTCGGCCCCAGCCAGGCTGCAACCCGGCGCGGCAGTCCCGCCGCAAGACCGCGCTTGATCCCGTCTCCCGCTACAACAGGAACATCAACCAGCAGGCCAAGCGCGATGATCAGTGTGGCCACAGAAACCTGCTGCAGGTCAATGCCCAACATATAAACGACACCGAAGGTCATGGCGAGAGTGATGGGAATCGCCAGGGCCATGATGAGCGCGAGGCGCCACTCCCAGAATCCAATCAGGGACACTGCCACGACAAGGAGGATCGCCTCCAGCAAGGCTCGCAAGAACAGGTGAATGTTTTCCTTCACCTGCAGCGGTTGATCGGAGGTATGGGCGATGATCAGATCTGCCGGCAGAATCTGCCTGACCTGCACGAGTTTCTGATCGACCGACCGGCCAAATTCTGCGATCTGCTGCTGATCGCGCATGTAGATTGCGAGCGTGACCGCACGGCTGCGCTGCCACTTTCCACTCGCCGTCCGCCACGTGTAGTAGTTCAGGTAGCGCGCGGGGCTCTGGTAGCCGGGAATGATGTTGACCAGGTCCCTCAGATAAACGGGAGCTCCGGACGAAGTCCTGGATACGGCAACGTCTCCGATGGCATCGATGCTTTCGAACTGACCCGATGGATTGATGATGATTTGCCGCTGGCCAGCCTCGAATTCGCCGCCCGGTGCAATGATGTTGCGAGCGCGCAATACCTGCGCGAGAGATGCCGGCTGCAGTCCATACTCGGCTAAACGGTCCTGCGAATACTCGAGGTAGACCACTCGCGGAAGGAGGCCCCTCCTCTCTACTTTTGAGGTCTCCGGCGCCCCTTGAACCGTTCTCGCGATCAGGTCAGAGAAGTTGTCGAGGTCGGCGTAGCTATACCTGTCTCCCGCGACATCGGTCAGCCTGGCCCGAGCGTCATGGGGATTACGAATGATGACTGGCGTCCAGCCATCCGGATGCAGATCGGATCGCTGCAATTGCTTCTGGAAAAACTCTTCCACGAAGCGATGGATGCTCGCGTCGTCTTTTTCCGAGACTCCGTCCACTGCGATAAATCCACTGCCTGAAATAACCTGCTGGCGGTGCAGGATGCCCGCTTCTTCTGCCAGTTGCTCGAAAAGCCGTACGGCATCGAGCATCGTCGCCGGGGAGATGGATCGCGGAAATGAATAGACGATCGCGACGGGCACGCCACGTTCCGCTTGCCGCGTACGCGATCGAACGGACTGCACAGCAGACTCGATGGCCTGCGCGCGAATATTGATTTCCAGCGGGTCTGCCTTCGGGCTGGCGATGGTCAGCATGACGGCCGCCGTATCCCCGAAGTCGCTCTGAAAAACAATCGGCCCTGCGCCTTGTGGCAGTTGGCTGTTCAGCGCATTGAGCTTGAGATTGATATCGCTGAATTGCCTCTTGACGTCCGAGACGTTTTCGGCGAGCTGAATGTAGACGTATCCCGCTCCAGGAAAGCTTACAGAGCGAACTCCGTAGTCTGAAGCCGTCCCGGGATAGATTGTCTTGTTCTCAGCGACGGCATCCTCCATCGGACGGGTAACCAACTGCTCGATCTGCCGTGCTGTGGCGCCCGGCCACGGACAAAAGGCCACCGCAACCCTGACCGGAATGTCCGGGTCCTTCCGCTGGGGCATGCTTTTGTAACCGAACCAGCCCCATACCAGGACGCCGACGAGGAGAACCCAGGAGACCTGGGGGTGCTCGACGAAAAACCTGGAGACGTTGTTCGTCTTCTCGATACGATCCTGGTCGCTCTTGTATTTCATGGACTTTCCAATTAACGGATCACCTGGATGCGATCACCATCTGTCAGGAGTTGAGCACCGACGGAGACAATGCGTTCGCCGGGTAAGACTCCCTCGACAGCAACTGAACTGTCATGGGTCGTACCCAACTGGACTTTGCGCAAGTTTGCGACGAGCGCACCCTCGCGCTGTTGCGCGACCATCACCGCAAACTGATCGGGATCTGAAGGGAACGGCACGATGGCGCTCAGTGGGACCGTGACAGACGAATGCGGAATCTCACCGAGACTGACCGTAGCGATCATGCCTGGCTTCAAATGACGGTCGCGATTACTTACGGTCACCTCAATGGCAAAGACTCGGTTTCGTGCATCGGCGGCCGGCGCGATGCTTGTCACCTGCCCTTTCAAGGGAGAGGAATCATTCCTCGTCTGAATCGGCAGCTCCTGCCCTAACCGCACGCGGTTGAGAACGTAGTCGGGCGCGCCAAAGGTCACCTTGACGCGATCGATATCGGCGATCGTAAAAGCCGTTGTGGCCGGAGACACGAAGCTTCCCTGATCGATGTTCCGGCTGAGAATGTAGCCGGAGAAAGGAGCCTTCAGGTCGGCGTCGCCAAGAATCAACTCGCTCTGGCGGACCGCGGCTTTTGCATTGACCATGGCAGCTCGCGTTGCATCGAACGCGGCCTGGGACTGTTCGTAATCTGGCTTGGTGAGACTCTGCGTCGAATACAGCGCCTTTGCTCGCTTGAGGTCCTGATCGGCTTTGGTGTGCTGCGCGACAGCCTGATCGGCCAGGGCTTGCGCTTGCGCGACTTGATTCTGCAGGTCTTCCCGGCGAATGTGCGCCAGTGTGAGATGTTTCCCCACGTAGTCGCCCGCTCCGATGTCGCGCACTCGCCCATCTCCTCCTCGCACCTGCCTGACATTTGTCACATATCCGGAGGAGCGAAACATGAGATCCACCTGCGCGTAAGGAAAGATCGACCCGGAGTACCGCAGTAATTCGCCACTCACATGGGAGCCTGCTACGGTGGCCAGCTGGACGGCCTTCGGCGGCTGCAAGGGTATCGGAGGCTCGTGATGACATCCGATCAACACACCCACGACCGATGAGAAAACAAGCACGCGTTGAGTGTTCGATCGCCCAGGAATCTGACAAGGCTTCACGGCTCTACTCCTTACCCAGCGTTTTCTGAAAATCGGCCCGTGCACTCCAATATGCGAGAACAGCCTGATTCCATTGGCTCTCGGCATCGACCAGGGAGGACGTTTGCTTCAGCAAGTCGCTGAGCAAGATTGATTGCTGCGAATACGCTTCCTTCCGGTTCCGCATTTTTTCTGCCTCGGCATCACGGATGGCCTCTGTGACAGCAAGGTGGGCACGAGCTTCCCGGAGACGCCTGAAATTCGAATTCACGTCGAGAAGAATCTGCTCACGTGTATCTTCGAAGGAGAGTCCCGCCTCCTTTTCTGCAATGGCAGCCTGTCGAACGCGGCGGCGCTTCGCTCCCCAATCCCACGGCTGCCATGTAAGCAAGGCGCCGACGGAGGCCACGTTTTGGGGCAGAAAATCGATATTCGCAGGGCTCAAGTAGCTTGCCTGGATGGAGACATCCGGGATGTAATGCGTCTTCTCGCTCCTGGTCGCCAACTCAGCCTGACGCATTCGATTTGCCGCCAGCTTCACTTCCGGACGATGTTCGAGTGCGGCGGCCCCGGCAGCAGCAAGGTCCTCCTGCTCGAGCAACGGAGCGGCGACCGGTTCTACCGAAAACTCCGTCTGCACGCTGCGTCCTAACAGGCGATTGAGGGCCTCTTTATGATTGGCAAGGCTGTCTTCGAGCGCGGCCAGCTGATACAACGCGCTGGCTACCTCTGCCTTGACGGAAAGACGCGCGGCTTTGAGAGCGGCTTGTTGGCTGAAGCGCCGCTCGGTCAGCTGCAGCAGCTCCTGCAGATACTCCACGGTCGATTGTTGTGACGCAAACTGGACCTGCGACTGAAGCACCTGATAATACGATTGACGAACATCATCGATCAGCTTCTGTTTCCGCTCCTCGAAGGACAACTGTGCCGCATCGACCTTGAGTCGCTGGTCCGCGACTGACAGACGGATACGAAGCAATTGTGTCAGCGGCTGGGTCGCCGTGACTGAGATGATGGCTACCGGTCGAGCCGGCGTGCGCAGGTTGGTGTCGGATCCTGGAATTGGGCCGGTATCCGGGAAAGTGCCGAACTGTCCCTTCTTGATTCTGAAATCGATTGGCGAGAGCAACTCAGTTGCGAGCACGGAGGTGTCGAACCGAGGATATAGAAGGGTCCTCGCCTCACCCAACGCTTCGCGCTGCTTAGCGACGTCGAGCCCCGATCGCTGCAGGTCCCGATTATTGGACGTGGCGATTAGAATCGCTTCCTCGAGTGTCAGCTCCCGCGCATCGTGGGTTTGTGCGTTTGCCGGCGTCGCCACGCACATCGCTGCGAGCAGCGCGCAGGCGATCGCTGACATGCGCACGTCCCTTGATTTCTGAATTGCCGATCGCTCGGACCGCTGATCTGCCACACAGACAAGGTAGCTGCGTACCGATTTTGCCAACACCCCATAAGCCACAGCCGCCGGCCTAGATTTTTCTGCAGGTCAGGTGTTTGTCAGGAGCTATGCGGAATTAGCCCGGACTATTCATGATGCTTTCGTCGCTAGGCGGCCGAGACGAAAGCTTCATGAATAGTCCGGGTTAGAGAGGCCGCGTATCTCGGGCATGCTGAACCGGACTTGTCTTCCGGAAGATGATGCCGCCAGGCACGACAAGGTTGATCGCGGTTCCCGAATTTGCTGAACTGACGACGGTGAGCCTGCCACCGATGCGGGCGGCACGCTCGCGCATTCCTTGCAGTCCAAAGTGTCCGTCCCTGCTACTTTCCGCGATCACGGGGTCAATACCTGTTCCATTGTCGGCTACGCGTAGGGAAAAGTTGTTGGCATATCTGAGCGCTATTTCCAGGCGGCTTGCCCCCGAGTGCACACATGCGTTGCGGATGGCTTCGTACCCGACGCGGTAAATTTCATCACGGACAATGGGATGCATCTCTCTGGCCGTGCCAACTACAGAAAATGTGACTGTCACGGCACTGGGGATGAGGCCGTCCTCGGTCACACGCCGAAGGGCTTCAGCCAGGTCGTTGGTCTGAGTTGTCGTCGTACGCAGGGAGTTCAGCACCGCCCGCCCTTCCTGGATGGCGTTCGCGAGCCAGACGGACAGCTGTTCCATGGCTCGGCGCATTCGGATGGGATCGGAGGCGAGATCCAACGCATCATCCGCAACCAGCTTGCTGCCCTGGATGGTCTGAAGAAAAGTATCGTGGAGGTCGCGTGCCATCCGCGTGCGTTCCGCCAGGCGCTCATCGAACCGTGCGGTGATGGCTTTGGAAATCTGCAGCACACGTAGTCGGTAGCTAACCCATACGACGAGGACAGCGGAAACAAGACAGAGAATTCGGAACCAGTTCGTCTGGTAAGAAGCAGGAATCAGGGTGAAGTTCAGCGATGCTCCGTCCTCATTCCAGACGCCGTCGCTGTTACAGGCGATCACGCGAAAGCGATAGTTCCGAGGTGGCAGGTTTGTGTAAGTAACCTCCCGAGCGCTTACCGGGCCGCGCCAATCGTCATCGTAACCCTCGAGCTTGTAGCGGAATTGAACGCGTTCTGGCGCTGCCAAGCTGAGAGCCGCGTATTCAAATTGCAGATTCCTGGTTCCTGGCCGCAAACGCAACCCTGAAGAAGGCGTGAGAGTTCGATCGTCGGCCTTGAGCGTCTCGATCGTGACCGGAGGCGGTACGATGTTTTTGCGCAAGTGCCGTGGGTCGACGACGGCAACGCCCTCGCTGGTAGCAAACCAGAGCCGGCCATCAGTGGACCGTATCGACGTTGGAAACGGTTCACGTTGTCGTGGAAGTCCTCGAAGGCCATCAGTCGCGTCGAAAGATGCCCCTTGCATCCGATAAGAAGGCGAGAGCAACGCCTTCTCTAGTTCCTGCGGACTGACCCGGAGGATTGCCAGCGCTCCGGCAAGCCAGAAAAACCCTTCATCATCTTCCACAATCCCTGACACCGAGTTCCCCGGCAACCCGTTTTTCCTTGTGAGCGTAACGAAGTGCCCATGATCAAAGCGGCTCAGCCCGCCTTCGCTACCGATCCAAACGTTTCCTGCCCGGTCTTTCGTAATTGCCAGCACTTTCCCGCCGGGAAGACCGTCCCTCAGAGAATAGACGTGGAATTCTTCATTCTCATGGACTGCGACTTCCCCATTCTCGAATCCCAGCCAGAGCCGCCCAAGCGGATCCCCATAGAGAACGCGGCAGCGGTATTGCGGGAGATGCACACGGTTCCGAAAATCGGTCCAATGACCGTTTCGCAACCGCAGGACTCCTCCACCCTTGTCGCCTCCCCACACCGTGATCCATAGGCTGCCGCGGGCGTCCCGTGCAATCGCATGGACCATTGCTCCTTTCTCGATGTCGGGCACTTTCATCAATGAGACTCTTCCGTCGACTCCTTCTGCCAGCCTGAAACTGCCTCCGAACCAGATATGGCTATCTCCGTCTCCATACAAACTGAGAATGCGCGTCGTGTCGGACCTGGAATAGGCCGGGAGTTTCGCAGTCGTGATTCGGCCCTGGCGGAAGCGATGGAAAGTGTCGCTTGTATAGCTGACAAGCCAGACACTTCCATCCGGTGTTGAAGCTACTGCCAGTCCTTGATCTGGAGTCAAACCTTCTCCGTTGGAGTAAGCGATGACTTTGTTCTCGCGAAAGCGATCCAGACCGACGGCTGTGCCAAACCAGAGATTGCCTTCGCGGTCCTCGAGAGCCGAATAGACCCGATCGCTGGAAAGACCTTCGCGAGCCCAAAGCTGATCCAGAACAGCCCCTTCCGGTTGTTTGACGTCAACCACTCGGCGAAGCCCCCTCTGATCCGATCCGATCCACAGGCTCCGGTCTCTGTCGAAGAGCACACATAGGGGCTCCGCGCCAATTTTGATGCTGGCTTCCCACTTACTTCGACTCATGATCGGTCTCACTGCGTGAGCGCTCGTGTCAGCAAGCCACACATCTCCGTCTGGAGCCTCCGCCATCATCCAGACCTGCCCAACAGACTCTCTAGTCGCCAGAAAGCTCTTTGCATTCGGGGCAAGACTCAATATTGTGTTCCTCCGAACCGGGTCCTTGCTGAATCCAAAGTTCAATCCATCCGTTGCCACCCACAGAGTTCTGCGGCGGTCTACGAAGAGTACTTGTGCTCCCGGAGCGGGGTATCCCGACTCCGCACCAATCTGGCGCCATCTGCCGCCATCCAGTTTGCTAAGCCCGTATTGACCACCCGCCCAGATCGCGCCGTTCCCGTCCTCTACAATGGAGAGAGTTCCGCCGTCTGGTACGCCGTCAGCACGCGAATAATTCTTCAAATGGCCCTTGCGTAGCCGGCTGATTCCTCCGGAACTGAACCCGATCCACAGGCTTCCATCCCTGCTCGTACACAGAGACCACACTGAGGACCCGGGGATATGTTCTCCGAAGCTCGGCTGCCATGCCACAAAGTGCAGACCATCAAATCGATATAATCCGACTTCCGTCCCAAGCCACAAATATCCGTCTGGTGTTTGAGCAATTGCTCGAACAGGCGCGGGAACGCCGTCCTTCGCGGTCCATGATGTGTGCGTAAACTGGCTGAGTCGTTTCTGCGGATCGAGCGCTTTGGCCGGAATCGCCGACACGATATCGATCAGCATGAGGAGGGCGCAGAGGAGTTTGACGAAGCCTCGCGGGGATGTTCGCGCAACCGCTCCGGTTCGTTTACCGGCCCGGACAGCGTAGCTCCGTATCGAGGGCGCGCTCGATAAAAGACTGGACAACAAAACGTTTCCCATCACGTCGATAAGTCACCCGTTGCAAGCGTTGAGCGGCAGTCCTCGATCCTGATTGGACATCTGCTCCTTTCAGCGAAAGGTCTCTTATCTTTATGAGCGGAGACTGCGAGCGGGCATCGTCTTCCAGATGATGCCTCCGGGGACGATCAGCTTGATCTCGGTTCCCGAGTTCGAGGAGCTCCCGAGCGTGAGCTTGCCTCCGATGCGAGCGGCACGCTCTCGCATCCCTTGCAGTCCAAAGTGCCCGTCCTTTCCCCTATCCGCGAAGGCGGGGGCAATCCCTGTTCCATTGTCAGCCACACTCAGGATCAGGTCCTGCGAATAGATGAGCTCCACTTCCAATCGACTTGCGCCCGAATGCGTACATGCGTTGTGGATGGCCTCGTAACCAATGCGGTAAACCTCATCGCGGACGATGGGATGCATCTCCCTGGCATCGCCAATCACGGAAAATGTGACCGCCATAGACCCTGGGATGAGATCGTCTTCGGTCACGCGCCGGAGAGCTTCACCGAGGTCGTTCGTCTGTGTCGTCGCCGAGCGCAGGGAATTCAGCGCTGCCCGTCCTTCCTGGGTGGCTTTTCCAAGCCAGTCGGATAGCTGTTGCATGGCTTGACGCATTCGGATGGGATCGGTAGACGGATCCAGCGCATCATCCGCAACCAGCTTGCTGCCCTGGATGGTTTGCAGGAAAGTGTCATGGAGATCACGCGCCATGCGAGTGCGTTCTGCCAGTCGCTCATCGAAGCTGGTGGTGATGGCTCTCGCAACTTGCCGCACCCTCAGGCGGTAGAGCGACCACACGACGAAGAGCCCCGCGGTGATGCACAGAAGAAGAAACAGATTCGTCTGGTACCACGCGGGTGCAACGCTGAAGGCCAGAACGGCGCCTTGCTCATTCCAGACGCCATCGCTGTTGCATGCGATTACCCGAAACTGGTATCGCCCCGGGCGAAGGTCAGTATAGAAAGCCTGGCGCCGTGTTCCTGGTTCCTCCCAGGCCGCATCGCGGCCTTCGAGTCTGTATCGAAAGCGCACTCTTTGCGGAGCGACAAAGCTCAACGCCGTGTAGTCAATTTCGAGATCGCGCGTAAGCGGAGGAAGACGAACCTCTTTTCCAGGAGAATAGTTCTTTCGGTCGGCAATGATGCCTTCAACATGCACTGGCGGAGGTAGGGCATTACGCGTCAGATGATTCGGATCGATCATTTGCAGGACGAGACCGTTTGCAAACCACAACCGTCCATCGGGAGATCTTGCGGCTCCGGCGAACGGAGCCCAGCCCGGGTGCGCACCGTCGATGGCGTCAAAAGTTCTGACCTGTAACGTAGCGTCAGGCTGCCCCCACCACCGCTGCATTTCCTCATCTGCTATCTTGACAAGCCCGCATTGTGTGAATAGCCAGAGATCGCGATGACCATCCTGAATGGGCGCATAGACACCATCGCAGGGAAGGCCGTTCCTGACTGTCAGCGTCTGTTGCTTTCCTTCCTTCCATCCGATGAGTCCCCTCGGGGTTGCTCCTAACACCGAACCATCGGAGCTCACCATGAGTTGATTGACTCGAGAATCGTCACCGTGCTTGAAACGAAAGACTTCTGTCTTGCCATTGCGATATCGAGCGAGATCGCCATTCATCAGGCCTAACCAGATGCCCCCGCGGGGATCGGCCTCGACTTTGCGCGCCGCCGGCATCTGCGGCGCCGGAAAGGTTTCCTGCACCTTCAGATCGTGGATTCGAATGAGCGTCCTTGGAGTCCCGCTGATTTCAACCCAGACATCGTTGTCCACATCTTCCGCGATTCCCACAACCAGTCCGATCGGTGTGCCATCCGGCCTGTCGATCCTTCTGAATTTTCCGTTCTCGTAAATCGACAATGTGTGATCGACGCCGACCCACAAACGGCCCGCATGATCTTCGAGCAACGACGTCACTTGATCCCCCGGCAAGCCTTTCCCCGCTTGTATTGACGACACACGGCTCTGTCGAAGAGCGTCCAAACTCTCAGCCCCTCCTATCCAGATCGTGCCATCCCGCGCAACGAGAACAGAATCCACCTCTGGCGTGACCAGCCCTTCGCGGGTTGAGAAGGTAACGACTCGCACGTTGCGGAAACAATCAATACCCTTGCCGGTAGCTGCCCATAGATTGCCTTCACGATCCTCATAGAACTGGAAGACGTAGTCGCCGGAGAGACCATCAGTACTGTCAAAGTGATCCACATTGCGACCATGAATGCGGTAAATGCCGTGGTTGAGCGTTGCAACCCAAAGCGCGCTTTCGCGGTCGCGGAACAAATCCTGAACTTCCAGCGTGCTGCCATCCAATTCGGGTGTGACAAATGACTTCCATACACCTTGCACCAGTTGCCGGAGGCCCAGGCCAGGGAGATCCATTCCGACCCATACGGAGCCATCAGGGTTGGGAGCAAGGGCCCTGACGCCGCCAACTCCCTCCTTCGAATTCAATTCCCTTAGTGTGAACGTCCTGGATGACGACCAGGGCTTCCAGCGGAAAAACTTTGAAGAGGCACCGATCCAAAAGTTACCCAGGCTATCCTCGATCAGAGATCCTGCAAGGTCGGCACCTGGAAGTCCATCTGCCTTACCATAACAATGCGCGCCTTTCCCAATGACGCGGCAGAGACCTCCGGCCGCATCCCTTCCGCGGCTGCGCACGCACCAGACTGTGCCACTGCGGTCCTCAATAATGGAATTGATGCGTCCCGGCTCGACCAGATAGTTCGTTAGATCTCGATTGTCCCAATGGCTCAGCCCCCCTTCCATGCCGATCCATAAACTCCCATCGCGTGCGCCCAGAAGAGATGTGACATTCGAAGACGGCAAATGCTTTCCATTGGGAGGAGTCAACGGAACAAATCGAACGCCGTCGAAGCGCAGAAGACCACCCTCGGTGCCGACCCACAGATATCCATCGCTGGTTTGAGCAAACGCATTCGGCGCGCCGTTAAAGACTCCGTCCTGAATCCTCCAGGCGGTGTGCGCGTATTGAGAGATGCGGAGGGACGGATCGACTGCCCAGACCGAGCTCACTACTGTTGAGAAGGACAACAAAAAGCAGGCTGGGAACGCCCGCGGAATGTTCAACTTCTTCATCTTGGTCACGAGATTCGTTCGCTGATTTTCAAGTGGGCACGAACATACATGAAAACGCGGATGCCGCAGGATCGCCGACTCTCTGACTAAACCAAGTCGCCGGATGCTGGAATGCGCTTTACCTGCACCGTGACACTACTCGGTTCGTGGCTTTCGCAGACTATCTGGACCTAGAGCCAGCCTCCTGTAGTTTTCCATAGGCTGGCGCCGGATTCAGATCTGCGCAGGCCGGAGCACGATCCCAGATCCCCCGCCCTTTGCCGGCTTGAATTCAAATTTCAAGCAGCCCGCGGCGGAGCGCGATGGTCACCGCGTGTGTCCGATCGTTGGCACCCAGTTTTTCGACCAGGTTCTTGATATGGAAGTTCACCGTCGTCTCCGCGATCGAGAGTTGACCGGCAATCTGTTTGTTCCGGTAGCCATCGCGAATGAGGCGCAGTACCTCCAGCTCGCGAGTCGTAAGATCCTCTTCGCCGAGGTGCTCCGCAAGGCGGGCCGCCACCTCGGGTGGAACATGTCGTTTGCCGGCGTGCACCGAACGAATGACGGCCAGCAATTCATTTTTCGGCATGCTCTTGAGAACGTAACCCGCGGCGCCGGCACGCAGAGCGCGCTGGATTTCGGCGTCCGCGTCCGAGGTCGTGAGCATGATGATGCGGGCATCGGGAAACTCACCGCGAATGGCGATCAGTGTGTCGGTGCCATTTGCGCCGGGCAGCCGGAGATCCATCAGCGTGACGTCGGGGGGATGCGTGCGAAATTCGGCAATTGCGCTTTTCGCATCGACGGCTTGCGCAACAAGGAGCATATCCGGCTGCGATCCGATGACCGTGCTGAGCCCTTCACGGAAGACCGGATGGTCCTCAACGCTCAGGATGCGAATGGGCTTCCCCTGCAAGCGGATCTCCTTTTCCGCATTCTATCTCCGGGGGGAAGCCTAGAGGAAAATGTGGTGTGAATACTCTCGTTCCTGGGGGCGCGGCCGGTCGCGAGTCGATTCATCCTTGATCATGCTCAACACGGCCGTAACCATCGCGTGCTGCCTCGAGGAAGAACAGCGACCGGCTGCCACGGCGCATCGCAGGCTCGCCTTACCGGAGGAAGCGATTGCGCGGATTCGCAGCACATGCGGCTCGCGAATCCACCTCTTCTCTCGATGCTGGCGAGATATTCAGTTCCTCTCCATCACATTCGGCCGTCTTGCAGGAATCGAATTGCCACCCGTTACTTCGTACAGCATCGTCGAATGCCGTGCCGGTGGCCAGAGGGTCATCCTTCCCGGGAACACGTTTGCGCTCAGCAGCGAGGACGGCGACGAAGCGCAACTCGTGTGGATCGATGCCGCGATTGTGCGCGAACTGGCGCTGGATACCGGAATCGATCTCGGCGACGCAGTTGAGGTCCGCGATACAGCGGACGAAAAGGACGCCACGTGTGAGCACCTCATGCGCGTCCTCGCTCTGATGGCGAAACTTCGGTCGACGGCGGTGCAGGAGCCGTTCGCTCAATCGGTGGCGAGAGCACTGGCGGCGTGGGTCCTCGAGAAGCTCGGTCACTGCGATACGGCGGTTTGTCCTCGCGGCGCGCTCAACGTGAGAGCCTTCACCCGGGTTCGCGCGTATATGCATGCGAATCTCAGCGAACGCGTCACGCTCGAGGATCTGGCACGCATCGCTGAGGTCAGCCGCTTTCATTTCGCCAGACAGTTTCGGATTCGAACAGGCGAGAGCCCGATGGGATATCTGCTCCGCACCCGGATCGAGCGGGCGAAAGATGTGCTGCGGAAAGACCACGGCGCGACTGTCGCCGACATCGCTGCGACGCTCGGATTTGCCGATCAAAGCCACTTCACACGGACGTTCCGGCGGTTCGTGGGTACCTCTCCTACTGATTACAGGCGGCCGGCGGTGATTCGATCGGCGTGAGCAGACGCCGGAATCTTAAGGCTCGTTGCGGAACATCCACTGCTGCACGGAATTGTTGGCGATTGCCTGTCGCGCCACCACCTGCTGATACGTGATCGTCCGCTGACGTCGTGTCCGGCCAATGAACGACCATCCCCAGTTCACAACGGCGGCGATTCGATTCCTGAAACCCGTCATAAACGCGAGATGGCGAGACAACTGCTCGCCGCCTCGATCGTCTATCTTCCTGCTGTTCTTGCTCTGATGATGCTCGATCGGACGTTGGCGTGAGGCCGGCATTCCATCGAGGAAGACCGGCCCGTTGATGAGGAGGATTGGCGGGATCGGGCGCAGAAGGTGCCGAACGACAATTGGTCCGGGCGAAGGCGACGATGTTCGTTTCACACCATCATGCTGACAAGATCGGCCCGAGTCCTTGCCAGGCCTTGCAATGGCGTGCGACGTTTGGAAAGTGCGTGCCCTGGAATCTCGACCAGCCCGCACTCGCCTTCCGGCAATCTTTGGCTCCTTTGATCGATACGCACTGTAGGCGAGCCATTTCGCTCCACCTGCACAATGTTCATAAACTGCGCACCAGCCTTCAATCGTAATTGCAACGGCACACGCATTCTGCATGCTGATGAAGCACGCTGCAGGACGTCTGAAGCCGCTTTGCGCCGCCCTCGCGTCATGGGCAGCGATGTGCTTACCGGTCAGGGCCGCGGAACCGCCGCTGTTTGGACCGCTGCGGATCCAGGACATGAGTCCTGTGTCTCTCTTCACATTGAGCATGTTGCCACCGCCGGACGCTTCGCCGCTCTTGTGGCGGGTGGAGATCATGTCCTCGAGCGCGAACATCTTCTCGATGAGCGAGTCAGTTCGTACCTATCTCGATCAGAGAGGTTTTCGACGAGGTCTCACGACGACAGACGCGCGCAAAATGCTCGAGAGCAAGAGCGAAGTCTTCTACTTCGATGCTGAGATTGCAATCACCAACCTGATGATCACACGACGAATCAACGACCACTCTGAGATCGAAGTGCTGATCCCGTATCAACGTGTCGGCGGCGGGCAGCTCGACGGCGTCATTGAACAATTTCATCGTCTGGCAGGTTTGAACGACGCAGAGCGCACACTCGTCCCTCGAAATCAACTGTCAGTCATTTCGGGTGTCGGTGCAGACGCGATCGCGGTCGTTGGCATTCGTGGCGAGTCCGGTGTTGGCGACGCCACGATCGTCGCGCGGCGCAGGAGCTCATGGCCTGGAGAGTGGCACTCGATCGTCGAAGCCGCGATTCGCCTTCCGACCGGCAGGAACGATCTTTACTTTTCCAGCGGCACGCCGAATTACGGGGTGCAGGGTTCTCTCGCTCGGCAGACCGATGCCCAGGGTTTTTACGCATCGGCCAGCTACGTCAGGCCGGGTGCCAGCCGTCGGTTGCCTGACGCTTCGTTCAGCAGTGTACGGGGCATCGTGGCAGCGTATGAGCACCGCCTCACTGCGAATACCAGCGCGACCGTGCAGGCATCCTGGAGTCGCAGCGGCTTTCGGCACAACGTACTTCCGGATCTCGGCAAATCCCGCGATCAGATAAGCCTCGCGATCCGGCGCCGGCATGCCGGATCGGTCGTCTCCTTCGCGTTGACGGAGAACGTCGCCAATTACAAGAACACACCGGACATCGGCGTGCACCTCGGAATCACATTCAACTCTGGAGGAGTACCGTGAAAAACCCCGCAGCTCGTGTCACATTGCCCACGATGCTTTCGCTTCCGCCGCCTTTTCGATGGTTCGAAACCGGCTCCGTGACCCGACCAGACG
>WNEZ01002306.1_pt1 | contig 18065 bp, 20 predicted proteins | sample 5400521 | NCBI WGS metagenome assembly WNEZ01 (sample SAMN13153339, study PRJNA577476) | soil metagenome | isolation source: 120 cm saprolite under Douglas fir tree site 2 hole 1 replicate 1 | place: USA:California | collected 2015-04-18
TCACGCGCATCTTCATCGCACGGCACCCCTTCGTCACAGGATCCGGGGCGAGCCTCGGTGCTTCGCCAGCGATCCCCCGCACTCGCCTCCAACGTCGGGGCGCGTGCGCCTCGGTCACCTCGGCCGCGCTCACTTCGCGCGGCACCACGCGAGACGGCTCAGGCCCGACAGAAACGTCTGGCGGGCCTCGAGGACCTCGAAGCCGGCGCGGCCGAGGGTCTCATGGAACTCGGTCGCGCTCAGATAGCGGTGCTCGCTCTCCCGGAACAACTCGAACTCCATGGTCGGCAGAAGCCAGCGCAGGGCCCGGGCCGCCGCCCCCAGACCTTCGGCCGCTCGCACCTCGTGGAATGTCGCGAGGCCGGCCGGACGCTCGTAGGTCAAGAAGATCGCGTGCCCGCCCGGCTTCAGCGCGCGTCGACACGCGTCGAGGAGCGCCGGCGGATTCGGATGCCAGTACAGCGTGTGCATGCTCACCAGCACGTCGAAGGTTCCGGCGCCCGGCAGGGCGTCGCGGGCGATGTCGAAGTGCTGGAAAGTCAGGTTGGTCCCGCGCGGCGAGCTCTTCTCACGCGCGATCTCGACCAGGTGCCTCACGCCGTCGATCCCGACGACCGAGTATCCCTCCTTCGCCAACCGGAGACTCACGTTGCCGATCCCGCACGCCACGTCCAGTACGCGGGTCGCCCGCGGCGCGGTCGAGTCCGTGACCGAGCGGGCGACACGCCCACACCAGAAGGCTCGCGTCCCCGAGAAACGTGCGCCGCATCTCCAGAACCGAGAATCCAGAGCATCGCACCTGGGCGGAAAATGTGTCTTCATCCCAGTAGTGAGGGCCGACCCGCCGGCGCACCGCCTCGAAGATCGAATTGGGCAGCACCCACAGAAGACCGTGGAGCGCTGCTCCCAGGCCGTCACGTCGGGCGACTTCTCGCAGGGTCGACCACCGGCTGATCTGTCGTGTGTGATTCACGAACACCGCGTGTCCCCCGGGCTTGAGGACGCGATACGCCTCGCGCAGCAGTCGGTCCGGCGCCGGGTGAACGTAGAGGGAATGGATGCTGACGACCTGATCGAAGGTGCCGTCGCGGAACGTGTTGCCGCGCGTGAGCTCGCCGTGCCGGAAGGCCAGATTGGACAGATGCCGCGCCCGGCGCTTCTCCTTCGCCACGTCGACCAGCGCGGCGTATGCGTCGAGCCCCGTGACGGTGAAGCCGGCCTCGGCCAGGGCGCAGGTGAAGTTTCCGGGCCCGCAGCCCACTTCGAGCACCCGGAAGTCCCGTCGCTCGACCCGCGCCGGGACCGCGGCTTCGACCAAATCGCGCACCTCCGCCTGGAGTCGCTGGTAGTGGCTGAAGCGCGGATAGACGTAGTCGTAGACTACGCCGTAGCCGACCGAAAGCGCGCGATCCAGCCACCCATTCAGCGCATTGACCGCCGCCTTCATGATGGTTCCCGCCACTCCCGCCGTCAGGGTCGCGGGCGCACTCGGCTGCACCCCGCGATCTCCTAGGCTTTGCTCGCGAGGACCTTGTCGACCGCCCCTCGGAGCTCCGACGGCGTGAAGGGCTTCAACAGGATGTAGTCGAATCCGAGACGGGTCGCCTCGTTGATGATGTCGGGGGTGCCGTGGGCGGTCATCAGCATACATGCCATGCCCGGACGGATCCGGCGCGCCTGCTCGAGAACCTCGAAGCCGTTCATGCCGGGCATCTTGTAGTCGACCACGAGGAGATCGAATGGCTCCTTGCGGCAGAGATCGAGGGCCGTCTCGCCCCGGTACGTTGACGCAGAGGATGACGACGGGGCCGGCGTCGTCCACGACGAGGATTTTCGGCCGGGAGGACTCGGTCAATGGACCTCCACCAGCGGCGGAATCGGCGGATCGATCGCCGGGGACAGAAGATCGAGATGGCGGCTGACCTGCTCCAGGCGCGCCAGCGGGATCGTCAGGAACGCGTCGGCGGCGAGGGGGTCGAACTGCGTGCCGGCGCCGCGCCCGATTTCCTCCAGGGCCGCCGCCAGGGGCCGCTTGCTCCGGTACGGGCGGTCGGACGTCATCGCGTCGAAGGCGTCCGCGACCGTCACGACCCGCGCGATGAGCGGGATGTCGTCGCCCTTCAGGCCATCCGGGTAACCCTTTCCGTCGTACCGTTCGTGGTGGTGACGGACTGCCTTCGCCTCGCACGCGAGGAATCGCAGCGGCTTGAGAATCTTGTCGCCGACCACCGGATGGGTGCGAATCAGCTCGAACTCCTCCTCCGTCAGTTGCCGCGGTTTGCGGAGGATGTTGTCCATGATCACGAGCTTGCCGAGGTCGTGCAGCATGCCGGCCCGGCTCATCATCACCACGTCGGCCGACGGGACGCCCATGACCGTCGCGAGCTCGCCCGAGTAGAGGGACACCCTGGCCGAGTGGCCCTTGAGGTACGGATCCTTCGACTCGAGGGCGATGACGAAGGAGGAGATCGTGTCGATCAGATTCTTTTCGAGGTTCTCGCGCAAGAGCAGCTTCTGCAGGGCGACCGCGGTGGTCTGCGCATAACCGAGCAGCAGCGCCTTCTCGTCCGGCAGGAAGGCGCCGTGATCGGCGCTGCGTCCGATGCAGAGGATGCCCATCGCATCGCCGACGCCCGGGACCATTGCGGCGAGGGCCTCGAAGCCCTGCTCGCGCTTGGTGAGCACGAGCGTCTCTCGGCCGCCGGTCTTGACCACGTCGGCGAACGACGCGTGCAGGAGCGTCAGGATCTGGCCGACCATCGACGGCTCGCCCTTCCGGCTCGCGTTGAACTGCCCGCTCTGGTCGCGGAGCAGCATGAGCGCGCCGTCGCTCCGGAGACTCTGCATCGTGTACTCGACCACCTTCTCGGCGAAGACGCTCGGCTCGAGACCCTGGAGGGCGACCTCGCCGATCCGCGAGATCGCCTCGACACCACCCTGGCGCCTCGCGAGCTCTTCCGTCAGCCCCGCGGGATAGTTGACGTTGCCGTTGCCATCGGCCCGGTCACGCCGGAGACGGCGAATGAGCTCCTTCACCTCGGTGACCGCGAAGGGCTTGGGCAGGTAGTCGTACGCGCCATGCCGAAGGCCGAAGACGGCCGAGTTGACCGAGGGCACTCCCGTGATCAGCACCACGGGCGTCCCGGGCTGCTTTCCCTTGACCGCGCGGAGCAGGTCGAGCCCGCTCAGACCCGGCATCTTGATGTCGGACACTACGAGGTGGAAGGGATCGTCGCTCAGCTGCTCGAGGGCCTGCTCGGCGGTCGACGCCGTCGTCACCTGACATCCGTTCGACGAGAACGCGGAGGCCAGGAATCGGAGGACTGAGGCGTTGTCGTCCACCAGCAGAACGCGGAGCCGCTCAGCCGGGGCGCCGCCGGTGACCTGAGTCTCGCTGTCTGTCGTGGTCATCAGGGGAGCCCCCTGTTACTTGGTCGCGCCAAGCTGACTGAGGAACTCCAGCCACTGGCGGGACAGACCATCCTTCGGGAAGCTCAGCGATTCGAGCTCCGGACGGTCGTCGACTTCGAGCCCAACCTTGCTCGCGGCTGGTTGCGTGGCCGGCTCGGCGGGCGCCGCCACTGCGGCGACGATGGCCGGGGCCTCGACCGACGAGTTGCCCTTCGACGCGTACGCGAAGAAATGCGGCCGGGCCCCGTTGGGCTGCGCTCCGGGCTTCGCCCAAACCGGCGGAGCCTGGGCGGGGACCGCAGCGGGTTCTTCCGGCATGACCGGAGCGGGTGGCGCTTCCGCGACGGGCGGCGGAGCGACGACGACCTCCGCGGCCGGGGCGCTGACTTGGGCCGAAGTCTCGAGAGCCGGCGGGGCCGGCGCGACAACAGATTCGTGCTCGTGCACGTGTCCGTTCGTGTGAGCCCTGGTCGCCGTCGCTTCGATGGCCTGCAACTCGAGCGCGGGCTCCACCGGCATCGCAACGACCGGCTCGGGTGCCGGCGGCACGGCGGCGGCCGTCTCGGCGACGAGCTTCACGCTCTGATACTCGAGCACCGGCTTCTGGATCTCGACGACCACGCTCGGCTGGACGACCGGCTCGGGCTCACTCGGGACCGCGGTCGGCGCGACAGGCTCTGGCTCGATCAAGGCGACCGGCGCCCGCTCGAATCGAACCGGCTCGGGCGCGACAGCCTTCGGCGGCTCGACCCGCTTGGGCTCGGTCACCGCTTGGCGCGGCTCGGCGCGCGTCGGCCACTCGATCGCGGGCTTCACCGGCTCGACGCGCGACTCGACAACTGGCGCGACAGCCGGAGCGGCCGCCGTCCCCGCTTGGGCCGGAACATCGACCGTCGATTCGACGACCGACTTGCGAAGCCGCTCCACGAGATCGAAGTACACGACGGACGCGCCGTTCACTTCCAGATGGCGGAACTCGAAGCAATCGATCTCGAGGAAGCTGAGCTGCTTGATCCGGCGCAGGAACGAATCGGTCATCTTCTCGACGATGAAGAGGATTCGCGGCGGCCGGGCTGAGGCCTGAGCCATCGGGTAGAGACGACGGAGAGTGTCGGGGTACTCGAGACACCAGGAGTAGGCGTCCATCACCCGGAGCAGGAGCCCGTCGTCGGCGCTGAAGTCGAGCGCGATCAGCACGAGGGAACCCCTGGAGTCGAGACCGACGAGGTCGATCGCGGCCTGGCCGAGGAGCAAACGCGAATCGACGATCTTCAGGCCTGGCTCGACGCCCTCAACGTTCTCGGCGACCAGCCGCTCCAAGTTGCCGATGTCTTTGACTTCTAGCTTCCTGAACGTCGGTCTCATCATTCTCTCCCCTGGCCGTTTTGGTGCGATCCCCGCACCCAGAGGTAGCAAACGGGGGACCAAGGGCTTGTCAGGTCGTAAGTAACTATAAAATAGATCAATTTGGGATTTCCGGCTCCGAGCTTCAATGGCTGATTAATTGCCAAGATTTCACAGAGCCCGGCGACTCTCATTCCGGAAAGAATTCAATTTCAGCTAGTTGGGGTAATCCGGAACCCCCGGGTCCGGAGTGGCGCCGAACTCACCAGTGGCGATGGACTGAGCGAACCGTCACTCTTCCATCAGCTTCTTGCGAAGCGTCTGGCGTGAGATCCCGAGAATCTTCGCCGCTTTGCTCTTGTTCGATTCCACGCGCTGCATGATCTGCGCAATGTAGGCGCGCTCGACTTCGGCGAGCGTCCGCGGCTCGTCCGTCGACGACTCCGGCACCACGGGCTGCCGAACCTGGGTCACGAACTGCACCGGCAGGTGCTGAGGCTCGATGAGCTCGGCGCTGCCAAGGATGACGAGGCGCTCGATCAGATTCCGGAGCTCTCGAACGTTGCCCGGCCACTGATAGCCCGTCATGAGCCGCTCGGCTTCCGGCGTGAATCCTTTGATGGATTTGTGGAAGCGCGTGTTCGCGTCCACGACGAAGTGTCGAGCGAGCGGCATGATGTCGTCGCGGCGCTCGCGCAGCGGCGGGATGTGAATCGGAATCACATTGAGCCGATAGAAGAGGTCCTCGCGGAACAGCCCGTCCTTCACGCGGGCCTCGAGCGGCCGGTTGGTCGCGGCGATGATTCTCAGATCCACCTTGATGTCACGCGTCCCGCCGACCCGTCTGAGCACGCGCTCCTGGAGGACCCGGAGGAATTTCGCCTGGCTGTTGAGCGACATCTCGCTGACCTCGTCGAGGAACAGCGTGCCGCGGTCGGCCAGCTCCATCAGGCCTTTCTTCGCCGCCTTGGCATCGGTGAACGCCCCCTTCTCGTGGCCGAACAACTCGCTCTCGAACAGGGTCTCGGTGATGGCGGCGCAGTTGACCTCCATGAAGGGCGAGTCCCGTCGCGAGCTCTCGTAGTGCAGTCCACGCGCGACCAGCTCTTTGCCGGTGCCACTATCCCCGTGGATCAGGATCGTCGCCGCCTCGCTCCGCGCGAGCTTGCCGATGAGCTCACGGAGACGACGCGTTCCATCCGAGTCGCCGATGAGCTGGTCGACCCGATATTCCTTCTCCTGGAGACGGTGGAGGCGCTGGATCTCCCGGCGGGCCCGGACCTCGTCGAGCGAGCGCGCGACCGCCAGCTTGAGCTTGTCGAGATGCTCGAAGGGCTTCTCGAGATAGTGGGTGGCGCCGGCCTTCATCGCCTCGACCGCGCTCTGGATCTGGCCGAACCCCGTAATGATGATGACCGCGGTCTCCGGGTGGCGGCCTTTGAGCGCTCGGAGGACGTCGATGCCGTCCATGTCCGGGAGGCGGAGGTCGAGGAGGACCAGGTCAGGGCTCACTTCGTCGGCCGTCTGGAGCCCCTCTTTGCCGGTTCCGACCCCGTGGACTTCGATCTGGTCCCCGGCCAACACCCGCGTGCAAAGCGTGCGGATGTTCCGTTCGTCGTCGACGACCAGGATATTGTCCATACTCATAAAATAGCGGATGCAGAGCAGCCCTCGCCCAATTTCTTACCACCGGCGACGCTCCCATCCGCGGTACCCTCGCAAGATTCCGCCCCTACCGAAAGGACCCCCTGCGCGGGCCCCGTCTCATGCCTTTTCCGGACAATCCCGGGCTAGATCGATCAGTGATGGCAGATGACGCAATCGAGGGGCGCGTGGCTCCCGCGAGTGGCGTTCTGCTCACGGTGGCACTCGACGCACCACCCCATCGTCAGCGCTCGGGGGGGCGGTCGAAAGCCGACGAGGCGCAGGAGGTCGTCACTCAGCTTCGGTCCCGTGTCCGCGCCGACCACCCGCATTCGCTCGATCGGACCGTGGCAGGTCTGACACTCGAGCCCGAAACGCACGTGGGGTCGGTGCGGGAAGAAGCTGAACTCCGGGACCTTGAAGACTCTCACCCAGGGGATGGGCTGACCGCGTCGCGCGTAGCCGTGGATCTTCGCAATTTCGGGATTGTCCTGGGCGCCGATGATCTTGTGGCAGCCCAGGCAACGCTCGACCGAAGGCAGCCCGGCGTACTCGGAGCGTCGCGCGTCGGCGTGGCAGTACTGGCAGGCGATCTGGAACGACCCGGCGTGGATCACGTGGCTGAAGAGAATCGGCTGGCGGGGCGCGTGCGGAAGCGACACGAGCGGCTTCGCCATCTCCGCGCGAAAGGGCGGCGCGGCGATCGTACGGAGATACTGGATCACCTGGCGCGCGTCAGGGTCGCTCAGATATGCCGACAGCGGCGGCATTCCGGGCGAGAGCCCTTCGGCGGGTCCTCCGTTCATGATGACGTTGAACAGAAACTCGTCGGGAAGTCCGTTCATGAGACGGCCGTCGGTCAGGTCGGCGGGCTTGCTAGCGAACGAGGCGGCCGACGACCCGTCGCCTCGCCCGGTGTCGCCGTGGCAGGTCGCGCAGTAGCGGACATACAACTCTCGACCCGTTTTGACGTCGCCACTGTCGGCGTTCGCGCGAGCCGGGCGGGCGCCGGGAGTCAGAGCGGCCCAGATGAGACAGCCGGAGGCGGCTGTCGCAGCGACGAATCCGAGGAGGATGAAACGCCCCCTCACGTTACTCCTTGATCAGCTGCTCCCGACGTCGGAGGTAGCCGTGTCGGACGGCGCTGTACAGATCGACGACGCTTTCCTCGAAGCCCTGGAACAGTTCGAGGTTCAAGGCGCGATCGTTGACCATCTCGCCGAGCTTGAGGCTGAGCCCGACCCAGAAAAACGGTATGAAGTAGGAGAGCGGGTTCATGAAGCTGTCGACGCCTTTGCCGATTCCGTCGCGGACGGTCATCGGCTCCATGAACGGCACGATGAGGAACGGGCCCGGGCTCACCCCCCAGACTCCGAGCGTCTGCCCGAAGTCCTCCCGGCTCTTCTCGAGTCCCCAGTATTTCGCCGCATCGAACAAGCCGCCGATGCCGGCCGTGCTGTTGATCAAGAAGCGCGAGAGCTCGCGGCTCGCGCCACCCCATTTCCCCTGGAGCAGGCTGTTGACCATCCGCGGCACGAAGGAGATGTTGTCGAAACCGTTTCCAATCAACACCTGGAACGGTTCGGGCATGATCTGGTTGTAGACCTTCGCGACTGGCTTCAGCACGAACCGGTCAGCCTGCCGGTTGAACTCGAACATCTTCTCGTTGAATTTCTCCCAGGGGTCGTAGTCCTCGTCGTCGCTGCCCGGCGCGCTCTCGGTCTCGACCTTCTCGGAGGGCGCGGGCGGGGCCTGGGCGGTCAGAGTCTCGGTGGCGCCACCATCTCCCCCGTCGTCCGTGATCGACACCGCTGCAGGGGCCTCGATCGCCGTGGCGACCCGCTCGCCGGTCGCGCTCGGTAACGGGTCGGAGGCCGACAGCGCGTTGCTCGACATCGGAGGCTGGGGGATGGTCAGGAGCGGCGACTCGGTCTTGACCGCGTTCGACAGGCCGCCGCACCCACCGAGCGCCACGACTGCGATCGTCACCGTCAGCGCGGCCGCGGCGCAGCGGAGACGGCCGATCAGGGCCCGATGCAAGGCGACGATCCCTCCTCGAATACTGTTGCGCTCGCGAGTCAGTCCTTTATAGCTGAATCCTGACCTCCGTTCGACAGAAATCGCGGCCGGCGCGGCGAAAAACCGCAGAGACATGTTGTGTCGCCGTGGCTCATGTCGTATGTTGGTCGAGCCCCTAGTAATCGAGCGCGACGGCGATCCTTCGTCGCGCTGAGGAGATGACGTGAGCCGAAGCCGAGCCCGCGAGTTCTGGTGCGGCGTCGTGTCCGAGAGCGTTCAGATCCGGCTGCGTCGGCCCGGCGGGTTCGGACGCCCCCAGGGCTACTTCGTACAATGCAATCAGACCGACTGTCAGTACGTCGACGAGAACAAGCCGCCCTGCCCGCTCACATCCGCCATGTTCGCCGACGAGATCAAGGCCGCCGAGGAAGCACGCGCGCAGCGAAGCGAGTAGGGGTCAGCGCGGCCGCAGCACCACCGTCGTGACCTTTTCCAGGTACTGTTTGGCCACCCGAAGGACGTCCTCGGGCGTTACCGCCTCTACGGCCCGACGGTAGCGCTCGGGATAGTCCTGGCCGACGCCCTCGACCTCGTAGAACGCGAGGTACCACGCCTGCCGCTCGTTCGTCCGGCGGTCCATCGTGTAGCGGCCGAGGAGGTAGCCCTTCGCCCGTTGGAGCTCGTCGGCGCCGACCGGGTCGGTGCGAACACGATCGATCTCTCGCCGGAGTCCTTCCTCCGCTTTCGTCGCGTTCTCGGCCGCGGTTCCAAGGTACAGGATCAGCGCGCCTGGGTCGCGGACGGGATCGTAGTACGCCGCGGCGGTGTACGCGAGGCCACGCTTGTCGCGCAGCTCAACGAAGAGGCGTCCCGCCATTCCGCCGCCGAGGATGGTCGACAGGACCTTGACCGCCGCCTGATCGGGGTGGCTCAGCGACGGCGCAACCCCACCAGCGAGGATCTGCGCCTGTTGCGCGGACTGCTCGATGACCCGACGCGTCCCCGGGTTCGCCGGAGTCGGCCGCGCCAGCTCGGTGACCTGGCCGCCGCGCGGAACCCCGCCGAAGAGGCGACGGGCCTCCGCGAGCACCTCCGGGGCCGACACCTGGCCGCTCACCGCGAGCGTCATCTGCTCGGGCCGGTAAAAGCGGCGATACCACCCGACCAGCGCCGCGTAGTCGGTCCGCCGAAGGGACTCCGGCGTCCCCAGCACCTGGAGCGAGTACGGGTGAGGTCCGTAGAGAGTCGCGAAGAACTCATCGAACGCGCGTGACGGCGCGTTGTCGCGCCGCTTCTGGATCCGGCCGACGATCCAGTCGCGCTCGCCGTCGAGCTCGCCCGGAGCGAGCTTCGGCGTCAGCGCAAGCTCGGCGGTGAACCCGAGCAGCTCGCGCCAGAAGCGTGACAGCGCCGAGGCGCGGATCTCGGAGTAGTCGACGTCGCCTGCCGCGCTGATCTTGCCCCCGAGGGCGGCGATGGCTTCGGCCAGCTCGGCGCCGGACCGCTTCGCGGTGCCCCGCACCATCACCGCGTGCACGAAATTCGAGATACCGCCGTTCGACGGCGTCTCCCACCAGGTGCCCATCTTGACGAGGAGCGAGACGGCGACGACCGGCGCCACCGGATTCTCCCGCACGATGAGGGTGAGTCCGTTGTCGAGACGCTCGCGGGTCGTCTGGGCCGTCGTGTCGGCAGGTGCGCCGAGGATTCCGGCGACCAGCAGGGCCAGCGCCAGGCGGATCACCGCGACGCACCTCCCGGGACGAACCGCACGCGGGCATAGTTGTCGTCGCCGAAGTACTTCCGCGCGACGGCCTGGATCTGGGCGGCGGTGATCCCGCGGAGTCGAGCAAGATACGCGATCTCGTTGTCGAGGGTCCACGTCGTCTCCGCCTGCCCATAGGACTTCGCCAGCCCCTCGGCAGTCTCGATGTCGAAGGCGTAGCTCGACTCGGCCGTGATCACGGCGCGCTGCCGCTCGGCCTCGGTCACGCCCTCGGTGCGCACCCGCCGGATCACCTCCAGGATCGCCGCCTCGGCCCGGTCGAAGTTGGCCGGCTCGAGGCGGGCCGTCACGGTCACGATCCCGGCCTGCTGGAACGCGCCGTACCCCGCGTCGATGTTCGCGACCAGCCGCAGCTGCTCGCGCACGATCTGGTTCAGGCGGGAGCTCGGCGAATCTCCGAGGATGTACGTGAGCAGGTCCACCGCGTAGATATCCTCGCCGCCCGTCGGCGCGGTCTTCCACGCCAGGCCGAGATAGCCCTGCTGCTCGGCCCGTGGGACGTCGACCCGTCGACTCCGGTCGAGCATGGGCACCGGCAAGGTTTCGCGGGGCGGCGGCGGCATGGCCATGATGCGCCCGAACGTCGCGTCGACGATCGGCCGCACCCGACCCGGGTCCACGGCGCCCACGACCACGAGCACCATGTTCTTCGGCACGAAATGTTTGTGATAGAACTGCGCCAATCCTGGACGCGTCAGCTTCTGGATGAACTCACGCTCACCGAGCAACGGACGCCCGTATGGATGGGGCGAATAGCTGACCTCGTAGAGGCGCCGGAGCAAGAACTTCTCGGGGTCGTCCTCGATGAGATTCATCTCCTCGAAGACCACCTTCTTCTCGTTGTCGATCTCGTTGGGCGGGAAGCTCGCGTTCGTCGCGAGATCGGCGAGCAGCTCGATGCCCGCGCGAAGGTGCTCGACGGGCACCACGAAGTCGTAGTGCGTCGTGTCGTACGAGGTGAACGCGTTGCTCGCCCCGCCGAAGCCCTCGATCATCGTGTCGATCGAGCCCGGGGGCCGGGTCGGCGTTCCCTTGAACAGCATGTGCTCGATATAGTGGGCGAGGCCGAGCTCATTGGCGGCCTCGTCCCGGCCGCCCATTCGCATCCAGAGCTGAAGCGCGACGACGTCGCTCGCGCGATGCTCCTGGACGATCAGCACGACACCGTTCGGGAGCACCTCGCGGGTGGGCTTCGCCAGCGCCGCGGGGCGAGACCCGGCGACGGAGGCGCATCCGGCGAGCAGCAGCAGCGCGAGGGCGGCTCCGCCGCGAGCCGGCCACCCCAGCATCAGCTCACCCCGTTGAGGACGTAGTCGAACAGATCGAAGTTGCGCAGGTCGCCGGCGTCCGCCAGCCGGCGCGCGTGCGTGTCGTCGAGCGGTCGGTTGATGACGAACGGCACCGTCTGCTCGGACACGCCGCCGTGCGAGCGGAGCGGCTCCTCGAGCAGCGAGAGGTCGTGCTCCTCGGGTGATTTCCCGAGGACGGTGTGGATGTCGCCGATGACGATGAGATCGCCGACGCGGTCGCGCGGGAGCTCGAACCGCGCACAGCCCGTCGCGTTGTCGTAGACCTCGGCGATGCCGGGCGTCGCGGCGAGTCGGGCCGCCACCGCCTTCGCCTGGGGCGCGTCGTCGAGATAGATGGTGGCGAACGAGCCGAGCGCGCCGTGGTGCACGACGTAAGGATCCGTGATCGGCAGGATCACGCGCGCGCGCCTGGGCCCGACGAGCTTGTCGAGCAGCGGGCGGAGGTAGACGACCTTCGGTGTGCCGTCGGGATTGGACTTGGCGTTCATGCCGTGATCGGCCGTGATCCCGAGCACCGCGCCGGCGCGGTCGAACGCGTCGAAATAGCGGTCGAGCATCGCATAGAAGGCCGTCGCCGCCGGGGCCCCGGGGGCGTGCTTGTGCTGGACGTAGTCGGTCAGCGACAAGTACATGGCGTCCGGTCGCTCGCGCTCGAGCAGCTCGAGTCCGGCCGCCAGCACGTATTCCGACAGCTCCGCGCTGTAGACCGAGGGCACCGCCATGCCGACGAGGTCGGTGGCGCGCTCGATGCCGTGCTCGCCCTTCGTCGTCTGGTCGACCTTCTCGGAGGAGAAGCAGATCCCGTCCATTCCATGGCCGAGGAGGCGCCGGAGCTTGTCCTTGGCGGTGACCACCGCCACGCGCGCTCCCGCGCGAGACAGCGCCGCCAGGAGGGTCTCGCAGCGCAGGAACTTCGGGTCGTTCATCATCACTTCCTGACCGGTCGCGGGGTCGTAGAAGTAGTTGCCCGAGATCCCGTGGACGGCCGGCGATGCGCCCGTGACGATGGAGAGATTGTTCGGGTTCGTGAAGCTCGGCACGACGCACCGAGCGACCCGGTACACGCCCTCTCGCCGGAAGCGCGCGATGGCGGGCGTCGTGTGTCCGGCGAGGCCTCGCTCGAAGTATTCGGGCTCGGACCCGTCGATGCACACGACGACGACGGAACGACTGGGGGCGCGATAGTGGCGGCCGTTGACGGAGACGGTCATGGGGTTCATGGTCCCACCGATACTACGGCGGCGCGTCCTCTCATGAAAGCGAGTTTTCGGCCTGGGAGCCCACCGTCGTGGAAGACGTGACGCCGCGGCCGCGGCGTCGGCGCATCACCCGTCGTCGTCCCCACTCCCATCCGCGGACCCCGAGCAGGACGGCGAGCGCGGTCGCGTACACGTAGGGATCCTTCACTCCGACCTTCGCGAGCCACAGATAGTGAATGACCGCGCACACCGCGGCGACGTAGGCGAGGCGGTGCAGGCGCGTCCAGTTGCGCGCGCCGACGCGCCGGATCATTCCAGTCGTCGACGTCGCCGCGAGCGGGATCAGCGAGAGTAACGCCAGCATGCCCATCGTGATGTACGGGCGCTTGACGATGTCGGCCCACATCCGCGGCCAGTCGAAGAAGAAATCCAGGCCGATCCACACCGCGAAGTGCATGCACACGTAGGCGAAGGCGAAGAGCCCGAGGAGCCGCCGTAAGGTGATCGGCCACGAGAGGCCGAACACGATGCGGAGCGGCGTCATCGCGAGGGACGCGAGCAGGATCCGGAGGGTCCAGTCGCCGAGCGTGTTGGTGATGAAGCTGATGGGGTTGGCGCCGAGATCGTCGTTCCACGCGCGGTAGACGAGGAGCGCGAGCGGCGCCAGGCAGACGCCCCACACCGCGACCTTGAGCGCGACGCGCACCGGCCGCGTCACCGGCGGCTCAGTGTCCCGCCCGCGGGATCGGGCCGCGAGCCGACATTAGAAGTTCTTCTTCAGGTCCATCCCGGCGTAGAGCGACGCCACCTGGTCGGCGTATCCGTTGAACGGAAGAGTAGGCCGCCGGCGAAACTCGCCGATGCGCCGCTCGTCCGCCTGGCTCCAGCGCGGATGGCTGACGGCGGGATTGACGTTGGAGTAGAAGCCGTACTCCTGAGACGCGGCCTTCTCCCAGGCGGTCTTGGGCTGCTCGCCCACCAGTCGGATACGGACGATGGACTTAGCGCTCTTGAAGCCGTACTTCCACGGCACCACCACGCGCACGGGCGCGCCGTTCTGATTCGGCAGCACCTTGCCGTACATTCCGACGGTCAGGAGCGTGAGGGGGTGCATCGCCTCGTCCAGTCGGAGCCCTTCGACGTACGGCCAGTCGAGCGACGCGAAGCCGAAGAATCCCGGCTTCTGGGCCGGGAACTGGCTGGGGTCGAGCAAGGTCGTGAACTCGACGAACTTCGCCTGCCCGGTCGGCTCGACGCGCTTGAGGAGCGACGCGAGCGGAAACCCGATCCACGGGATCACCATCGACCAGGCCTCGACACAACGCAGCGAGTACACCCGCTCCTCCAGCGGAAACAGCTTGCTCAGCTCGTCGATGTCGAAGGTCTTTGGCTTTTGCACGAAGCCGTCGACCTGAATCGTCCACGGGCGCGGGCGAAGCGTGTGACCCAGACGGGAGGGATCGTCCTTGTTCACCCCGAACTCGTAGAAGTTGTTGTAGGTCGTCGCCGACTCGACCTTCGTGGGCGACTCGTTCAGGCTGAACGCGGCGTTGCGCGTCGCGGAAAGGGGCGGGAGGGCCGGCGTGGCGGCCGCGCCCAGGCCCGGCGCCAGAACGAGAGCCGCGGCGGCTCCCGAAATCAGCTCGCGTCGGCTCAGGTAGAGCTTGGGGTCGGTGATATCACCCGCGGTGAACCGCGGTGGGCGTCGAATCAGCATGGCATCTCCTTCGGTCTAACGGCGCGCCTCGCACGCCGGGGCCCCAGCCCCGGGCCGTCCTGCAGCGCGCACTCCGGATAAAAGGATCTCACACGGCCGCGAACTTGTAACCGTGACCGTGGAGGGTGAGGATCCGTACAGGGCGGTCGGCGTCCGCTTCGAACTTGCGCCGGAGCCGGAGGACGTGGGTGTCGACCGTCCGCGTGGTGGGGAAACGCTCGTATCCCCACACCTCGTCCAGCAGTCGCTCGCGCGTGACCACTTCGCCTCGACGTGCCCGTCATCATGCTCACCGCGCGGGGCGAGGAAGTCGACCGCGTCCGCGGGCTTGAGCTCGGAGCCGACGACTACGTGACCAAGCCCTTCTCGCTGCGCGAGCTGCTCGCCCGGGTCCGGGCGGTCCTGCGCCGCCCCGGACCGCGCGATCGGTTCGAAGAGTTCGCCTTCGGCGCGCGGGTAGAGCAGCTCGCCGCGCCGATCGACGAGATAGAGCCGGCGGATCAGCGGCGAGTCGATGAGCAGCTCGTCGACGTCGCGCGCCGGCGGCGTTGCCGACCGGAGGGCGGCCTGGAGGCGGTCCAGAAAGGCGTCCTCCGTGCGGCGCAAAGTCATCTCGACCTTCTCCGCGGCCATCGCCGCCATGTCACGCGCCTGCTCCCGGTACAGCAGCTCGGACGAGGACTTCCCATTGCCGGATCGAGACGTAGCCGAGGACGGCGACGATGGTGGCGGGCGCCACGATCGCCAGGAGCGCGAGCGCCGAGAACCGTGCGGACGGCGACAACACCCCGGCGGCTACTCCCGCTCCGCGAGAAGCCGTCTGATCATTGCCTCGGTCTCGTCGTATTCCCCCTCGCCGATGTGCCGGTAGCGGACCATCCCCTTGCGATCCATCAGGATCGTCGTCGGCCAGGCTCGAACGGCCCATCGCTTCCAGATCGCAAACTCGTTGTCCTGCACGACCGGATATCGGACCCCGAGCTTCTTGGTGGCGTCCACCACGTTCTCGTACGATTTCTCCCAGAGGAACTCCGGGCTGTGCACTCCGACGATGGTGAACCCGTCCTTCTCGTACCGTTCGTACCAGCCCCGCAACTGCGGGATCACGTTGCGGCAGTTGATTCAGCCGAAGGTCCAGAACTCGACCAGGACGACCCGGCCGCGCAGGCCCGGCGTGGTCAAAGGTCCGCTGTTGATCCAGCGTTCCCCTGCCACCTCCGGCGCCGGCGAACCGAGACGCGAGGCCTGGCCGACGGCCGAGCCAACCGCGAGGCCCGTAGCCACCAGGAGCACGACGACGACGAACGACGCGCGCCAGGGCACGGCTACTGCTTTTTCTCCATCGTTTTGTCGCCCTGCATCATCTTATCGTCCTCCATCATGGCCTTTCCGTCCTCCTTCGTCTCGTCCGCCTTCACGTCGCCCTTCTTGTCGCCCTTCATCGCGTCGTCCGATCCGTCTTCATCTTGTCGTCCTTCTTCATGCCTTCGGTCTGGGCGACCGACTGGCCGACGACTCCCGCGAACCCGAACACGACCCCGACCACGGCGATCACGACCGCGCGCCCAGCGACCCCGCCCGCTTCCGCATGTGCATCCTCCTGGAAGAGATGGAATCTCGATCTGCTGTCGGAAGTATGGAGGGGACGGAAGCGGGAATCGTCACAACCGTGTCAAATCTTCTGGGGGTGTGAGCCTCCGGGCGGGCGAGGCCTAGTGGGCCGAATCGTGCGGGGCTAGACGACCTCGTCGGTGCGGGCCGTGGTCTCCCCGAAGCGACCCATCGAGAAGGGCGGCAGTCCCCGGTAGACCTCGTCGAGCCTGAGGTTGATCTCGCGATTCGCCAGGGCGAAGAGGCTCCGGCCCTGACGATCACCCTCGACGAGGAACGGCCCGAGCTTCTCGACCTCGAGTACCCAGAGCGCCTGGGCGATGCCGAGCTCGAGCCAGTGCACGTCGACGACCCGCTTGATGCAGGTCCCATACGCCGCGCCCAGGCCGTAGCCGACGGTGGTGAGGTAGACGGCGCCGTGGGGCACGAACCATTCGCGATACGCGAGCTCGGTGAGCCCGGCCTTGCCGACGATCACCTTGGCGCCCGAGCGCTCGAACCAGCGGCTCATCGACTTGCCGAAGCGAAAGCTCGCCGTCGCCGTGACCGCCTCGACGGCGTACGTCCCGTCGGGTCGCACGGTCGCCGCGGGAGAGCAATGGAAGTTTACGTTGGTGAGCGCGCGGACACCTGCCGGCAAATCGACTCCCTCGTCGACGACCCGGCGATATACGCTCTCACGCGCCGTGTAGAGCACGCCGTCGACGTAGACGACGTCGCCGAGCTTCAGACGGGCCAGGTCGCCCTCGGCGATCGGCGTCGTGAGCCGGACTTCATCCATCCTGACGTCGTCAAGCCGCTCGATCATTGGCGGGCGCCTGCCGGAATTGTTTGGAGCGGGGCCCATGAGCCCGGCGCCACCGAGGGTGGCCTGAGGCAGGCGGTTGCCAGAATTGTTTGGAGCGGGGCCCATGAGCCCGGCGCCACCGAGGGTGGCCTGAGGCAGGCGGTTGCCGGAATTGTTTGGAACGGCGCCCATGAGCCCGGCGCCACCGAGGGTGGCCTGAGGCAGGCGGTTGCCGGATTCATTCGATCCCCTCGCGGCGGTAGTAGTCGGTGAACCACATCGGGTCGGAGCGAAACTCGACTCGTCCGTCGGGATGGATTCGGGCCGTGGCCCGGCGCGAGGACAGGCAGAAGCTGTGAAGCCCGACCGGCATGCCGCCGGTGTGAGAATAGGCCACTTCCACGTGCGTGGCGACGACCAGCGAAGTGCCTGCGAATCCCATCGCGCCGATGCCGATGTAGTTGCCGAGCGCGGTCAGCTCCGCCTCGAGCGCCGCGATCGCCGGATCGGGGTTCCGGCTGCCGACCGCACGCAGGCACGCCGCCTCCTTGCCAAGGCGCACGCACGTGTCCTTCGACCCGCCGATACCGAGGCCGACGATCGCGGGCTGGCACGCCAGGCCGCGCTTGCCGAACTGGACGAGCGTGTCGACGAAGAATCGCTTGATGCCGCCGACACCGTCGGCCGGGAAGAGCATCCGGTAGTCGCTCCCGAAGAGTCCGCCCTTGTGGACCGTCGTGATGTCGATCCAGTCGCCGCCGGGCTCGAAGGCGTACGTGATCTCGGGTGCGTGGATGCCGACGTTGTTGTCGTGGTCCACGCGGGTCAGCGGATGGACGCGGTTCGGCCGGAGCGGGATCGAGGCCGTCGCGTCGGCCGTCGCTCGACGGAGCGCGCGCTCGAGGGCCACGAAGCCGCCGTCGACGAGCGCCTCGTTGCCAGCCCGGACGTAGTAGCGCGGTAGACCCGTGTCGGCGCACATGGGACGGCGCTCGGCCGTCGCGATGTCCCAGTTGCGGTCCATCTCGGTGAGCACGAAGCGGGCGATCCGGTTCTGCTCCCGGTCGCGGGCTCGCCGGACGCCTTCGCGATAGTCGGCGGGAATGTCGATGGCCGCCCGAGCCATCAGCTCCCGCGCCGTGTCCTCGATGAGCTTGATCGAAAGCGGTCTGGACATGATCGACTTGCGTCTAGCTTATTACATCGACGGCGCCTTCGCGCGCACGACCCTGAGTCG
>WNEZ01002579.1_pt1 | contig 18064 bp, 25 predicted proteins | sample 5400521 | NCBI WGS metagenome assembly WNEZ01 (sample SAMN13153339, study PRJNA577476) | soil metagenome | isolation source: 120 cm saprolite under Douglas fir tree site 2 hole 1 replicate 1 | place: USA:California | collected 2015-04-18
CAACCAGTTTCCCATGGCGGCATGGCGTGCCGGCATGGGCAGGATCGAGGCGGCGAAGACTGTGGATATGCCGCTCCGCTTGGACAACGCAAACGCGTTGCCCACATACCCACAGCAGACGCAAAAGCAGCAGCAGGAAGCCGCTTGATTTGAAGGACAAAGGCAGGCGGGATCACACCTTAATTTCGGCGATCCCTGGTCCCAGGTCCGGGGTCCACTTCATGGCACGAACAATTCGAAAGCCGGGCCTTGGCATTTTTGACGCAATGAATGAGGTCGGGTTGGCGGTGAAGCATGCCACGGGTGGCTCACAGCAGCCATGGTTCTCGACCTCTCCAATAGGCGGTTCGTTCTATTTTGCTTCCGCTCCTAGCGGGACGCAGCCGCCTTCATCGACAACTGCACCTTCCACTACTGCTCCCCCGCGCGTCACCGTCGTCGCTCCTCCAGTACCTACGCCACCGCGCATCGCAAATACGTCTCCGACTGCAGTCCCACCTCCCCACCTCGCGTTCCTGCAGCACCCCCAAAAGTTCTTACGCCTGCGGCCCCTTCGCCACCGGCAGGAGCGGCAACTAATCAGGCCGGGGCATTGATATTGCCCAAGGCGATTTCGCCAAAGTATGCTTCGGAAGACCCCGGTCAGGCACGCCTGCACACCTGCGTGGATCAATACAACGCCAATAAAGCCACCAACGGCAACGGTGGAATGCTGTGGGTAGAGCGTGGCGGGGGTTATTGGACCGCTTGCAACCAAACCCTTAGATAACCTAGGGGCTCGTCATCCTATCATCGTCCTTCAGGTGAACCATCTTAACTCGGGTCGCCAAGTGAGGCTGACGCGAATATCTGGTAAATCGCTAAGGGATTTGCTGCGGGCCATTGCGCCTTAGCCGGTGCGTCTCCTTAGGGGAAACGGCGAGCGCTCACAGAAACATCTGTAAAACCGCCAAAAATCGGCTTCTCTGCGTCGTGATTGCTACCACCAAAGGCTACCACCAATCAACTGGCACCTTCCAATCGCATTAATAGCGGTCAGGCGCCCCGTTTTTGCAATCAATAGCTGACGCTCAAGCCAACGGCCAAGGAAAAGATAGCAATGCGACTCGTGGCCTGCCTTCGGGCGATAGTGACGATTCTCTTCTTCGTGTTGACAATGGCCGTCGCAGTTCTAGAGCGATCATCTGCCGCAACCCAAGGGTCTCAGCCCGACACTTCTCAATGGAAGAGCCATAGGTCCGCCCAATGGGGCTTCGGGCTCTCCGTGCCGCCCGATTGGGTTCAGTTAAACATGCCGCCGACAGGTAACAGCAGAATGACCCCTTAGGCGCAAGTTAGACTCAGACAACAAAAGTAGCCTCATGTGTTCCATTTCGGCGAGTGACGAACCCCAGACCACCGGGCTGTCGCAACAAAATATAAATGAACAGATGCTTTCGCAATGGGCCGCCTTCAGTTCAGGAGGCACAGGTCGCCTTCAGTTCCACAGGCTCCCCTTACCATGTTCAGGAGACCTCGCTGGCACGGATAATGTCTATGCCTGTATTTGTGTATGATATGTCTGGATCGTTTCAATCGATGGACGTGCGTGACGTGAACCGCGAAATCATGGTTTCCATGTTCATTCCAGGTAGGAACTTCCAATTCAGTTGTGGCGTTTGGGCGAATAATGAGATGGACGTGAATGAGCTTTACGCGCAGTGGCTCCCCACGCTCCGCGGTATCTTCTCAACAGTTGTTATTGAACCACGTCATTAGACGTTGGGGTTGTTCGCCGACGAGCTATCGCCGAAAGTTGGTGACGGCGGGAATCGGGAAGGCGGCATATCGTGGGGGTGCTTGACGCCTCCACTTCTCCACCGAAGGAGCGATATGCCGTATTCATCCGGTGTAGGCCGCCTTGCCGAATTGCGCGGGATGTAGCTGACTGTCAGTATGGATAGCCTTACTGACACTCGCCCCATCAGTCGTCTTGAGATTGTTGACACCGGTCGGCGCCGTCGATGGTCGGATGAAGCAAAGGTTCGCATCGTCGAGGAAAGTCTGTCGGGCCCTCGGCTGGCCTCGGCGACGGCGCGGTCGGCACGGGATTTCCAACCAGCTTTTGTTTACGTGGCGCAAGGCGTATCGCGCGGGGCGACTTGGCGTGCCCGCTGTCATTGGACAAGGATGCTCCGGTCACTCGCCAAATTCAGCGAATCGGAAGTATCAAATCACACGCCATCCTTGGCGGACTTCACCACCACTACGCCCGAGCTTAAGTTCTCGGTACACACAATGATGAATGGCAATGTTGCCGCCGGCTAGGCTCCGTACAAGCGTCAGGAATTGCCCTGCATCATTCTGAAGCTCTATCAGTACGCGTTCGTAAGGCTCTGCCTCGGTGATAACTTTCGTCATCGCTTCGGCTCCAAAAACGTAGTCGATGCAACGAAGCAGGTAGCTCTTGCCGGTGTCGGAATCGCCGGAAATAACGTTGCCTCCCGGGTTGAATGTCATGCGAGCATCGGGGACGCCGCGGCCAGTCAGGCGGAGTTCTCTGAGCTGCATCATCTCACAGCTCCAGAGTTCTAAGTGAGGTAAGACGCTCGAATTCGGCACCCCACCGACCAACATTAGCTGACATAAAAGCGGTCAGTTGCGAGTCATTCAGGCTGCCGAACCGGCGCGAGAGCCATTCGGCGCGCACCTTCAGTTCGTTCGCATAGCCCGATTGTAGAAGTCGAGCGAAAGCATGCGTGAGTGGGGTTCCCACGTAGGTGATGCCGGATGAGCTCATCCGCTTCTCTAGCAGTTCCCGGGAGAACATGTCGTCGAGGCTTTGGTGAACCAACTCACGTTTGACGAGAAGCTCAGTGCCGCGAAATGGTACAGCCGGATGCAAGCTCGCGGGGCCGCCTTCCACGTCTCCCGAATGGACGAGTAGGTAGTCATAGCTGACGAGTCTTTGCAGGTCCGGCTCTCCAGACACTGCATCCAGAATTATCGCCAGTCGGAAGCCGCATTCGAGCGGCGTGTTGAAAAGGCGCGAGGGGCGGCTACCCAAAGTTTGAGCGCATGGTTCGCACCATTGGACGCGATCTTTGTTCGCCAACTGGTGACAGGCACCTTCGCGATCATTCGCGGTCACATGCGGAGTGAGGACGTGCCCTCCAAGCTGGAGACTCTGCGCTGCTTTAACAGTTTCTCTAAGGCGTTCGAGGCCGGTTTGCCCTGATTCTGATTCAGCATAAGCGTGGAAGAGGCCATCACAAAATTCATCGAGAAGCGTGTCGAAGAAGGCTTGGTCAGCTATTTGATCGCGCGCCAGTTCCTTCAAACCTTCAGCGCTATAAAACGTCAGTCGCGAACGATCAAAAAGCCGCTTCATGGCTGTAGCGTGCGCGAAATCCTCAACGGCAGCGACCGATATCCCCAGGTGCTCGGCGATCACTGCAAACAGCTGCTCCACATAACCGCTTTCCTGAGCATGTACGGTTGATGGCGGCTTAGGCGGCGGGGGCCGCTCAATAAGCGGCAACCCGAAAACGACAGCATGGAATTTAGTCTTGGCGTGTTCCTCGATCAATGCGAGCGGTTGCTTTGCCCGAAAAATGGAAAAGTCAAACGCCTCAATATGCGCCTGGAGCTCGGGCGTCAGGGAAATTGCCGATTTCAAAGTTATTTTCTTTGCGCAGTGTTTTTCCCAGTTCGCCAGAATAGCGGTCTTGAGCTTGTCTGGTGCATGAAGAAGGTCTTGCAAGGTTTCGGCGACACCTTGGTGAGTCACAAACCAGTATTCTTCCGGCGGAGTGTAGTCGCCTCTCCAAGTGTAAAACAGGACCTTCGCAATCTCGACATAGGCCTCAGGCGCAGCGAGACGGTCCGCATAATGTTTGCATTGGTAGAGACGCCACCGGCGCGGTTTCGTGGACGGCGGGTCTCTCCAGAGAATGATGTCCCGACCCTTGTCCCCAGCTCCGCCGCGCTGCTGGATCTCATGAACGCCCGGGACGTGACCAACGAGATATCCGGTAGCCCATTCGAGCGTGAAACGCTCGAACTCCTTGTCACTGAAGTTTTTCAGGCGGTCGAGCGGCGGAACTGGCAGCCCGAGGCCAAGGCCGAGGAGCCGCGCGTTGGCATTGGGCCATGGCGATGGCGCCTGAAGCGCCTCGGCGGTCATCCTTTCTTCTTGTTTTGCATCCGCCTCCAAAAGCCGCCCCGCCTCATTACCACTTTTAGCTGTAAAATGACGCGACAATATACTGCGGCTTACAAGAATTCTGCTACTGCTAATTGGGACTTTCTATTTTCATAAGTCATCCCTGGTGTGCCGGTGCCCCCGTGGCCGGTTCTGCTTCTGCCCGCGGCCTGCGTTCAGCTTTTCCTGCCGCGCCTTCCAGCCCTTCGATTCCTGTTTCTTGGTCGTGGCATGAAGCTCGCCCTCGGGCACGGTGAATCGAGCTTATTGACCTCGATGCGGTCCTGCAGCGTCTCGGCCTTTTGCTCGCGGGCGGCCTCCATCTCCTGCACCTGCCGTCTGACCGCATTCTCAAGCGAGCGCAGCTCCCGGACTTCGAGCCGCCCGAGCGCCTTGAATCGGCGATCCAGTGCAAAACGCTCCCGCTGATGGCGGCGCCGCACTCAGCGCGATGGCGCGACTCGCAAAAAATTGGAACCAATCCTCAGCCCTTTCGTTAGTGTCCGTTTTGTGGGGAAGAAAATGGGAAACGTAAACTACTTCCGGAAGCAGGCCGAAACCTGTTTCCGGTTATCGCGGCCAGTCCATGGCAGGTGGCGCACCGGCTTCTGGCCATGGCCGAAGATTACCTTGCCAAGGCAGACAGGGCGGAAGCAGAGAGCCGCGATGCGCCGGAGGGGCGGACCGTTCCTGAAATCAAGGAAGACGAACTCGGCGGCTGAACGATGCGCCTAAACCAGGAGGACTGGGACGGCGTCGATGCGCTTTTCTTTAGTGCTATCCAACCAGTCGCGACCGCGTCAGGCCAGCTTCAGGTCCCTCAGAAATGCCTGACCGTAGATAGAGTTCAAACGCGTTGGCCGGAAGCGGCTTCGAGAACAAAAAGCCCTGCAACTCCAGGCAGCCTTCCGTCTTCAGAAAATCGGCCTGGGCCGCGGTTTCGACGCCTTCGGCGATGACCTCAAGCCCGAGGTTGCCGCCCATCACGATGATCGAGCGCACGATAGCGGTGTCCTCCGCGGCGGATTGCGCGCCAATTTTCTGGATGAAACTCCGGTCTATCTTTATTCGCGTGAGCGGATAACGGGTCAGATAGCTGAGTGAGGCGTAGCCGGTGCCGAAATCATCGAAAGCGATGCCTACACCTCGCGCTCGCAATTCTTTCAGCAGTGAGAGCGTTCCATCCTCCCGGCCGAGCGCGATGTTTTCGGTGATTTCAAGTTCGAGGGCATCGGGAGGTAATCCGCTTTCAGACAAAGCGTGCTCAACATCCTGCAGCAGCGAGCCGTTACGGAATTGAGCGGGAAAGAGATTCACGCCCATGCGAATGGGAGGCAGGCCTTTCGCGCGCCAAGAGGCCGCTGTTTTGCAGGCGGTCATTAGTATCCATCGGCCGGTTTCAATCGCGACGGCACTTTTGCAGAGTGCGTCGATGAATGCTCCCGGCGCCAAAATGCCCCGCTCCGGATGGTGCCAGCGAAGCAGGGCTTCGGCGCCGATCACGGCGCCGTCGCTCGATCTCACCTGAGGCTGGAAATACAAGACAAACTCTTGGTTCGCACAGGCGCGCCGCAGCTCCGTATCGAGTTCACGGCGATGCTTCGCCCGCGCGCGCAAGGTCGGGACATATAGCCGACATGATCGCCCGCCAGAAGCTTTCGCGTCATAGAGCGCGAGGTCGGCATTGGCGAGCAGATCATCGACGTTCGAACCATGGGCGGGTGCAATGGCAAGGCCAACGCTCGCGGCAACGAATAACTGGTGGCCGTCGAGGTCAAAGTGCGCGGCAAGGCGTTTCAGGATGGTCTCCACGACGTTGGTCGCGACCAATGGATCGCCGCAGTTTTCAAGCAGCAGCACAAATTCGTCCCCGCCTAGCCGATAGACGCGCGCGTCATATACGGATGTCAGCCGCCGCGCGACTTCCTGCAAAAGCCTGTCACCAACCGGTTGACCAAGCGTATCATTGACGTCTTTGAACCCTTCAAGATCGAGCATTGCCACGGCAATCGGACGGGCCGAATTGCCCTTGCGCTCCTTCAGGATCTTGTCGATATCCTTTTGCAAGCTGACACGGTTGGGAAGACCCGTCAGTTGGTCGAAATGAGCCAGGTGCCGGAGCTGTTCCTCGGCCACCTTCCTTTCGGTCATGTCGCGGCCGAAGAAGAAATGTTTCTGCTCGGGCTCAGACCATACGCCCGACAACGCCAGAGGAACTATTCGCCCGGTTTTGTGGACGAACCTCGTTTCAAAGTTCCGCATATGCTGGCCGGTGCGGGCGAACTGCATTTCGCACTGGGTACTTTCGAGGTCTTCCGGATAGATGAATTCTGCACCGTTGCGTCCGATCATTTCCTCCGGCAGGTAGCCAAGGGTTGTCAAAGAGCTTGGGCTTACGCGCCCAAAAACTCCTCTTCGGTCCGTGACGATGATTAAATCCAGCGACGTCTCGAATAGCCGTCGCCGCTCCTCGGTCTCCTGCTTTAAAGCCTCTGTCTTCTCGTGGATGTGCGCATCCGCTTCGGCGCGTTCTTTCGAGGCCCGCGGGAGCCATCGAAGCACAAGCAGACCGAGCACAGCGCAGGCGGCGACGACATTCATCACTTTTGGAAGAATGAGGTAGCTGGGCTTACCAAGCACCCCGACGATGGCAGCCGGGAAAAGACCGTACTGGCCGCCAAAGTACAGACCGAAATACAGGTTCTCGATGATATTGCGCGCGGTGTCGATCACGATGACGGACAGCAACAGACGGACCGCACCAAAGGTCCGCGGGTTCCTGACGAACGCAACGCACACGGTAGTCAGGACACCGAGCCACAGCGCGATGATGACCCAGTAAATCAGTGCAGCAGCAAGGCTCATGGACGCACAGCTCTTTGTGAGTGTTTTCGTCCCCTATCTGTCGATGGTTGTAATAACGGTTGGTTGACGGGAAATGATTTCAGCAGGTGGACCTAACAGCAGCTTAAGGAACAAACCTGCGCGAGTTCTGGAACTCTCGCCGCATTGGAAAAGCGGCGGACGATCACTGCCCGGTAAAGCAATTCATTAAAGTTTTGAGCGGAACTGCCCCGAGGGATTTGGCCAGTTCCGACTCAACGCCGCCAAGGCCGAACGGCTGGGCCGCGTAGGCCGAGCCAAGTCTGATCAATGGCCGCGGTTCGTGCGGAACCTCCCTTCCGGAAACTGCCAGACCCCCGTTTGACCGGACATGCACCTGTAGCTTCATAAGCGATTAAGTTAGCTTTGCTTTAGATGAAGACGCTGCAGGTCGAGTGCCCGTCCGAAAGCTGATAATGAGAACCAACGACCAAAACGAAGCGCCTCGCGTCAAGTTCGAGCGGCCTCTTGAGGTCAGAGTGATGACCATCGACGGGACGTGGTCTGGTGAGAGCTTTTTGATTGATGTTTCCGACACCGACGCACAGATCGCGGTAACGGGTCATGCGGCCGCACTAACCGAATTTTTCCTCATGCTGACGAGTTTCGGCAATCCGGTATTTCGTCGTTGCAAGAGAGAGTGGGTCGACGGTGCGAAGATGGGTGTCAGCTTCAAAAATACTAACATCGGAATGAAATCGTTGAAAGAAGTTCGGCGCGAAGCCGAGCTGGTGCAATAGAGCTGGTACACATGTCGGCGGTCTGTTGCAGTCCAAGGACGTAGCTTGGTCGTCTTCTTAGCCATCCCAGTTCCTTTTTATAGAGCCAGCCGCGAAACTATTTAGCAATTCTAGTGCGTCCGCCGTTTTTGTCCCGCTCACGTCATGTCCGCAGGGAAAACAATCCAGGCTACGAACTTCGGCTCGTCGCAAACGGAAGCGGCGTGCGCTGCACGGAATGCCGTTTAAAAATGCACGAACAATTTCTTTCGCCGATGAACAAAGCTCCACGAGACGGGCGTCCGATTCTGGGAGTATCCTTCAATCGCCTCGCTTGACTAAAGGTCTGGCTGACTGTTTTCTTGCTCGAACGCGACGCCAAGCCGGTTTTCTTTACGCCATATGACGCGGCAACGCCGGTTCAGCTGATCTGTCTCCATGATCAGCGTGAATTCGTGGGGAATAGCCAGTGCATATGGAACGTCAAGGGCGGCCCCTGCCGCTGACAAGTTTCGGACCGCGCAACTGTACGCGCCGCGATCGAATTCGATCGTCGCGCTTTTGAGGACCCGACTTCGAATAGCCCTGCGATTTTCGTCCATGTGCCGCCCCGTTTTTGGACGACCATGGAGGGAATTTCTTGAGCGGGAGTTATTAGGGTCAGTTAACAATCTGTAATTCTGTCCGAACGGGGATCGATGACCGCACCGTGCTTGCCACGACTAAACTATCTGCCACCCTTTCTCCGCGCGCGCGTAGGAGCGCATCATTCCGTAGCGCGGGATAAATTCCGAGACGAGAGGATTATGTTTTGATGGTAGCAGCTAAGCAAATCGCAACCACTCTCGCCAACGTCGCCCCTCTTTTCGGGAGGGGCCGGTGGCTAAGTTCGAAGTCTTAGGCGGTGACTACGACACGGGCGACGCGTGGATTTACCACGACGGGAGCTTCGTCTTTCGCAAGGACAACAAGATCCAGAAGACGATCCCGCACGATCATGCCCGCGAGTTCGACGAGGCTACCGAAGCTTCGCTCGCGCGTCTCGGGTTAAGTCGCCTGTTGCCCGCTCTTCGGGCCGCTCAATTGGATGATCCGGCAACACTCGCTGGACCGGATATCGTGCTGTACTTCGATGACCACAAGGCCGTTCTGATCCGAGCGGACGAGAAGGCGCGCCGGATGATCGGTGACAGAGTTAAGCAGAGATAAGCCTTGTAGCTATAGGAATATTTTATCGAAGGTGAACCAGTCAAACTCAAGCTGCAAGGCAGCGGATCAGGCAGTTTTCATAACATAAACTCTGGCCGAAGAATGCCGTTCCTGCAGCCAGAAAACAAAACGAAGCGCGCTTCCGCAAAACATCTGCGGCGCGGCTGCCCAGCCGCGCCGCAGCGTTTTATATTACTCGATCTCGTCTTCGTCGGTCTCGTCCTGCTCCGGTGCGGTTGGCTCGTTCGGATCAACCGCCGGAAACAACAGGGCCTCGGGCAACCAACCCCCGCGCTTTCTGCTGCGCCACTGTGGGGGCGTCCGTAGCCTCTGCGGTCTGGAAATACCGGATCAGGCACGAAACCAGTTCCGATTTCTTGTAAGAGGCAACCGACCTGTTGCCATCGGCATAACCGCATTCGCGGGCAATGCCGACAAGCTGCTCCCGGCTGCGTTTCCCGAAGAACGAAGCATCGGGACGCCAGTGCTTACGCATGTCGATGTTCAAATCCCGCGCCACGCGGTTGAACAGGCTGTCTTGCGTGCCCAGCCTATCGCAATCCACCTGCCCGAAGGACAGGACGGTCAGGAGGGTTTGCAGCCCGGTAAGATCGTGGTCGCTTAATCCCTTCACTGTCGATGGTCATCGCCGGCATCGACCCTAATCCTCAAAAGGCGGGGGAGATCACTCGCTGGACCAAGGGATACTGGGAAGCCGCGCATCCTTACTCGGCCGACGGCGGCTATGTAAATTTCATGATGGACGATGGGGACGACAGCAGGCTCAAGGCCACCTATGGCGACAACTACGATCGCCTTGTCGCCTTGAAGGGCAAATACGACCCGACGAACTTCTTCCGCGTCAACCAGAACATCAGGCCGCTGCACTCATAGAAGATCACGTCTGCCGCACAGTTCAATCGCTCCCAAAGGGTCTTGCAGAGCGTTCTTTCGTTTCATGGAACGAAGGAACGCTAAGGCCAGTCTAATCATCATCTCTGTCAGCCACTCACGTTCGAGCAGCGCCAAATCCATATCGGGCGAATGCTGACCCCCGATTTCTGTAAGTCGGGCAGGTCCGCTAATGGGATGGTCCGGCCGCGCTCCCGCGCCACGGTCGACGAAGATGGGCAATATCGTTTCGCCGTGGCGCTATGATGCAGGAGCCTATCACACCCTAAGCCAAGAGAACCCGCGGCTGACTGCGATGTAGCGCTACGACTCAGAGGCGGTCGCAGCGGTTGGGGTACTCCGTCAGCCGGTACGGGTTCCGTCAGAGTTCGGTGCAACGTGCATTGGACAACGTTGTCGTCGATAGGACACTATTGCCTGCACCAGTGCCGGCATATGGGAAGGCCGAAAATCTAAATTCTTGAGCTTGGGCTCATCGGGAAGCGCGAGTATGCGGCGTACTCTCGCAATCGCTCGCGGCGCGCCTTGGAGCGAGATCTGTCCTTTAACGGGCGCTGATTCAAGTCCGACATAGCCAAGCCATACCTTGGTGAAGGTTGCGAGATCGGCGGCGATGATGATGTCGACATTCCTGTCGGGAGCCTTGAGGCAGACCTCGATATCGTCGGGCCGCAGCACCAGCACCAATAGCGAGGGCTGCGATTGGATTTGGGTATGCCGCGGAAATCGAAGCGAATGACGAAGCCCTGCGCGGGTATCTCCGCCGGGTCGATCTGTCGGCGCACCCCCCATACAAGCATTTTGGGATCGAGATCGTCGGGACCGATCAACCCTTGTCCCCAGCGCTGGCCCCCACACGCTCATCAGCTCGACCACCGGCCGGAAATCCTCGCCCGCCGGCGTCAGCCGATAGAGATGGCCTTTGCCCTTGGGTTTCGAGTCGATGTGCACGACGCCTGCCTGCGCGAGTTGCTTGAGACGCTGCGCCAGGACGGTTCGCGATATGAGCGGTGCGGCGTCGAGCAGTTCGCCGAAGGCCCGCGCGCCGAAGCACAGCTCCCGCATGATGATCGGGGTCCAACGATCGCCGAACACTTCGGCCGCTTTGGCAACGGGGCGGAATTGAGCGTAGGTGATCATGAGCGCCATAATCCCCCGCTCACCGCACCCACACAAGTACGTTTTTCGTACTCTAACCTTTGGCGTATCGCAGCCAGAATGGAACAAAGCCGATCATCAAGGGAGAAAGCGTCATGAGTTTTTCTTTGAAAACTGCAAGCGCCAGAATCACGCTGACCCTCATCCTGTTGTCGTTTGCTACCGGCGCTTCGGCCGGACCGAAGGAGGACGTAGCGGCGGCAGCCTCGACCTGGGCCGGCGCGCTTGGCGAAGACGAACCCGACAAGGTATTGCAACTCTATTCCGACGACGCCGTGCTGTGGGGCACGTTGTCGCCGACGGTACGCGCCGATCGGTCGGCATTGCGGGATTATTTCGTGACGGCCTTTAGGGTTCTTCCTGGCCTCAAGGTTACCTTCGGCGATCAGCTGATTCGCGTGTACGGCACTACGGCAGTCAATACCGGCTATTACACGTTTACCTACGTCAAGGACGGAGAAACCAAGGTCTTCCCGATGCTAGGATCCGAACGACGGTCGGCAAGGAGGTGTCGAGGGCGTTCGCGGCCGCCGTCAGGCTGCCCTTCTCGACGATTCGCACAAACGCTTCCATCGCCCCGAACTTGTCCATAGCGACATTATTACTTCATTTTTTGGAGTAGTCGATTGCATTCAGCACCATTTATTCAGCCAGAGGAAGTTGCGATAATCAGGAGCTGACTGCCGCCCGACGGTTATGTCCAATAGGGTGTCCGCATCGGGTGAGGTCCTGCAGGCATGATCGCTAGATAAGGGGTCCGGCAATGATCAGGACAGGTCTGACAACAATCGCTGTCATCACTATGGCAGGGATGTTTGCGCAATCAGCTTTGACGGCGCCAGCGGAAGATCTGGGTAAGGTCCACTTCGAGACATCTTGTAAACCTGACGCTCAACAGCATTTCGACCAGGCGATGCTGTACCAGCACTCGTTCTGGTACCGGGCTTCGCAGAAGTCCTTCGAGGACGCGCTCAAGGCCGATCCTGAATGCGCCATCGCCTATTGGGGCATCGCGCTGAGCCTATTGTACAATCCGCATGTCGCCCCGCCTGTCAAAAACCTTGCGGAGGGCGCTGCGGCGCTTGAAAAAGGCAAAGCCGTGACCGCGAAAACGCAGCGGGAACGCGACTATATCGATGCTCTCAGCGCCATGTACGCCGACTACGGCAAGGTCGACCATCGCACGCGCGTCTTGGCCTACCTCAAGGCTATGGAACAACTGGCGCAACGCTATCCCGATGATGACGAAGCACAAATCTATTACGCGCTCGCCCTCAACGTCGCGGCTTCACCTTCCGACAAGACCTATGCCAATCAGCTCAAGGGGGCGGCAATCCTGGAAAAAATCTGGGCACGGCAGCCAGAGCATCCGGGAGTAGCTCACTATCTGATACACCTCTACGATACGCCGGCGCTCGCCGAGAAGGGGCTCGCGGCGGCACGACGCTACGCCAAGGTAGCGCCGGCCGCGGCGCACGCGCAGCACATGCCGTCGCATATTTTCACCCGGCTCGGCTACTGGCAGGAGTCGATTGCCTCCAACATCGAATCGGGGCGCGTTGCGAAGGAAGCTGGAGATTTCCACGATCAGCTGCATTCGATGGACTATCTGGTCTATGCCTATCTGCAGCTCGGGCAGGACGGGAAAGCTAAGGCCGTCATCGACGACATGACGAAGGTCACCGGCTTCACCGAGACTTTCCTTCCCCGGGCCATATGCGCTGGCTGTTTCGCCGGCCCGCTACGTAGTGGAGCGCGGCGACTGGAAGGCCGCAGCGGAGCTGCAGGTCCGCCCCAGCCCGCTGGCGAATGTGCAAGCGATCACATATTTCGCGCGCGCGCTCGGCGCGGCCCGTTCCGGCAATCCCGAGGCCGCCAAGATCGACATCGCCAAGCTCGTCGAGCTGCGGGACAAGCTGCGTGATGCAAAAGATGGCTATTGGTCGGAACAGGTTGATATTCAACGGCAGGTCGCGACTGCCTGGGTACTTTACGCCGAGGGCAAGCGCGACGATGCGCTGAACACGATGAGCGCCGCCACCGATGCCGAGGACAAGACCGAGAAGCATCCGGTGACACCGGGTGTGCCAAAGCCGGCCCGCGAACTCTACGGCGTCATGCTGCTTGACAGCGGTAATGCCAGGGAAGCGCTCACCGCCTTCGAAGGGACACTCAAGAAGGAGCCGAACCGGTTGGGCGCCTATGCAGGCGCAGCGCAATCGGCCGAAAAGGCGGGAGACAAGGCCAAGGCCAGAGAGTATTACGAGAAGATTGTCGCGATTGCCGATGGCGCAGATGATAGCCGAACGGAGGTCGCCGACGCGCGCGCATATCTGAAGAAACTCTAAGTGGCGTGCGACGGAAGATGAGGGAACTATCAGTGAGAGCGCTTCTTCTGTCGATCGGCATGGGCGTGCTTTTCGCGCCGGCGTACGCCCAGCCGCTCGAAATCATCGGATACTCAGGCTATCTCGGCGAGTGGGAGTTGACCGCCACCGTCACGGAAACCGCTCCCGGCCAAAAAGGGTATTCCGGTCCATTGACAATGAAGCACGTCGGTCTCTGCACTCAGGATTGGTCCCGAGGAGAGGACCGGTGAAATGCATCTCGAGTTATCGGCTTCATCGTCCAGATTGGACGCAACATTGTCGGTTGCCGGGGGTCGAATGTAGTTACAGCGGACGATTGTCTGACTCCTATACGGGCACTTTGGCCTGCCGCGATCGAGAAGCGGTTCCGCTTAAACTGTGGGTTAAATAGCCTGCCGTCAGAAAAACCCGGGGCTCAAATCTAGGCCGTAGGATGCGAGCATCAAAGACGCCGTCAAACCTACTCCACAAAATATGACGATTGTTTGGCGCACGCGAAGCGGCGACTGGAGCGCATAAATGAGCGCTTCGGGGTCGCCCCGGCGTGCGCCAGCGCAGATTGGCGCACCAGCCGAGACAAAGATGGGCACTCAAATGGCTGGGAAATATTGGTGCCTCTGTAAAGCTGACCAGTTACGGAAGTGGCAAATCTGACTGTTTCTTGCGCGGCACGGCACGGCAAGCGTGAGCCCACACGGCCAACCCTCCTATTTCGGGAATGGTGATCCTGCACCACGCGCGGGAATGCCTGCGCGCTCAAACGCTCTGCGGGTGATCTCAAACATCTCCTGTTCCTTCGGGTCAGGCCGGTCAAACCACGAGCCCGGCGGATACGTGGCGATGCGGTGGGCGAAGAATGATTGTGGTTGCCAAGCTTCTTTGCCGCGCTTCATGAACAGGATTATTCCGTCACGGGTGAAATACTTTGGTCCAGCGATGTTGCAGTTCACCGACAACTGGAGGCGCCAGAAGTCGCCTTTACCGGGCTCCTTGTCATCCAGCTTGGGCATATAATCCAGTCCAACGGGATCACCGATGGTGCATCGGCCACGCCCCAGTAGATCGCCGAGATTCCCTTGTGCGGTGGTCACGAAATTGAAATTCGATACATCATGTAGGAAAGAAGGTTCACTCCCTTTTCTTCGTCATCAACTTCGCTGGCGATCAGCGAAAGTGCGAACGGTTGCCAGCCTAGCTCCATCGTCTTTGCGTAAGGCGGCCCGAGTGTCATTGCGCCATCGGGGGCCACCTCCCAAGTGATCGTATATTCGTCGTCTGCTTTATCAGTGCTATGTCTAGCCCATGAGAAGAACACCGGCTCGCCCGCGTCGCTCGTTTGACCGACTTCCCATCCCCTCGGAACGAAATGTGCGACCTTCGAGGCTTTGGCGATGATCTGCTCGGCTGTCTCGCCATCTGGCGCCCGCCATGTCGTCTTGACTTTAGCTATAAGGGCCTTGTCGTCTGCATGAGCGATAGGGTTCGCCAGCGCCATGGCGAAGCCGACTAAAACTAAATGCCGCACTGCATCCTCCTAAACCCGCAACAATAACGCGCCGAGACCCATTGCGCGCCGCTTCAGGTTGATTTATTTCCCGTCCACAAGATGGTGTCAACTTGGAGGCAAACGAATTGATCACTCGATGCCGGTCAGCCGTGCTTGAAATCGCCAGGTTTCAATCCGAGAGCTTTGACTGCTGCCTCCGGAAGCCGGCCCTACGCTTCGACCTTCTCATTCGGAGCCATCATTGCACCGATAATTGCTTTGGCCTTCTCAGGATCCTTTTCGGCCACGAAGTAGACCGAGCGGACGAGCGAACCGCCCCCTAATGGTTCAGTTGTCACCAGTACGACCTGACCATCTGCCATATCTCAATATACCACCAAATGCACTGCCGCGTCCGCCACGCAGTGCGAACCTAGTCTCCGGCCGCCGTCTCCCGAAAACGGGAATATTTCAAATATCTGCCAGAGACTGTCGGCGATTTCGCTCTGAGATTGTCCAAATTGGGAGCTTAGAGACGGAGCGCCAATCTGCAAAAGACCGCAACTGGCGGGCAGTTCTAGGATTTCAGAGCTAACAATCTCCCGCCACAGAGGACCCTAACGGTCCCGCCACAGAGGACCCTAACGGCTTCTGGCTCCAAATTCTCTAGCTCCAAAACCGCACAAAACAGCGGAGTTCTGAGCTGCACCCGGTTCCGAAGACACCAAGTTAGGTGTTTTATGGAGCAGGAGGAGTGTCATGGAGAGGCGGAAGTTTACGCGGGAGTTCAAGCTTGAGGCGGTTCGACTGATCAGGGAACGCGGCGCGTCATATACGCAGGCCGCGGAAGACCTCGGGGTTCATCCGACGCAACTGCGCAATTGGGTGAAGCAGCTTGCGGACGATCCGGAGCATGCATTCCCCGGCCAGGGTCAGATGAAGCCTGAGCAGTTGGAGATCGCGCGGCTCAAGCGCGGGGTCGCCAAGCTGAAGGCCGAACGGGACATCTTAAAAAAAGCCGCGGCCTACTTCGCGAAGGAATCGACGTGAAGTTCGGTTTTATTGCGAAGCACCGGGGGATTTGGCCGGCAGAGTGGTTGTGCGGGGCGCTCTGTGTCTCGCGGGGTGGATTCTATGGCTGGCTGACACGACCGCGCAGTCGGCGCAGTCGGAGATGAGGATGTCGGCGCGAAGATACGTGCCGAGCCTTTCGTTTTGCGTCGTCAGTTACGAGGAAGCCGTGAAACTGGCCTTCCCGCCGCCGCTCTGTACCTGGTGCATCTTTGTCCAATGACCGGTGCGTCCTGATGTCATTGTAATAGCGCGCGTACGATTGCAGAATCTGGCGCAAATGCACCTCGCCCAAGACAATGATGTGGTCCACACACTCTCGCCGGATCGATCCGATCAGCCGTTCGGCAAAGCCATTCTGCCAGGGCGAGGCTGGCGCGGTAGGCTTGTCCCGGATGCCCATGGCGCGCAATCGGCGTGTGACGACGCTGCCATAGATCCGATCCCGATCGCGGATGAGGTGGCGCGGAGCCTCATCCCAAGGAAATGCTTCCGTTAATTGACGTGCAACCCAATCGGCCATGGGATTTGCGGTGGCGTTGATCCAGATGAGCCCTCTGCGGTCTCGAATTATCTCGCTATCAGGGACAGGCGGGCGCAGCCTGTCGGCGGGGCGATCAACACTGCGAGGCCAGTCGTGGACGGAAACATCTTCAACAGCGGCGGCGTCCACGTAGCGATCGTTACAGGGGCGGACATATTCGATCTCAAGGGTCGGAAGCTCTACGAGCTAAGAGGCGTCAACATCTACAAACCTTCTGGGGAGCTGGTCGGACACCTGACCGACGCCAAAAGCACCACGAAGCATTTGGACAAATCCACAGACAAACTGTTCGGGGGTTAATCATCTGCTTCAACGTACAGACCGAGTTGAAAGCAAATGGAAAATGAAAAAATTCCCGCCGTGGCTTCTTGATGCAATTGCGCCGATTGGGCGGCCTGGGTTCCTCGTGGCGATTATCATGTTTCTCGCATTTGTTTAATCCGCCAGCTCGTAGGGCTGATAGGCGAAGAGGAAATGAGTGGCGTAAGAAAGAGCACTGATCCCGGCCTATCCGTCGCCGAGCGAAAAATGCTTAAGGCGTTAGGCGGGGAGCGCGCGACCTCAGGGATGACGTGGCAAAGCTAAGAGGACTGGGGACGTGTGTCTTGACGCCGGAAAAAGCAGCGCCGGGCAGGAACCGTGCAAGCCCAAATCCACTGCTCTGAGGGATCAGGGCGCGCATCACTCCCCGTCCATCTTGTCAACAGAGCGCCAAAGGAGCATCTTGATGTTCACAAACCAAGTCATCTGGGGAACGTCGGCCAACATCGACCTTTAGTGACGCCCCGACAACGTTGCCGGCTGCATTTGCGGTGAGTCGGCGGATTCGTCGCCCGTTGGTCTCTGGTCCGAATTGGGGCGGTCCCGATGGTCGTTACCGGAACACACGATCCGTATCTCGTCGCTCTGTCCATTCTGGTCGCTTCCTTTGCGTCTTACACCGCCCTCGATCTCAGTGGGCATGTGGGGGCCGCCAGGGGATTTGCGCGTAGCGTGTGGCTGGTGGCTGCCGCGATCACAATGGGGGGCGGAATATGGTCGATGCACTTCGTCGCCATGCTCGCCTTCACCATGCCGATACCGATGTCCTACGACATCGGATTGACCACCCTTTCGCTCGTGGTGGCGATGGTCGTAACCGGCGGCGGCTTTTACGTCATTAGTCGCCAGAGCGGATCGCCGCTTCGCCTCGTTCTCAGCGGCATCTTCATGGGACTTGGCATTGCCGCCATGCACTACACCGGCATGGCGGCAATGCGGGGGCACGCCGAACTCAGCTACGACCTGCTGTTTGTTGCGCTCTCTCTGGTCATAGCGATCGGCGCATCGACGGTGGCACTATGGCTGGCATTCCGAACCACGGATCTTGGGCAAAAGCTCGTTGCCGCGGTCGTCATGGGCCTGGCCATTTCCGGTATGCACTACACGGCGATGAGAGCAGCCATTTTTACCGCTCACGACCCGGTTCACGAGGTCCTAGTAAACGCAAGTCTGGATCAGACCAGTCTGGCGCTGGCGGTTGCCGGCATT
>WNEZ01004711.1_pt1 | contig 18060 bp, 12 predicted proteins | sample 5400521 | NCBI WGS metagenome assembly WNEZ01 (sample SAMN13153339, study PRJNA577476) | soil metagenome | isolation source: 120 cm saprolite under Douglas fir tree site 2 hole 1 replicate 1 | place: USA:California | collected 2015-04-18
GAAAGTGTTTGGCAAGAAGGCGCGTCAGCGTTTTCTCGCGGGACATCCCATGGCCGGCAAGGAATTGAGTGGCGTCGATTATGCGGATGCCGACTTGTTCCAGAATGCGGTATGGTTCCTGACGCCGCTGCCGGGCCAGAACCTGCACGAGGGGCTGTTCGCCGAATTCGCCGGATGGATCGACCAGATCGGGGCCCGCATTGCGATGCTGCCCGCTGATGAACACGACCGGCTCTGCGCCTGGATCAGCCACCTTCCACAAATGATCTCGACCGCGCTGGCGGCAACGCTGGTCGAGGAATTTGGCGAAGACGCCCCCCTGCTGCCCACCGGCGGACGCGCGTTGCGGGAGATGACACGCATCTCGTCCAGCCCGTATTCCATGTGGCGGGACGTTGCCATCAGCAACAAGAAGAATCTGGAAGACGCGATGTTGAAGCTGGAGCAGCGGCTGGCTCACATCCGGGAAAATCTGGGCACGCGCCAACTGGCGCAAGAGTTTGAGCAGGCACACCTGCTGCGGAAGTTGCCAACAAGAAAGGGCTGACATTGTCACCACAGAGACACAGAGCCACAGAGAAAATCAATTGATAGCCATGAAATTCAATAGAACCCTAGCTCTTTTTTGATCTTGTCTTGTTGTTCTCTGTGCCTCTGTGTCTCTGTGGTGAGGTTTCGTTTAGAATTCGGACGCGATGAACAAAGTGGTACCCAATGCCGATGAAGCCATCCGCGACGTTTCCGACGGCGCGACCATCATGATTGGCGGCTTCGGATTGTGCGGCATGCCGGAAAATCTGATTCGCGCTCTGGTCCGCAAAGGATCGAAGAATCTCACCACCATCAGCAACAATGTAGGCGTGGATGGCGTGGGCAACGGCTTGTTGCTGGCTGCCGGACAGATTCGCCATCACATCGGCACTTATGTCGGCGAGAACAAACTTCTCGAAGAGATGGTGCTGAATGGAACCATCAAACTCGACCTGGTGCCTCAGGGAACTTTTTCCGAGCGCATTCGCGCCGGGGGCGCGGGCATTCCCGCATTCTTTACCCCCACCGGCTTCGGCACCGTGGTCGCCGAAGGCAAAGAAACGCGCGAGTTCGATGGACGCACCTACGTGATGGAGCGCGGACTGACCGCGGACTTCGCCTTTGTGAAAGCCTGGAAGGGCGACCGGCAGGGCAATCTCGTCTATCGTAAGACTGCGCGCAATTTCAATCCCATGATGGCGACCGCGGCGAAGGTGACCATCGCCGAAGTCGAGCACCTGGTCGAAGTGGGCGAACTGAATGCGGACGAGATTCACACGCCCAGCATCTACGTGAAACGCATCTTCCAGGGCGAGTTGTACGAGAAGCGGATTGAAAGAAGAACGGTGAGAAAAGTGGTCAGTGGCCAGTGATCAGTGGCCAGCAAATCTCGGATGAACCGGGTCTTACTGACCACTGGCCACTGACCACTAAGCTTTCAGCAATGAGCGCCATTTCAAAACCCGCCAAAGACGCCGACAAGCGCGAGCGCATCGTGAAGCGCATTGCGCGCGAACTGCAGGACGGATTCTACGTGAACCTCGGCATCGGCATGCCGACGCTCATCGCCAATCATGTGCCGCCGGGAATTGAAGTCATTCTCCAGTCCGAAAACGGGATGCTGGGCATTGGGCCGTATCCCATCGAGGGGCAGGAAGATGCCGACTTGATCAATGCGGGCAAGGAGACGGTGAGCGAGATGCCAGGCACCTCGTATTTTTCCAGTGCCGACTCGTTCGCCATGATTCGCGGCGGGCACATCGACCTGAGCGTGCTGGGCGCGATGGAAGTGGACGAGTCCGGCAGCCTCGCCAACTGGATGATCCCCGGGAAAATGGTGAAGGGCATGGGCGGAGCCATGGACCTGGTAGCCGGTGCGCGCCGAGTCGTCGTCGCGATGGAGCACACGACTCGCGAAGGCGCTCCAAAGATTTTGAAGAAGTGTACCCTGCCGCTGACAGGCGTGAAAGTTGTGGATACGATCGTGACCGAACTTGCCTACATCCGCGTCACGAATAAAGGTCTGGTCCTCGAAGAAATCGCGCCGGGAATGAGCGCCGAGGAGGTGCAGCGCGTGACCGAAGCGAAGCTGCTAATAAGCCCAAACCTGAGGACAATGGAAAGTTGAAGCCGCCGCAGCGCCGCGCGCCAACGAAATCAGGCAACTTGTTTCTTGTCGAGCAGCGGAATAGTCGCCTCTACCTGCGCTCCCGGTTCGGCCTGGGAGATGACCAGCGTTCCTCCGAATTGCTTCACTCTTTCTCGCATCCCGCCAATTCCAACTCCAAATGATCTGGACAGCCCTCTCGCCACGTGTGCAGGAAGTCCCTTACCGTAATCGCGCACTCGAACCACGATCGAGTCCACATGTTTCTCGATCTCCACGCGGGCCTTCTGGCTGTCAGCGTGCCGGTAGACGTTGGTCAGCGATTCCTGGACGATGCGGAAGACGGTGATCTCAATCTCAATCGGCAGCCGCTGCAAGCCCAGGCCTGCTATTTCCAGATCGACTTGAATGCCGCTTCGCTTGGTCAGCCCATCGACATACCAGCGGAGTGCCGCAAACAGTCCAGCCTCGTCCAGCAAGGGCGGGTGCAACAGATACGAGAGATTTCGCACAGTCTGGATAGACCGCTCCGCCAGCGTGACCGCTTCGGAGCGCGCGCTTTCCTCGAGCGGTTTGTCGCCCTTGGCCTCCAAAAGCATCTTCAGGCCCGCCAATTCCTGGCCCAGCTCGTCGTGCAGTTCGCGCGCCACGCGGCGTCGCTCTTCATCCTGCACCCGCAACAGTTCTGCTGAAAGCTTCTGCAACTCCAGGCTGTGCAGCTCGACTGCCTGCCTGGATTCGTCCAGCTGAACTATCTTGCTTCTGAGCTCTGCGTTCAGTTTTTCAATCTGCTCGTCCCGTTTTCTTCGCTCACTCATGTCGTGAGTGACCTTCGAGAACCCATACAGATGGCCACTGCCGTCGCGCAGTGCGGTGAGCACGATGCTGGCCCAGAATCTTGAACCGTCCTTTCGCACCCGCCAGGTTTCATTTACAAAGCTGCCTTGCGCGGTTGCGATTTCAAGTTCGCGGGCCGGCCCGTTGTCCGTATTTTCCTCTTCGGGATAGAACACGGAAAAATGTTTGCCGATGATTTCGTCAGCCGCGTACCCGTTGATGGCCTGAGCTCCTTCGTTCCAGGTGACTACTTGGCCGTCGGGATCGAGCATGAAAATCGCATAGTCCTTTACTCCGGAGACCAACAGCCGATACTTCTCCTCGCTGGCGCGCAGACGCATCTCGGTCGCTTTGCGCTCCGACAAATCGCGCGTAACTTTTGCGAAACCCTGCAGGATCCCATCGCGATAGAGCGGCGTAATGGTGACGCTGGCCCAGAAACGGCTGCCGTCCTTGCGGATGCGCCATCCTTCCTCTTCAAATCGTCCTTCCCGGACCGCGATCTTTAGTTCCTGGTGCGGCTTACGGGCCGAAATGGCGTCACGGGGATAAAAAATCGAGAAGTGCTGTCCGAGAATGTCGTCGGTGCTGTAGCCCTTGATGCGCTCCGCCCCAGCATTCCACGAGGAGACGCGGCCCTCCGGATCGAGAAGGAAAATGGCGTAGTCCCTTACGCTTTGGACGAGAAGTTGAAAGATCCGGTCGCTGTGCCTGGCGTCTTCTGCTGCCAGCTTGCGCATCAGTTCAGTCGGTCCCTCGACCGCGTCTTGCAACTCGTCCGTCTTCGGTGTGCCACTAGCTCCCATAGCGACTCATGTGAAAGTGAACCTCAAGATGGGTTCCTTGAGATTAAGCGGGATACCGCGGCGATTCGTCAATAGGGCCCTTGCCTTAAGAGTTTTTAGAGCTGAAAGGGCGCGGCCAACAGCCGAAATGGCAGCGTAATGGCGAGGTAGATGATCTCCAGCACTCCATGCACGGCGACGCCGAGGATGCGAAATGGCAACAGCAGCAGCCAGATGAATGGATAGGCAATCAGCGCCAACAAAGCCAGCGGCCAGCACAGCACAAACAGAATGCACCACAGGAGGAAAGTGAACATTGCGAGACCTCCTTGTCTTCCTGGTTAGATACGCGCGACTCGCGCAGAAAGTTCCCCTGGATCATGTCGGACGGCACAACCCAAGATTTAATGTGGGGACAGCAGCCCCCGGCTGTCCATGCTGAGCGAAGCTCATCCGGCTACCACTTCACGTACGTTCGATATCGATTCCCCGTCGCCCCGTTCTCGTGTGGCCAAGTGTGATTTCGTGGTTAGAGTTCGCGGACGAGGCCCCTTCGACTTCGCTCAGGGCGGGTCCGCGCCACACTAAGTTTCAGTGCCTGCCAGCTTGCGCAGCGAGTCTTCATACGGCGCGCGGGCAATGCCCTTCTCAGTAATGATGGCAGCCACGTACTTCGCCGGCGTCACGTCGAATGCGGGATTCTCAATCTCCACGCCGTCGGGAACCATCTGTTTGCCCGCGATGTGGCTAACTTCTCTTGAATTGCGCTGCTCGATGGGAATTTTGCTGCCGTCCGGCGTGGCGAGGTCAACGGTCGAAATCGGCGCGGCCACGTAAAACGGAATGCCGTGTTCCTTGGCGAGGACGGCCACGGTGTAGGTTCCAATCTTGTTGGCCACGTCTCCATTGGCCGCGATGCGGTCGGCGCCGACCACGATCGCACCGATCTTGCCTTGCTTCATCATTGCTCCGGCCATGTTGTCGGAAATCACTGTGGTCGGGATGCCGTCTTTCATCAGCTCCCAGGCGGTGAGTCTCGAGCCTTGCAGGAACGGACGAGTCTCATCGGCGTAAACATGAATCTTCTTGCCTTGCTCGACCGCGGCGCGAATCACGCCGAGTGCGGTGCCGTATCCCGCGGTAGCGAGCGCGCCAGCATTGCAGTGAGTGAGCACTCCGCCTTCGGAGGGCATCAGCGTGGCGCCGTGGCGTCCCATGGCCTGGTTGGCGGCGATATCCTCGGCGTGCATGCGCTGGGCTTCTTCAATCAGCGTCTGCTTGATCTGCGGGATCGGACGGATGCGGATGCGCTCAAACTTCTCCTGCATGCGGCGAATCGCCCAGAAAAGATTCACGGCAGTGGGCCGCGTCTTGCCGATCACGTCGCAAGCCTGGTCGAAGTCGCGCTTGAGATCGTCGGCCGATTCCGCCTTCGAATTCTTCACGGCCAGCGCAATGCCCATAGCCGCCGCGACTCCGATCGCCGGCGCGCCGCGCACAACCATGGTGCGGATGACGTCTGCGACCTGCTCGTGCGTCGTGCAGGTGACGTAGGTCTCTTCCATGGGTAGCTTCGTCTGATCGATGAAGCGTACGCCGTGGTCAGTCCATTCGAGGGTTTGAATCATAGGCGAGGGTCGTCGCTACAGCGCTCATTTCATAAACCGTTTTGAAAGAGCACGGCTTCCAGCCGTGCCACTAGGGCCGTCAAGAAATCAGGGCTTCAGCCCCTGAGGCCGACGGCATTCATGAAAATACACTCCATTCGCGAAGTCACACTTTATGCGCGAGACACCGCGGGCCCGGATTATTCGTCACCGCCGGCCGTCCGCAGATCTCGCAACTTGCAGCCACAGCAAACACATCAGTTGCCGTATCGTCATTCTGCAGGATGTGTTCCGCGCGCACATCGCTCGCCGTAAAGATCGAGACGAATGGTGCCGGAGCCGCCGCCTTCTCCACATTCGGACGGCCCTTGGCCTCTTCGCGCTCAACCAGGCACATCACCCCGACGATTTCGAATCCAAATTCGCGCGCCGCCTCAATGGCCTGCACCGTCGAGCTGCCGGTCGTGCAAACGTCGTCGACGACTACCACGCGCGCGCCTTTCTCGCGGAAGCCCTCGATGCGCTGTCCCGTACCGTGCTGCTTCTCGGCCTTGCGCACCAGGAATCCGTGCAGGTCGCCGCTGACCACCGAAACCGCAACCACAATGGGATCGGCTCCCATGGTCAATCCGCCGATGGCGTGAGGCTTCCAGCCGCGCCTGCGGATTTCCTCGATGAAGACTTCACCGGTCAGCCGCGACCCTTTGGCGTCGAGCGTGGTCGTCCGGCAGTCGATGTAATAGTCGCTGGTTGCACCCGAAGAAAGCTTGAACTCACCCAGGCGAAACGACTTGTAGGCAAGCAAGCCAAGCAGCTCTTTTCGTGAGTCAGGACGCGGCGCAGACATGAAATTCTACGATAGCAAGAAGCAGTGGCCAGTGGCCAGTGATCAGTGACCCAGGAGCAGATCTCCCCGCCTAAGTGTTGGCCGCTGACCACTGACCACTGACCACTGCTTCTCTCCCGTGATAACCTGAATAATCTCGCCACCACAATGCTTCGAGGTATGAAAATTGCTGAGCTTCCGAAAGCCATTCTTATTTGTCCTCACTAGTTTCCTCCTGATTAACCTTTGCGGTGCCGGCCTGATGACGCCAGTCTTTGCCGAGGGCACGCGTACCTGGGAACAGTCGAAATTTGACGAACTGACCAAGGGCACTGCAACTGGGGTGGCGATTCGCAACGCCGGCGGACTGGAACTCGCCCCGGCTTTCAAGCCACTCTACGGGACGCCTTCGACCTACATCTGGGCCATCGCTGGCGACGATGCCGGCAACGTGTATGCCGCGACCGGCGCCCCCGCCCGCGTCTACCGCATCACCCCGGGCGGACAGGCAACGATTATTTTCGAGCCGCAGGAATTACAAGTGCAGGCTCTGCAGGTCGCGCCCGGCGGAGTCATCTACGCCGCCACCGCTCCCGATGGAAAGGTCTACAAGCTCGAGCACAAGGCCGGCGCCAAAGCCGATTCCGCCAAAGCAGACGCAGCCAAAGCTGATTCGGCAAAGACTGGGGAGAAAGATTCTGCGAAACCCAGCGTCGATGCCAGCTGGACCTCGTCGGTGTACTTCGCGCCGGGCACAAAGTACATCTGGGACCTCGCCCTGGATAAGTCCGGCAATCTCTACGTCGCGACCGGCGACCACGGGGAGATTTACCGGGTCACGCCCAAGGGCGATCATTCCGTTTTCTTCAAGAGTGATGAGACCCACATCCGGGTGCTGGCCCTCGATGCGCAGGGCAATGTGATTGCCGGTTCTGACGGAAGCGGTCTGGTGTACCGGATTTCTCCCGCGGGCGAAGGCTTTGTCCTCTACAGCGCACCGAAGAAAGAAATTACGGCGCTGACCCTCGACCGCGCGGGAAATATCTACGCTGCAGGAGTAGGAGAGAAGCGCGCGGGATCCGGTGCTCCGAGCGCGGCCGCCGCGATGCTTACTATTACAGGCAGTGCACCGGCACCGAGTGGGCCGCAGGCTCCGGGCCTCAACATTACTCCGGCACCCGGAACCGGGCCAGCGACGGGCGTTTTCCCGTTTCCCGGCGGCGGAGTCAGCGGCGGCTCGGACGTATACCGCATCGCTCCCGATGGTTCGCCGGCGCGCATGTGGAGCTCACGGGAAGACATCGTGTATGCGCTGGCCTTCGATTCCCAGGACCGGCTGCTCGCGGGCACAGGCAATCGCGGACACATCTTTGCCATCACCGGGATCGACCAGTTTTCTGATCTGCTGAAGGCGGCGGCATCGCAGGTGACCTCGTTCGCCAAAGCTCCCGGCGGCGCACTCTACGCCGCCAGCAGCAATCTGGGAAAAATTTTTGTACTGGGACCGGGCCCCGAGAATGAAGGCACCTACGAGAGCGATGTCTTCGATGCCAAGGTGTTCTCGCGCTGGGGCCGCGCGGAATTTCGTGGTGCGGGAAGTGTCGACCTGTTTACCCGCAGCGGCAACGTCGACAATCCCGACCGCAATTGGAGCCCGTGGAAGAAAGTAGATCTGTCGAAGGACGCGGCGACCGGAGTTCCTCCCGCCCGCTACGCCCAGTGGAAGGCGGTGTTGCACGCAGGCAATCCCAAGCCGGTCGTAGACAGCGTCACGCTGAACTACCTCCCAAAGAACGTCGCTCCCGAGATCGACGATGTGACCGTGCAGATAGGCGTTCGCTACATGCCGTTGCCGAAGTCGGCAGGATTAAGCATCAGCACCGACGTCAGCGGATCCTCGGGCGCGCATTTCGAGTCGCCGATCCCGAACACGCGCGACCGCGACTCAATCGGCGTCAAGTGGAGCGCGCACGACGAGAACGACGACCAACTCGTCTACTCCGTCTTCTACCGCGGCGATGGCGAAACCCGCTGGCTGCTGCTCAAGGACAATCTGAGCGACAAGGCGTACTCCTTCGACGCCAGCCTGCTGCCCGATGGGGGATACACCGTGAAGGTCGTTGCGTCGGACGCGCCGTCGCATTCGCCCGGCGAGGCCTTGACCGCCGAGAAAGAAAGCCGCCGCTTCGAAGTCGACACCACCCCACCGCGAATTGAGAACCTGACTGCTGCCGTTGAGGCTGGACAGATTCACGTCACGTTCCGCGCCGGAGACGGCTTCTCCACGATCAAGCGCGCCGAATACTCGGTCGACGCGGGCGAGTGGAAGTATGTGGAACCGGTGGGCCAACTCTCCGACGCGAAGACCGAAAACTACGATTTCAAGATCGCACCCGAAGCCGCGAAAGACGGCTCGTCCGCGGGAGAGCACGTGGTCGTGGTCCGCGTTTACGATCGTTACGACAACATGGGCGCGGCAAAATCGCTGGTGCGAGCAAAGTGAGAACCTTCACGCTGGATTGTCATCCTGAGCGCAGCAACTGCGTCACGAAGTGAAGCAGTTGCGGAGTCGAAGGATCCCTACTCCCTCTTTAGCGGCCGCGGCTTAGCAGGGGGTTCTTACGTTGAAATTGCATCCGAAGCAATCTGTACCCTGTGGACGCCTCGAAGAGCTCGTGGAGCGTCGTAGGGATCCTTCGACTCCGTATGGCCCACGCCTCGCGTGGACCATACTCCGCTCAGGATGACACTTCTGTGACCTGCTACCCCACGGCCAAATAGATGTAGCGCAGAACGAACAGCGCTGTAAGAATCCAAAGCAGCGGGCTGACTTCGCGGAATCTTCCGGCCCCAACCTTCACCAGCGTGTAGGAAATCAATCCCAGGCTCAGTCCCGTGGCGATGCTGAACGTCAGCGGCATGGCCAGCATTGTCACAAAGGCGGGAAGGGCCTCGGTGAAGTCGGCCCACTTCACCCGCGCAATCGATTCGGTCATCAACGCGCCCACGAGAATCAAGGCCGGCGCCGTCGCGTAGCCGGGAATTGCCGTGGCCAGCGGGGAGAAGAATGCGGCGAGAAGAAACAGCACCGCCACCACCACGTTGCTCAGTCCCGTGCGAGCACCGGCGGCAACTCCCGCGGCGCTCTCGATGTAGCTGGTCACGGTGGAAGTTCCCGTCAGCGCGCCGAAGATGGTTCCTACGGCATCCGACAAAAGCGCACGCCCGACCCGGGGAATCTTTCCGTTCTGCACAAATCCGCCCTGCTCGCATACAGCAACTAGTGTTCCCACATTGTCGAAGAGGTCGACGAAAAGGAAGGCGAAGACAATTTCCAGCAGGCCGAGATGCATCGCGCCGCGAAGATCAAGCTGCAGCCATGTCGACGACGGATGCGGCACCGAGAACACGGCTGCCGGCCAATTCGCCATCCCGCGGAAGATGCCGACCAGAGTCGTGGCGAAAATCCCGATCAGAATCGCGCCGCTAATCTTGCGCGCCATCAGGATCATCATGAGCACCAGACCAATGCAGGCCACCTGCACTTCATGGTCCGAAAAACTTCCCAGCCCCACAAACGTAGCGGGATTGGCCACGACCAGCCTGGCATTGCGCAGCCCGACGAAGGCGATGAACATGCCAATCCCAGCGGCGGTCGAGTATTTCAGGCAATCAGGAATACCGTTGACAATCTGCTCGCGAATGCGCGTGACCGTCAGAATCAGAAAGAATACACCGGAGAAAAAGATCACACCCAGGGCGGTCTGCCACGGGATGTGCATGCCGAGGCAGACGGAATACGTGAAGTAGGCATTCAGCGACATGCCCGGCGCCAGCGCGATGGGATAGTTCGCGTAGAGCCCCATGACCAGCGTCGCAGCCGCGGAAGCAATGCAAGTGGCGAACACCACACCATCCGCCGGCATCCCTGCCTGCGACAGAATCTGCGGGTTCACGACGACGATGTAAGCCATCGTCAGAAAGGTCGTGAGTCCGCCGACCAACTCGCGGCGCACTGTGGTCTGGTTGTCGGCGAGGCGGAAGTAGCGCTCGATCAATGCTGGTCCTTTATGGGTGACAGAACGGAAGCGACATTCTACGGTATTGGTGCTGCCTGCCGCGAAGAGCATTGTCCACCAAGGACACGAAGGTTCACGAAGGAAGGCCTTCGCTGCTGTCGCCAGACTCTGAACTGTCATCCGGGCGCAGCGTCTTGATTGAACTCAACTCGCCGGCATGGCGCAATTCCGGAAACAGCCACGCCCAGACCGCAATCACCACCAATGTACCCACGCCACCGAGAATCACTGCGGGCACGGTGCCGAACCACTGCGCGGTCAGGCCGGACTCGAATTGTCCAAACTCGTTCGACGTTCCGATGAAAATCATGTCGACCGCGGTGACGCGTCCACGCATTTCGTCAGGGGTGGCAAGCTGCGTGAGGGTGGCGCGGATGATGACACTGACCATGTCGCTGGCGCCCAGCAGCAGCAACGCCAGCAGCGAGATCGTCAGGCTGCGCGAGACGCCGAAGATGATGGTGAAGATGCCGAATCCGGCGACCGCCCACAGCAGCGTCGGCCCCGAACGCCCGCGCAACGGGCGATGCGCGAGTAACACAGCCATGATGGCGGCGCCGACTCCGGGCGCGGCACGCAGCAGGCCGAGTCCCCAGGGGCCGGTGTGCAGAATCTCACGGGCATAAACCGGAAGCAGCGCGACGGCTCCGCCGAGCAGCACGGCGAACAGGTCGAGCGAGATCGCGCCCAGGATGAGCTTCTTCCGCCAGATGAAATGCAATCCCGCGAAAACCGTTTTCAGCGACATGGGCTCGCGCGGGCGCGCTTGCTCGCTCGGCTTGATCCGGAAAGTCGAGATGGTCGCGCCCACCGCCGTCACCAGCGCAATGGCGTAGACCGCAGACGGGCCGCGGAACAAGGCGTAGAGGATTCCTCCGAATGTGGGTCCGAGAATTGTTGCTGCCTGAAACGTGGTGGCATTCCACGCCACTGCGTTAGGGAAGTGTTCCTCAGGCACCAGTTGCGGCAGGATGGATCGGCTGGCCGTGCTGTTGAACGAGCGGACTACGCCGATCAAAACCAGCACCACGTAGATGGCTGTGACTGACTGCACGCCACGCTGGGCCAGAGCCAGCAGCAGAGCGAAACAAACCCCGTATCCCGCGTAGCAGGCGGAAAGCACGTCGCGCCGCTCGAAGCGGTCAGAGGTGTGCCCGGAGATCGGGAACAGCAGAATTCCCGGGAGAAACTGCGCCAGCCCGACCAGCCCCAGATCCAGCGGGCGCTTTGTGATGTCGTAGACTTGCCATCCCACGGCAACCGCCTGCATCTCGACGGCGGCCACGATCATGAATCGCGCAATCTGAAACAGCGTGAAGGCCGGATGGGTGAAGGCTACGCGTCCGGCTCTGGCATCGGCGGGTGCGGGCATGAGCTTCTAATGTGCCATAGAAAGGGAGGGACGCGCATGGGACGACAACGGGATTGCAAATCAGGCGCGATTACCGCAGCGTCACAAAGAATCTCTGTCGCGAGAGAAATGCAGATAAAAAGCGACGAGTGCCGCAAAGCCGAACAGCGGAATCATCACTCGCCAGGCGAAGATCGTCAGGTACAAGGCGAACACAATCCCAGCGAGGGTCATGCGCCGCCAGACCCGCGGCAAGGCCCAGAACGAGTTCCACAGAACGTTATTCTCCGCTCAGCATGACAAGACGGGGAATAGCCGTCACTAACCTCCTAAAACGACTGACACTCCACCCCTTAAGATTGAGACTTCTTTTACGTCTGTCATGCTGAGCGGAGCACTGAGGAGAGCGAAGCGATCCTCAATGCGGAGTCGAAGCATCCCTACCTTCTCTGAGGAATGTATCCAGGAATGCCGCGTCCCAACGAGACCTGCTACGTCACAACCAGGTAGGTGGAATACTGCTCATCCGAAATAGCGGTGAAGGGCAGCATCTGCAAACGCCCAGCCGCAGTTTCCACCTGCCAATCCTGTTTGCCCACTTTTTTCGCGGCGAGCAACTGCTGGCCGGTAACCGCCGGCGGCGCATCGGTGATGGCAAACAGAACCAGCGGACCACAAAGCAGGGCGACCGTTTTCGGATGTCGCGGATCGATCGCTTCAAGACGCATCGTCAATGGCAAATCCAGTTCGACGCGATCGCCCGTCTTCCACTTCCGATGAATAGCTGCAAAGGTACCGGGGATCGCCGCGTCCGGTGCTCGCTTTCCATTCACGGAAATTGAAGCGCCCTCAGCCCACGCGGGAATGCGGAAATTGAAAGCGAACTTGGAAGGCTTGGAAGCTGTTACTTCAAACTGCACCAGACTGTCGAAGGGATAGGCACTCTTCTGGGTCAGAGAAATTCTCGCGCCCTCGTGAATCCATTGCACCGACGACGGGATATAAAGATTCACATAGATCCCGCGCAGATCGCGGAAGTAGCTGCTGATGCCGTAGTCCGCCGCCACCTGCGGCATCGTGCCTGAGCAGCACGGCCAGCGATGGTTGGAATAAACCTTCCGTCCCTTGAAGTTGAAGTCGGCGTAATAGAACGTTCTGCCGTCGGGCTCGAGCGGCTTCGCTCCAAGAATCGTGTTGTACATCACGCGCTCCATGCTGTCGCCGTATCGCGACTCGCGGGTTACACGCATCAGGTAGCGCGTCAGCTTGAAATGGGCGTAGGAGCCGCAGGGGGTTTCAAAGCTGCTGTGCGAATTGGTCAGGCTGGCGTTGACGTCGTCACTGTCAGGCGCGCGCAGCAGCTCGTCCGGTCCCCAGCCCCCGGTCGCGAAACTTTGTGCCGCTAGAAAGTCGAAACCATTCCGCGCGACGCGCAGATACTTGGCGTCGCCCAGCGTCAGGTAAGCCTGCATCGACGAGCACAATGAATTCACGTGGCTGTAAGCGTGGCGTCCGGCGAAGTCGCTGCGGCCTTCGGCCAGCGGACCATAATATTCATCGTCGAGATATTGAACCCCCAGCTTGCGGTAGCGCTCGCCGGCACCTTGCTGATAAGCGAGGAAAAGATTCTCCGAGATCGTATAAGACTCGTCCCAGGTCCACGACTCGTCCTTGTCCGGCCGCCACACGTGACCATGCTCGATGGCTTTCCCCGGCATGTGCGGTTCTGCCGTGTTGGTCGTTTGTTCGAGAATGCGATACGCATCCGCATCGCCCGCCAACTGGTGCGAGTCGATCAGCCCGCAAACCAGCTTGTCGTAACAATAAGTGGGGAAGCGGTTCTTGTCGTAGAAGTCTCCCGAGATGGTCTCCGCATACAAGCGGTTCAGGCGCAGAATCTTTTCGCGCGTCTCGCGGTCGCCGGTGATGGCATAGTAGCGAGCCAGAGCCGAGACCCATTGTCCGAAAGGTGCCGCCGGAGCGAAGCCGACATCAAAGGTGTGCCAGTCGTAGTCTGGATCGTACTTATACCAGCCGCCCAGTTCCTCTCCCGGCGCGGGTTGCCCGCCCATCTGACGAAACGGTTTCAGCAGGCTGTCCTCGCTGAGCCCCATGAGCACAGAATGAGTCTGCTCGAGCTGTGCGTTGTGGAGTTCGCTAGCCAGCTTGATGTCGCCGTAGCTGAATTCTTCGAGCGGCGGCTCGGCGACAGATTTCTCAGCGCTCGGGGCAGCAAGAACTCCGGGAAGCCAAAAACGCGAGGTTACGAGCCCAGCCGTCACAACCGACGCTGACTGGATGAACTTTCGTCGTGAGTTGGTGGGCGGGAACAGCATTTTCTGCCGCTATTATCGCTCAGAACCGTTAGCGGCGGATACCTGCGCACCTATGGGCGGGAAGTGAGACCGAAGGTCTGAGGAAGATGTTCACTAGCTCTTCGCCGTAACGAACTTCGCCTCCAGTCCCTCGTACACTTCCTCGGCCCGGCTCAATGCTTCCTGCACGTTGTCGCAGATGTTTTCTGGTCCGATGACTTCGGCGAACTCTCCCTGATGGATCAATTGCGCGGGCTGCTCACGGGCACCGCAGAGAATCAGCGTGCGTTTGCTGGCGTGTAGTTGTTTGGCGACTTCTTCCAGGGCGAAGAGGCCGGTGGCGTCGAGCGCCGTCATGTTGCGCAGGCGCAGGATCACGACCGGAGGCAGCTTGTGCAGGTTCTCGGTGACGACGGAAATCTTGTCCGTCGCGCCAAACAGGAAGGGCCCGTGAATGCGGAAGATGGTGGCGTAGTAGGGAATGTCTTTGTCCTGCAGGATGTGCATGCGGCCGTCTTCGACGTACTCGTCAGTCACTTGCGAGACGGTGGTGGTGGCGGCGACGCGGCTGATGAAGAGCAGCGCGGCCAGAATCATTCCGGCTTCGACGGCCACAGTAAGGTCGGCGAAGACGGTGAGTGCGAAGGTCACGAGCCAGATGCTGATGTCGGTCTTGGTAAGTTTCAACAGTTGCGGAATCTCGCGCCACTCGCCCATGTTGTAGGCGACGACCATCAGGATCCCGGCCAGCGCGCACATGGGAACGTAGCTCACGAGCGGCGCGGCGAACAGAAGAATGCACAGCAGCGTGGCGGCATGGATGATGCCGGCGATTGGCGACTGCGCACCCGAGCGGATGTTGGTGGCGGTACGCGCAATGGCGCCGGTGGCGGGCAGTCCTCCGAACATGGGGGAGAAGATGTTGGCTACGCCTTGTCCGATCAACTCGACGTTGGGATTGTGACGGTCATTGCTCATGCGATCAGAGACGACGGCCGACATCAGCGATTCGATTGCTCCGAGCATCGCCACGGTGAAGGCCGGGCCGAGCAGTCCGTGAATCAAGTCAGTATGGAACTTTGGGATCTGGAGGTGCGGCAGGCCGCTGGGAATCCCGCCAAATCGCGTGCCAATGGTTTCGACCGGCAGCTTGAAGAAGTACACAGCCAGCGTCCCCAGGAGCAGCGCGACAATGGGTCCGGGAATGCGTGCAGAAAGGCTACGACAGATAATCAGCGTCAGCAGGGTGAACACGGCGAGCGCGGTAGCTTCGAATGAGAGTGTATGGAAATTGCGGGCGAGCGCCTCCATGCGTAGGGAGAAGACGCCGGGGACTTTGTCGAGATGCAGTCCGAAGAAATCTTTGATCTGTGTGCTGGCGATGAGTACAGCGATGCCGTTGGTGAATCCGATGACGACTGGCCGGGGGATGAACTTCACGCCAGTGCCGAGCCCGGTTGCGCCCATGATGACGAGGAGCACGCCGGCCATCACCGTGCACATGAACAGCCCGTCGACGCCGTGAGCGGCGACGATGCCGGCAACCACTACGACAAAGGCGCCGGTTGGGCCGCCGATCTGAGTCTTGGATCCGCCGAGGGCCGAGATCAGAAAGCCGGTGACGATTGCGCAGTAGATGCCAGCTTGCGGCGTGAGGCCCGAGGCGATGGAAAATGCCATCGCCAGCGGCAGCGCGACCAGGCCGACGGTGACTCCGGCGATCAGATCGAGCAAGAATTTGTGACGATTGTAGTCGCGAAGACAGAGGATAGACTTCGGAAGCCAACGGTCGTCTAAGAAAGCACTTGCCATCTTTCCATTATCTCAGCGGCGGGTGGAATCGGGTATAGGACGTACGGGGGGAAGGCATTCGAACGACCATGTACAAGCGAAAAGGGAACGTAAAGGGTGTGAGATGGTTGGGTTTCGTCAGTGACGTTTCGTGGGACTTATAACCGGTTCGGTTTCATCATCAATAGTTTGCGTCTAGTCCTCGCTCTGTTTCACTTTCTGGTTGCGGCGATACCTTATTCGTTCCAATCTAGCGTAATTTCTTCCAAACCCAGCGTTTGTTTAGCTTGGAAGTGATCACCCCCAACAACAGGCGCCAGCCCTGGGCTATCCAGGGTAGCCAAACTGAAGCGCCTTGAGTCAGATGCCCCAACTGTCCCTCACTCACGTGGGGAGGTTGCGGGGGCCGCGAGTTTCCTAGGACGTTGCGCGGCGTTGCATCCGGCACCTACGCTCCCAGAATCGTCGAAGCTGCCTGTGGACGAAAAGGTCAGATGTCACATGCTCACGAATTCTTCTGTGGAAAAGGCCTGACGGGTGCTCGTGTGGGTCGGACACTCTTGTCCGACGCTTTTGACCTTGACCTTGAACCCGGAGTGGTTGGGCAACACGTTCGCCTTACCTGCAAAGAAAAATCAGAGTCAAAAGCGGCGGACAAGAGTGTCCGCCCCACACGTGCGGCAGGCTAGAATCAGTGCATGCTGTTCGTTCTCCGCACTGTGGGATGGATCGCGTGCGTGGTGTATTCGACCGTCCCGCTGTTCTGGCTGATGATCCATCCGCGAGCGCAGTCGTGGCGGCGGTCCGGGTCGCCTTATCGCGTGCTGGTGCCGGCATGGATCCTGATGTGGGTGGGGATGGGCGCGCTGACGGGACACTGGCGGCAGGTCGCACTCTATTCGACGCCGTGGAGTTGGATTCCGGCAGGCATCCTCTTCGTCGTTGGATTGGTGTTGTACAAATTGTCGGGAAACGGATTCAGCCCCATGCAGTTATACGGGGTTCCCGAAATCGTGGCGGGAAATCAGGAGCAGCGGCTGGTCACGACGGGGACTCGGGCGCGGGTGCGGCACCCGGTGTACCTGGGACATCTGTGCGAGATGCTGGGCTGGAGCCTGGGGACGGGGCTGGTGGTGTGCTGGCTCCTGACGGGTCTTGCGGTGATCACGGGCGCGGCGATGATTCGGATGGAGGATGCGGAGTTGGAGAAGAGGTTTGGCGAGGAGTACGCCGCGTATCGCAAGCGAGTGCCTGCAATGCTGCCCAGGCTAGGTCGCTAGAAGAGCTGGGCGTTGTCCCCGAATTCAGCGTTTCGGTTAGAGTGGAATCTGCTGCATCGCTGACCTGGATTTCGCCCTCAGCTTCATCACGTAGCACCCTTCATGTACTGCGTTGCCGTCTTCGTCCACCTTGGCGATTTCCAGCGCGATGGGATGTCGGCAAATCGTGCACTTCACCAACTTTGCCGCGGCCGACGCGGGATCGGACTGTCGCCGCTGTGGGGCTTCAGCACGGTTTGCAGCCATGTTTCTCAGATGCTCGGCATGCTCGTGCAACGCATTCTTCAGTTGTTCCATAGCCAACGCAAGTTCTGCAGACTCCGGAATCTTCACTGCGTTAGCACACAGCTCGCGAATGCGGTCATCCAAACGACGCGAAGGCACGGCTTAGGGTGTTACGGTTCCCAATGCGTTGCAATACGGTATCTCTGGTATGGCCCATCTAAAGCACTGTCCTCTGGCCCGCGAATGGGGAGCGTTCGTCTCTTAATGGCATCTTCGCGCTATAACCCTTGGCTCAGGGGATACAGTAAACCCTGTATACAAGGCTTTTGAACGATGTAGCATTCTAATCGCGTGCCCTCGTCTGACTTCGAAGACCAGATTCGTGGCCTCTGCGCCCAAGTCGTAGGGGCAGATGATGATGCTACCCTCGCAAGTGCTCTCTCGAACCTGCAATTTGCGTTGCGGGAACACGTCCAACATTTGAGGAAGATGGCGGCTCAGCAACTGACCGCAGGGAGAAGCTTCCCCACCGAGGGGAGATAGAGACGGAATGTGAGCAGCGACGGTTACCTCGGCGCAGTCCGCATTCCTTCTGCATTCTGTCCCTTCCTAAGGACAGAAGAGCGGGCCATCCGTATTCCGCTGTATACGTCTTCCGGCTGATCTCTGACATGCTTTAAGGTCGGTCCTTAGAGCGACCTTATGTTTGACAGCGACTTCGTCCGGTCGATTTGCGCCAAGATGGCGGCAGAACAAGATCCGGAACGCGTGCATGAACTCGCGGAAACGCTGCGATCTGTGATCGCCTGGGACATCGAGGACATCCG
>WNEZ01002296.1_pt1 | contig 18053 bp, 20 predicted proteins | sample 5400521 | NCBI WGS metagenome assembly WNEZ01 (sample SAMN13153339, study PRJNA577476) | soil metagenome | isolation source: 120 cm saprolite under Douglas fir tree site 2 hole 1 replicate 1 | place: USA:California | collected 2015-04-18
CGCCGCAGGCGCCCGCCCCCGGGCAGGCGTGGTCTTCCACCGCCTTGAACTCCTCGAGGTCGATCTTGCCGGCGTTGTAGCAGCCCACCGCCTCGAAGACGTCCTGGATGGTCAGGTTGCGGTTGGCGAATTGCCCGGTACCCGCGAAGCGGCCGAACATGATCGAGCCGCAGTAGAGCATGAGGCCCGGAATGTTCATTCGCCCGAGCACCATGGTCATGGCGGGGATGGTCTTGTCGCAGCCCGAGATGGTGACGATGCCGTCGAACATGTGGCTGCGCGCCACCAGCTCCACGGAGTCGGCGACGACCTCGCGGCTGATGAGCGAGCCTTTCATGCCCTCGGTGCCCATAGTGATGCCGTCCGTGATGGAGATGGTGTTGACCTCGATGGGCGTGCCGCCGGCCGCGCGCACGCCCTGCATCACCTTCTCCGCAAGCTTCCGGTGGTTCCAGTTGCACGGCATGGTCCCGATCCAGGAGTGCGCGACCCCGATCTGCGGGCGGGCCAGGTCCTGGTCGGTGAAGCCCACGGCCTTCATCATGGCCCGCGCGGCGGCGCGATCGGTGCCTTCGAGGAGCACGCGGCTCTTGTGGCGGGGATCGATGGCCATCACGGACTCCTTTGTCTGATGTCGAGGTGCTGGCGATTCTACAGCAGGTCGCGGAGGGGGACCAGGGAAAGGCCGCGGCGCCTGATGGCCGCGATCATGCCCGGCAACGCCTCGAGGAGACGGGCACCCGCGCCGGGCACCCCGTCGGCGTCGTGCAGGTCCAGGATGGCTCCCGAGCGCGTGCGACGGCGCGCGCGCTCGATCTGGAGAGTCCCCGCGGCCGGGCGCCCGCCTTCCGTCTGCACCGTCCAGAAGACGCAGGGCGTCCGGAGCTTTCTCAGGAGGGGGAAGAGGGCGAGATTGGTCATGCCCCAGGGCGGGCGGAAGAAGCGTGGCGCCGCGCCGGCCGCCTCCGCGATGGCGGCGTGGCCTTGCCCGACCTGGCGCGCGGTTTCTCGCGGACCGGAGAGCCAGAGGCTCCGGTGGCTCCACGTGTGATTGCCGAGATCGTGGCCCTCCTCGGCGATCCTTCGCGTCAGGACGGGATCCCGCGCCGCCCGCTCGCCGATGAGAAAGAAGCTGGCCGTGATCCCGTGCGCGGCCAGCACGTCCAGGACGCGCGGCGTATGGACAGGATCGGGTCCGTCATCGAAGGTGAGCGCGACCTTGCCGCTGAGGCGCGGGCCTCGCCAGGCGCTCGCCAGCGTCAGCGCGTGCGAGCCCCACGCGTAGCCCGCCCACACCGCGGGCGGCAGGAGCAGCCAGGCGGCCTGGTTCATTCCAGATTCACGAGGCGCGCTCGCGCCGGACGGCCCGGCCCTCCAGGATCAAGTCCACGATCTGCTCGGCGGCGTGGGGGCGCCGGTAGAGCCGGATCCGCTCGCGAATGCTCCGGAGCAGACCGGAGTCGCCGAGCGCGGCGCCGATCACCCGCTGGAGCTGCGCCCCCGAGCCCGCGACCAGGGCCACCCCCGCCATGGCGGCGAAGCGCTCATTGCGGCTCTCCTGGCCGGGCAGCGACCCGAAGCAGATGACGGGAAGCTCGGCGGCGAGGGCCTCGGTGAGGGTGAGACCTCCCGCCTTGGTGACGAGGAAGTCCGCCGCCGCCATGAGCTGGCGCACGTTGTCGACGAAGCCCAACACCTTGACGCGACTCTCGCGCCCGCGGGCGAGCTGGCCGAGGCGGGCCTCCAGCGCCCGCTCGCGACCCGCGACGAAGATGGACTGAAAGGGCTGCTCCATGGCGAGCACCGTCCGAGCCGCCTCCTCGAGCTTTCCGAAGCCGCCCTCCGAGCCATCCATGAAGAGCAGGACGGGCTGGCGCGGCGAGAGCCCAAGCTGGAGGCGCGCCCCCGCGCGGTCCGCGGGCTGGCCGAACTCGCGACCCACGGGGATGCCCGTCACTCGGACGCCGTCGCGCGGGAGGCCCTTGGCCGTGAGCTCGTTGGCGATCTCCTCCGCGGGAACGCAATAGCGATCCACGTGCGGATGGATCCACTGGGTATGGGCGACGAAGTCCGTGAACACGGTCGTGTGAGACGGGACGTGCTCCCCGCGCCCCCGGAGATATGACAGCGCCGCCGCCGGCGCCGGGTGGACCGACACGACGTGGTCGAAGCGATCGGCCTTCAGAAGCCGTCGCAGCTTGCGCGCCCCGATGCGGTTGAATCCCAGGAGGAGCGGCGAGGAGACGCTGAGGCGATCGCCGACCCAGTAAGCCCCGCCCCAGAGCGCGGGCGCTTCCTTGAGGATCCAGTAGTAGAGCCCGCGGCTCCACTCGTCGAAGCGCGGATGGACCAGCTCGCGGAAGTGATCGACCACGGTGGGCGCGGCGCCGGCGGTCCGCAATTCGCGGGCGAGCGTCTCCGCCACCCCGGCATGGCCCGAGCCATAGGAGGCGGTGAGGAGGAGGACGCGGGGCGCGGCGTCCGTCATGGCTTCGGGCGCTTGGCCACGAGCAGGGTCAGCTTGCCCGCCTGCGCGGTCTCGCCGCGCTGATTGACGACCCGCCGCTCTTCGATCACCACGCCACCTTCACGCAGGGAGCGCTTCGTGTTCGTGACCGAGATGCTCCGTATCGTATCTCCGACGCGCAGAGGCAGGAGGAAGCGCCACTCGAACCCCATGAAGGCCAGGACGGCGAGCGGCGGTCGTGGCACGCGCCACCCGAGCCCGGACGAGATACAGAGCGCCAGGAGATCGGGCACGAGCCCGTCGTCGCGAGGGCTCACGTCCTGGGTCATACCCGTGAACAAGGCCACGTGTGCCGCGGTGAGCGTCATTCCCGGCGTCTCCAGGGGTACATTGAGCTCCACGTCCTCGAAGTACACCTGGCTCGGAGCCACCGAGGTGTCGATGCGGGGAGAGCTCATGGCTTGCGGCTCCCGAGCACGTGCTCGCTCTCGCCCTCCTGCACCACCTCACCGCGCTGGTTCATGACCTGGCGCTCGACGGTAACGAGCTGCTGTCCCGGTTCGGTGCCCCCCTTGAGTCCCACGATGCGCGAGCGGACGTGGATGGTGTCCCCGAGCCGGATGGGGCCCTTGAACTTCCACTTGAGCGCGGCCAACAGCCCATGGGCGGTCGCGGGCTCCCCGCGCGAGGCGAGGCCTTGCTGGATGGCGAGGCCGAGGAGCCCATGGGCGATCCGCTCGCCGAAGAGTGACCCCTTCATGTGCTCGGCGTCGGTGTGGAGCACGTTGTAGTCCCCGGAGAGCCCCGCGAACATCACGACGTCCGTCTCGGTCACCGTGCGGCCGGGAGAGACGTACTCCCGGCCAACCTTGAGATCTTCGAAGAAGGCGTCGTCGGGGCTGCTCACGAAGGGCAAGGATAGCACGTCACCGGACGGCGCATAAACTTGTGATATTCTTGACGTGCCGGCTCTCGGCTCCGCCGACGTCGAGCGCCGAGCACACACCAGCTTGGGCGTGTCTTATCATCAGCATGTCGCTGTCGATCGTCTACAATCTCATCCTCGATCGCTTCATCGCCGGCTTCACCATCGGCGCCATCAAGTAAGCGGAGGGAAGACATGGAAGGTCGCCGACGGTTCATTCTCAAAGGTGCGGCCCTCGTCGCCGCGGGCGCCGCGGCCTCCCTGGACGCGCCCATGGTCCAGGCCCAGTCCCGGTTTCAGTGGCGGATGTCCACGGCGTGGCAGCCCAACCTCGACCTCCTCCTTGCCTCCGCCCAGCGCTTTGCCCGCATCGTCGACGAGATGAGCGGCGGCCGCCTCAAGATCCAGGTTCACGCGGGCGGCGAGATCATGGCGACGGGGGCGTGTTTCGAGGCCTGCTCCCAGGGCACCATCGAGGCCTTCTTCGGCTCGTCGCACTACTGGACGGCCAAGGACCCCGGCTTCCTGTGGTTCTCGAAGGTGCCGTTCGGCCTCAATGGCCAAGGCATGATGTCGTGGCTTCTCCACGGTGACGGGCTCAAGGTGTGGGAGGAAGGGTACGCGCCTTTCAATCTGCTTCCCCGTCCCGGGCCATCCACAGGGATGCAGATGGCGGGATGGTTCCGGAAGAAGCTCGGCAGCCCGTCCGCGTTCAAGGATCTCAAGATGCGCATCCAGGGGATCGGCGGGAAAATCCTCGGGGCGCTCGGAACGATCGTCGTCCTCACCCCGGGCAACGAGATCACCGCGGCCCTCGAGAGGGGCGTGATCGACGCGGCCGAGTGGGTCGGGCCCCATGACGACATCCGCCTCGGCCTCCCCGCGGTCGCGCGCTACTACTACTATCCGAGCTGGCACGAGCCCGGCACGACCACCGAGCTGACCTTCAACCGCAAGGCGTACGAGGCGCTCCCCTCCGAGCTGCGCTACATCGTGGAGTATGCCTGCCAGAGCGTTCAGGTGACGGGGCTCGCCGAGTACGAGCAGAAGAATGCCCTCGCGCTGGGGCGGCTACGGACGGATTTCAAGGGCAAGGTGGACATCCTCGCCCTCTCCAGCAGCACCTTGAAGGAGCTCCGACGGGTCTCGGAGCAAGTTCTCCGGGACGAATCGGAGAAGAGCCCGGTCGGGCGCAAGGCATATGCGTCCATGGGCAAGTTCCAGGCTCAGAACAACGACTGGCGTCTGATTTCCGAGGCGGCATACCAGACGAGCATCGCCCCGCACTCGACCTAGCCTGGGAGCTCGGCGCGCTTCGTACGGCCATTCCTTGACAGCGTGAAAGACGCGCACTTAGAATCAGACCGACTGGTCGGTCTGAACCCAATGCCAGGAGGTCCCATGCTCGCTGCCGAGGCTGGTCCGGCCCTCTTCCGAGACTCTCGCCTGTCGGCGCTCTGGGACAAGGTGCGCGCCGGCCAGCGGCTCAGCCGGGAAGACGGTCTTCTTCTCTTCGAGACGGAGGATCTCCACGGCCTCGGCCGCATGGCCGACTTCGCCAAGTCGCGCCTGCACGGAGAGCAGGTCTTCTTCGTCCTCAACCGCTACGTGAATCCGACCAACGTCTGCGTGCTGTCCTGCTCCTTCTGCGACTTCGCCCGGAAGAAGGGCGAAGAGGGCGCCTTCGAGAACTCCATCGAGGATGTGCTGGAGATGATCAAGCCCGGCACGCGCGAGGCGCACATCGTGGGCGGCCACCATCCCGACTGGCCCTTCGAGTACTACGAGCGGCTCATCGCCGCCATTCACGCGGCCCGCCCCGAGACCCAGATCAAGGCCTTCACGGCGGCCGAGATCGACTACCTCTGGCGGCGCTGGAAGATCGAGCCGCGCGAGGCCCTGGCGCGGCTCAAGAAGGCGGGCCTGCATTCCATGCCCGGCGGCGGCGCCGAGATCTTCTCCCCGCGGCTCCAGAAGGCGCTGCACTACACGGGCAAGGCGAATGCCGATCGCTGGCTCGAGATCCACGGCATCGCGCATTCCCTGGGCATCAAGACCAATGCGACCATGCTCTACGGCCACATCGAGACCATGGCCGAGCGGGTGGAGCACCTGCTCCGCCTCCGCGCGCAGCAGGACGTCTCGGGCGGCTTCCTCACCTTCATCCCGCTCGCCTACCAGATCGGCAATACGAAGCTGGTCCCGCGCCAGACGCCGCCCACGGATGACCTGCGCACCATCGCGGCCTCGCGGCTCCTTCTCGACAACTTCCCACACATCGAGGCCTACTGGGTCATGATCGGCGAGGAGACCGCCTCCGTGGCGCTCCACTTCGGCGCCTCCGACGTCAATGGCACGCTGGAAGACGAGAAGATCGCCCACATGGCCCAGGCGGCGAGCCCCCCTGGCCTGGCCCGGGAGCAGGTCTTGCGGATGATCCACGACGCGGGCAAGGTCGCCGTCGAGCGCGACGCCCTCTACAACGTCGTCAAGGTCTGGAGCTAGCGTGCTCGCGGAGATCCGCGCCAAGGTGGGGGCGGGTAAGCGGCTCGATCGCGTCGAGGGCCGGTGGCTGCTCACGGACGCCCCGCTCGTCGAGCTGGGGGCCCTCTCCCAGGAGACACGCTTCCGTCTCCATCCCGAGCGGCAGGTCAGCTTCGTGATCGACTCGAACCCCAACTACACCAATGTCTGCGTCACCGACTGCCAGTTCTGCGCCTTCTACCGGAAGCCCGGGGACTCCGAGGCCTGGACGCTCACCGTCGAGCAGGTGCTGGAGAAGATCGACGCCGCGGCCCGGAACGGCGCGACCACCGTCCTCCTGCAGGGCGGCCACAACCCCGCCCTCCCTCTCGACTACTACCTGTCCCTCGTGACGGAGACACGGCGCCGCTTTCCCGAGGTGACGCCGCACTTCTTCACGGCCTCCGAGATCATGACCATGGCCGAGGTCTCGAAGCTCTCCATGCCCGAGGTGCTTGCCCGGCTCAAGGTGGCCGGACAGACGACCCTGCCCGGAGGCGGGGCGGAAGTCCTGTCCGAGCGCGTGCGCAGGCGCATCGAGCCCAAGAAGGGCGGGCCGCGGGCCTGGCTCGACGTCCATCGCGAGGCCCATCGTCAGGGATTCCGATCCACCGCGACCATGATGTACGGCCACGTGGAGACGCCCGAGGATGTCGTGGACCACTGGGACTTCATCCGCGATCTCCAGGACGAGCATGGAGGCTTCACGGCCTTCGTGCCCTGGTCCTTCAAGCCGGGCAATACGCTCCTGGAGAAGTGGATCAAGACGTACAAGGGTCCCAACGCCTATCTCCGGATGCTCGCCGCTTCCCGGCTGTACCTCGACAATTTCGCGCACGTGCAGGCCTCGTGGTTCTCCGAGGGCAAACGGACGGGCCAGGTCGCCCTGCACTGGGGCTCCGACGACTTCGGAGGCACGCTCTTCGAGGAGAACGTCCACGCCGCCGCCGACTTCGTCAACAAGGTGACCGTGGACGAGATCATCGCCTTGATCCGCGAGGCGGGCTTCACCCCCGTGCAGCGAACCACCGAGTACGAGATCCTGAAGGTCTACTAGATGGGGTCGACGGGCGGAACGACCGGGATCAGCTGCCGGGCGTGAGCCATCGCGTAGAGACGCTCGAGGGCGGCCTTGCCGTCGGGGCCCAGGCGCCTGGTGTAGTCGTTGACGTACATGAGCACGAACTTCCGGCAGGTCTCCTTGTCGATGCCCCTCCCGTACCGCATGGCGTACTCCAGCGCCTCGTCCACGTTGGCGTAGGCGTAGTCGATGGAATCGCGCAGGGCCTGGGAGATCTTCCGGTGCATGGCCTCGCCGAGATCGCGCCGCATCACGTTGATGCCGAGGGGCAGCGGCAGCCCGGAGTCGCGCTCCCACTCCTGCCCCATGTCCAGCACCTTCACGAGCCCCATCTGCTGATGCGTGATCTGCCCCTCGTGGATCAGGAGCCCCAGATCGGCCTGTCCCTCGAGCACGGCCTTGGGAATCTTGTCGAAGGCGACCTCGATGATGGGGGGATCGCCGACGTAGAGCCGGAGGAGAAGGGCGGCCGTCGTGTGGCTGCCCGGGATGGCGATCACCTTCTGCTCGATCTCCTCTCGCGCCACGGGCTCCCGGCCGACGAGGATGGGCCCATAGCCCTTGCCCATGGAGGCACCCGGATCCATCATCCGGTACTGCTCGTGCACCATGACGTACGTGGCGGCGGAGACGGCCGTCACCTCGAGCTCGCCCGTGCGCGCGCGGCGGTTCAGCGACTCGATGTCCTCCAGAACGTGCTCGACCTCGATCCCCTCCGCCTTCACCTTGCCCGCGGTGAGGGCGTAGAACATGAAGGCGTCGTCGGGGTCGGGGCTGTGGCCGATCCGGATCAGCGTCATGGAATCTCCCTGGAACGTTCCCGGTGAGCAAGATCGCCACGCGCGAGCGGATCTTGCACGCGGCCCTCGAGGTGTTTGCCCGCAAAGGGTATCACAGGGCCGTGGTCGACGACATCGTCCGCGTCTCGGAAACGTCCAAGGGCGCCGTCTACCACCACTTCCCGAACAAGGAAGCGATCTTCCTCGCCCTCGTCGACGACTTCGCGGCGCGGCTGGCCGATGCGGTCGCCCACGCCATCGCGGGTGCGCAGGGCGCCCTCGGCAAAGTCGAGGCGGCGCTCCGCGCCGGTCTCGAGACCTTCGCCCGGAACCGCGACCTCGCCCGGCTCCTCCTGCTCGAGGCCGTGAGCCTGGGTCCTGCCTACGAGACCAAGCGCACGGAGATCCACGAGCGCTTCGCCGCGCTGATCGGAGGCTATCTCGATCAGGCCGTCGAGGAGGGCGCCATCCCGAAGCTCGACACGCGAGTGGCGACCCTGGCCTGGTTGGGCGCCGTCAACGAGGTCGTGATCCAGTGGCTCTCGCGCGGCGAGCCGGACTTGCTGACCGAGGCGGTCCCGGCCCTCACGCCCATGCTCCTTCGGAGCATCGGCGTACGTACCTGAGGGGCCAACGAGACGGAGACATCCCCTCTCGTGAGCGACGGATCAGGGGCGAGAAGGGGTGCTCAGCGAGGAGCGGGAGCGGAGGTCGGCTTGGCGGTGGCTCGACGCTCGGCAGCCGTCGGGCCGCCCCAGGTGATCGCAAAGCCAAAGCTCAGCCATCCAGGCTGGCGAACTCCCTGAGGGTGATCGTTGTCCCCGCCCACCGGGGAGGTCCATCCCGCCAGCCCCATGCGCCCCGTCGACGTTTCCGTCGAGAAGGGCTCTATGAAGGCTGGGTCATAATTCACGACGGGGTCGCCGCGATAGATATTCGCGTCATTGGGCCGGGTCACTTCGCTCCCGGGCGCCTCGGGGCGCAGGATCTGGAACTTCGGGCGCACCTCGGGAGTCGTCGCCTCGATCTCGACCGCCTGCGCCATGGCCAGGCTGGCGCTCACCAATGTGACGGCGAAGAAGCCTACCGCGAAGAACGTCCTCGGGTACATGCCTGAATCTTCTCAGATACCGCGTGCGCCAGCAAGCGATTCTCTGCGGATCAGAAGATCCCGAAAAATCGATGGTTCCCAATGATCAGCCCCCGCGGCAGAGCGCGATGGTCGAGTGGAGGTCGACCGCGCTCTCCATCCCGAGGATGCCGCCCTCGAGAGCGGCCACGCGCAGAGGCGGCAGCGCCCGGGCGGCATTGTCCCGGAACTTCGCCAGCACTTCATCCGGGGCGATCGGCCGGTCCGGCCCTCCCCGCTGGCTCTCTTCGCGCGCCTCGAGAGTGCGCCCGTCCTTGAGGCGCACCCGTACCCAGCCGGGGAAGGTGCGTGGGAAGGCCGAATCGGGGTCGATCGTGTGCCTCACCCGCGCGGTCAGCGCGAGCAGGTTCGCGTCGCCGATGCTCTCCTGGCTGAAGACGCCGATGTCCACGCGCTCCCGCGCGAGGGCAGCGGCGATGCCGAAGGGGAGGCTGAACTTCGCGTCGTAGGGCGTACGCGGCCGGAGCTTGGCCTCCACCGGCTCGCAGATGATGGGCGCCTCTCCCGCGGGCACCAGGCACTCGATCTCCTCCACCTCCTCGGCCCGCAGATCTCCCGTGCGCTTCAACCGGGTGATCGCGTCGAGGTAAGCGTGGCTCAGGTGGCAGCACGGGTAGAGCTTGAAGGAGCTCCGCACCGTCTCCCATTCGTGGCCGAGATCGTCCAGGCGCTTCCCGACATCGACCGCCTCGCCGAGCGCGGCGCGGAGGAAGCCGAATCGGCCTTCGAGCCCGGTCGCTGGTCCCGTGAAGCCCCCCTGGGCGAGAATCGCCGCCTGGATCCCCGATTGCGCCGCCCAGCCGGGATGGAGCCGCTTGACCCAGGAACCGTCCTCGAGAAACTCCAACACCCCTGAGGCCATGCTCGCCGCGATACCCAGCGCGGCCGTCAGCCCGTCCTCGTCGAGCCCGAGGCACTTCCCGGCGGTCACCGCCGCGCCGAACGGACCACACGCCGCCGTGGCATGCCAGCCTCGAGTGTGAAAGCGTCCCGGTGCCGCCATGCCGATCCTGATCATCGCTTCATAGCCGGCCACGAGGGCGGTCAGGGCGGCCCGGCCCGTCAGATGCTCGGACTCCACGAGCGCGAGGACGGTGGGCACGAGGACGGCGGAGGCGTGACAGACCGAATCCGCGTGCGTGTCGTCGAAGTCGAGGCCGTGGGCCATGGCCCCGTTGACGAGCGCGGCCGGCGCCGGCCCGCTGGTGAGTGCCGAGCCCACCACCGTGCAGGGCCCCTCACCCGATCGCTCGAGCAGGGCGAGGAGGGCGGGGACGTGATCCTCGCGGGCGCCTGCCAGGGCGCACCCCAGCGTGTCGAGCACGCGGAGGACGGCGTTCTCGCGAACGGTCACGGGGATGTCTTCGGGTCTGAGACGAGCCGCCCATTCCGCCAGGATCCGCGCGGCCGGCGGCATCTAGTCGCCCCGCCGGGGCAGCGCGATCGTCGCCGACCCTTTCGCTGTGATCTCGCTTCGCTGGTTCTCCGCGACCAGGTCGATATCCACGAGCGCCTCCCCGTCTTCCTGGCGCCGCCCCGTGACGATCCCGCGGCACCACGTGGTGTCGCCGATCAGATTGTGACGGCGCACCTGGGCCGAGAGCCTCCGCAGCTGGCCGTCGTGGCTCATCCAGTTGGTGCAGACGTGGCCGAGCCAGGCCACTCGCTCCGGACCATAGTCATAGGCACCCGGCACACCCACGGTTCGGGCGAATGGCTCATCCCAGTGCACGCGCTCGGGAGGCTCGGGAACCCCGAAAGCATTCGGGATTCCCAGGGCGGGATGCCGCTCGAAGAGATCGAAGGCGAGCCCGTGGGCGCGAACGTAAAGACTGCCCCAGCCCTGCACGAAGGCCACCACCGAGGTGACGGTGAGCGGACCCTTGCACACGGTGGGCAGCGCCTCCCCGACGGCGACATCTTCCCAGAATCTCGGGGTCCTGCCGCGGAACTCCTCGGTCTGGTAAGCGTGGGCGATGCGCCGGATCTCCTCCTCGGTGTAGCGGTGTGGCTCGGTGGCCTTGTACTTGCCCCGCTCGCGCGCGGTGTCCCGCTCCGTGCGGAAGCACCAGGAGTCCGCCTCGCAGACGAGCTCGCCACGCTGGTTCTCGAAAGTCGTGCGGTAGACCTGCTGGATGGCGCGCTTGGCGAAGGCCGAGGCTTTCTCGACGAGGTCCTTGAGCACACTCTGGCCGACCACGCGATCGCCTTCCTGAATGGGCCGGCGCCACCGGAAATCCGTTCCGCCATACATGGCGTGAATGCCCGGCAGCCCTCCGACATAACCGGACACGATGCGGTCCATGGCGAAGAGGAGGGTCGGTGGCGCTACGCGAGCCTCGGCCCAGAAGGGGCTCCTGTCCCCTATCCCCTGCGCCCAATGACGAATGGCGTCCCTGGTCGCGACCTCGATATACGGCTCGGGCCGCGGCACGGCCTTGCCGATCCGCGAGCGGAGCGACTCGAGAGCCTCGGGCGTGATGGTCGGGAATCGGGCTGTGGGCATGCGGCAATTGTGGTCGGGGCTCGGGCGGCGGTCAAGGCATCATATCGCCCATGCGGCGTCATCGACGGGTGCGGACGTTCACAAAGCTGAGCGCAGCGATCGTCGTCGCGCTGGCGGCCGGCGCCTGCGGCGTGTTTTCCGGTCCCCCGCCCGCGCAGCGCGAGCCGGGCTTCAAGACCGACGCCGTGCGTCGCCCCGCCGTCTTCGTTCGCGTGTCGATCTCGCAGGACTTCGAAGAGCGTCAGCGGGGCCGGATCGCCAGCGAGTATCAGGGCGCCGTCGAGGAGGCGCTCAACCGGCTCGGGCTGCTCCCTGTGGACACGGCATTTGCTACCGGTGCGGGTCAGTCTCCCCTCGAGGGCCTGGACCGCGCCCGGCCGCTGGCCCGCGCCCGCGAGACCGGGGCCGAGCATCTCCTCATCGTGGACGCGCGGCTCGCGCGCGGCCGGGTCACCCTGTGCCGGGAGAGCAAACAGCCGAAGTCCGGGACGGCGGCTTTCTGGGAGGCGGGGCTCGAGATCCGGCGGGCGAGCGACGGTCTGCCGCTCCTCGTGGAGCCTGGCGAGGCCCCAGCCGTCGAGGTGGACGTGGACTGCCGGAGGGGCCAGGTCACGCGGCGCAAGAGCATGGACGTCATGATCGAGGAGTCGGTCGGCGCGGTCCTGGCCCCCTTCGGGCCGCGCTGAGGACTCCCCGGAAGGGCCCGATTTCGTGTATCCTGCTTGTCCGCCCCATCCGGAAGCCCGGGCCTGGGGAAGACTTTATCGAGAGGGGATTCAGCCGTGCCCGACTTCATGGATCCGGCGAGCGGCGTCTTCGGGGAAGAGGCTTTTCACCAGCTCTTGACCCGGGAGGCCTCCCGCGCCACGCGCTACCAGGACTTCTTCTCCGTCTGTCTGGTCCAGCCCGATGGCGTCGCGTCCGTGTCGGACGAATCCATGCAGCAGGCCGTCTCTCGCAAGATCGCCCAGTTCCTCCGCTCCACCGACGTGGTCGCCCGCACGCGTGACGGCATCGCCATCCTGCTCCTCAACACGCCCGATCACGACGCGACGCGGGTGGCGGAGCGCATCCGCTCGCATGTGGAGAACGTTTCCTTCCAGCCCGACCCCGCCGCGGCCCCGCGTCGCGTGACCCTTTCCGTCGGGCTCGTGTCCTTCCCGCGCGACGGACACAACGAGACCATGCTGCTCACGCGCGCGCAGGCCCGCCTCCAGACGGCCGCCCAGCGCGGCGGCAACCAGGTCATCGCAAGCAACGGCGCTTAGGATCTGTCTTGCACCTCGAGTCAGTTCCATTGACTCGGGAGCCTTGTCCCAGTAAGACAAATTTTCCCGCCAATCCGCGTTCAAATGCAGACATTTTGACCTTTACGCTGCGTAAAGTGCTGATTCTGTGTCGGCAAGCAATTTGCTCTTGAACACCATTCGATCATGCCCAGCACCATCGTCGGCGTGCTACTTGAACGGCACCGGGACGACATTGTCTTGACCAATGGTACCCAGATTTTTCTAGAAGAGGGTGTGACCGCCGATCTGTTGCCGATTGGAGCTACCTTGACCGTTCTCTGCACGCCTCAAGGGGATAAGAAGTTGGCCCATTACATCCGCGTGAATTCAGACGGGGTCCTTGACGCGCTTGAAGCTTTGGCTGCCGGGCCTGACTATCCGGCTTCCCCGGCAGATGGCGGCCGACGCCAGTCGATGAATGAGGCAGTCTCTCCGCGGACTCGCCGGGATGGTCGCCATCGCGACCCTCAAGGCCCTCCGATCGAATTAAGCTGACGCTGGCGGGTTCAGGCGATCGCCTAGGGGCGCCATCGGAGCGCTGTACCCTCGAACAACGAAACCCGAAGGGTTTTGACCCGTCGGGTTTTCACTCCAGAAGTGGTGGACGATACTGGACTTGAACCAGTGACCCCCGGCATGTGAGGCCGGTGCTCTGCCAACTGAGCTAATCGTCCGTGGCTGGAAATCTACAAGGTTGACGAGCCTCCGTCAACTCTGACGCGGCAAGCCCGGCCGTGGGGAGCGGGCGGCCGCTCCCCACGCGCCGGGTAAAGCAGGGCTCCGGAGGCTAGTAGGCCAGAACCGGCGCCTCGCGCTGCAGACTGAGGAGGGCCACGACCTCTGCCAGCTGGAACAGATCCGCTGGCTTGGGAATGTGGAACTGGAACCCGGCCCGCAAGGCCCTCAGCCGATCCTCTCGCGTGGTGCATCCCGTGAACGCCGCGGCCGGCGTGTCACCGCCCTCCTCCGCCGGCAAGTCGCGGATTTGCCTGATGAGCCAGTAGCCGTCTTTGTCGGGCATGGCCAAGCTGCTGATGAGCACATCGGGTCTTTCGAGCTTCAGCACAGCCAGGCCCTCGACCGCTGAATCGACGGAGATGACTTCTGCGCCGCACTGCCCGAGGGCTTCGGCTACCACGTCCCTCACGTGAGGGAGACGCTCCACCAAGAGCACTCGAATCCCGTCCAGTCGTGGCGTGCCGTTCCACAGGCTCATTGGCTCGTCTCCTGTCCGTTCATGGCCATCAGACCTGGACCATGGCAACGTTTTGCGCGGCAAGCCACCCGGATACTTTGGCCCAATGGTGCGGTTCCCGCCGTTCCCATGCCTTCACCGCTGCGGAGGGTACGACGATGTAGGGGACCCGGTCGCGGACGACGGCTTCCACCACCCGCGCGAGATCGGTCTTGGAATCCTGCAGGTCAGCAAGTAGCTCGTCGTGCGTTATCACGTGTCCTCCATTAAGTGGATCGGCACGGAATCGGTTCGCGAACGCTACGACTCGGAGCAAATGGAATGCCGACACAATGGATGGGGTATGAGGCGGCGGGCATACCAGATACGGTCGGTTTGCCCTGCAGATTTGATGGAAACTTTTTCCGAGAGGTTGAAACTACCGAGTCGGGGCTTCCCGCCGAGACCCGACGATGCCAATCCTCTCCTCGTAGACGATCCTAGGGGAAAGGGTCACGCCGAGCAGCGGATCGCCGGGGCAGACCTAAACGACTACGTCAGCGCCAACCCCATCTGGCCGGCGTATTCCATCGAATCGGCGACCGGGCTGTCATCTCGGGTTCCATGAGAGGCGAGCTTTTGGTAGGACTCCATGAGAAAGGCTCTATCCTCCGGAGCGGCCTTGGTCCAGGCCTCGTGTTCTGAGAAGAAATACGAGAAGTGCTCGGGCTGGAAGACTCGTGCGCGGTCGCGAATGAGCCGAGACAACGCTCGGTCCACCTCTACCTTGCGGTAGAGGAAACTGTAAACCTGGCTGGCCACTGGACGGCCTTCGCGCTCCTCCCTGACGAGCATTCGCAGCAAGTCACAGTCAAGCCGAAGGCCGACTGCGGGAGCGCCATTTACCTTGGCATACTGCTTCATCGCTCCGAAATCCTGAAAATACAAGGCCTTCCGATAAAACGCCGCATGACGTGGGTTGACGGCGATGCAGATATCGCTCGACCGCAGCACTTCGGCCGCGTACAGGGTGATGAGCCGTATGAGCCGCGTGAGGATGGCGACCCCAGAGCGCTGGCAATCCGGATCCAGTGCCAAGCCTGAGGCTTCCGTGAGCTGATGTCGCTCACTTCGAATGCCTCCGAGGTCTTCGGCGTAGATCTGATCCATGGGCAGACCGAGCTGAGAATCGACGATGAGCGTCATGGTTCCCACCACGCGACGGTCCGCCTTGGCCACGAACACCCGCGTTGAGGGAAGGGCGCTGTGAATATTCAGCCGCAGTCCGGTGGGATGCGGATCCATGTAACCTTGCGCCACATACTGATCATGCTGCAGCCGAAAGGCTTGCTCGAGAGTGTCGCGGTCGATAGCGAGCCCAAAGTCGAGGCTCTCCGCGAACCGGTCCTCCTCGAAGCAATGGCCTTTTATGCGCGATTCACGCGGCGTCTGCGATGATATGTTCTCCGAGCGGGCGACTTCAACGAACGAGGTCGACATCGAATCGGTCCCTCCCCTTTGCGGAACGCCTGCTCTCCCGGGGCGAGACGTGCCCTGTCCTCGGCAGCCCAGCTATCAGGGCCTCTGGTAGCATCCTGACCTGTAGCTTTGCGTCCCGGCCTCGCGACCGGTTTGCCTTTTTCGGAAGAAGGCTTCCGAGGGACGCAGTGCGAGGACTGTGCCACTGCCTTCGTGCGGAGAGGCCAGCCGTCTTCGCCCACAAAATCACTAGGATGAATCCTTTAAGTCTTTCAGCGGGCCAGTTTCTGGACGTCAACCTCGTGACATGTCACGACCGAAGCTCCAACACTGGTGACACCGACCCGTATCGACCGACGGAAAAGCCTGAGAGTCCTAGCGGTCGGGTTTCTCGACAGCGGCGCGAAGGACTGGGTTTGTACGGAGAACCCACCATCGCTTGGCCCGCTGAATCGGGTTGCGATTGCCTCCTCGCAGACAGCCGGTCTTGTACGTCTGCACTAGGGGATCGAACTGGCAGAAATGAGGTGCGACTTTGGGTGGATACAACTTGATCACGAGGTTCACGATCTCCGTTGCCACAAGCGCAGCGGCCAGGAAGCATCCGGGGGAGAGCGATGGCGCCCGGCGCCCCTCGAGATCGACGGTGTTCAAGGGGAAATATTTCCGATGGGCGAGCTTTGGTGCGAGCCCAAGGGCGAAGCGCAGAACCTGATCGGCCAGAGTCATCTCATCGCGAATATCGAAATATTCGTCAAAGCTCATTCCGGTCGGTGAGAATACGTGCAGTGTTGCTCCGAAACCCACCGGGGCCGCAGTAAGGGCATACGCACCCCTCGCCCTCGCTTCACGAAACAGCAGGCGCCGCGCCTTCATATTGAAGAAGTCGATACCGTCGACCACGGCCAACGCTCCGTCCAGAAACTCGGCGATGTTCTCTTCGCTGATTACCGTTGGGAAGCGAGAGTATGGTTGCCACCAACTCCGCCGAGACCTGCGATGGCCACGCGGGTACCCCGCACCTCTTCCTGTTCCGCCCTTGAGAGAAGTCCGATGTTGCGGGAAAAAGCTTCCGTATAGTCGAAGACTTCGCTGTGGACTCTATTCATGCTCGCTTGGCATATAAGACGTTGGTGTTCAGATGTCAAATTTATTCGGACCGCGGCGTGTTCGTGACGCGTTGCACGCGCGTGGAGATGGGCTCGGGATCCCTGAACCTGAGCATCGACAACGCGCTTGAACTCGAGGCTGGAACTTGAATCGACAACTCGAGCGACACCTCCGAGCGAGCGCGCCAGCGTGTGGCCATCGTCTCGATGTGGCCCGCCAGCATCGAGTCGACTGTATCGACGTCGATGCAGCGATCCATTGTAGTTCGCCCTGGGCGTTCCGCTCCGAACGGCTAGACCCACCTGGTTCGCTGTGGCCTGCGCACTGTCCGAAGGAGGCATGGCCCTCTCTCCAGCAAGCTTGGCATCGTCGGACGACAAACAATGAGCGGCACGACAATGAGTGGTACGAGACGGTTAGAGAACGCCGCCGCTTCCTCTCCATGCGTACATCCAAAAAACTGAACGGGGGCGGAAGCCCCCGTTCACGTTCTCGCCGTATGTGTCGGCGGTTCCTAGCGCTTGATCAGGCGAATCCGACGTAGTCCCGCGAGCCCCAAGAGACCGAGGCCGAGCAACGTTAGCGACATCGGCTCCGGCACCCTGGTCGTCTGGAAGCTTTCGTTGGCATCCGCTTGGAACATCGTGTTCGGCCCGCTGAAGCCGTTTATGGCTCCCACAGTTGAGACGCCCTGCTGGTCGCAGTTGGCAATTCCGTTAGAGCTGAAACAAGCGGACGGATCGATTTCCAGGAACGGGAGCACTTGATTCGTATTGAAGAAAGTGAGCGTGCCGCCCACCACGAGGTCGGGGAAGAAATTTGCGTCAAAGCTGTCGATCACGACTGTGATAGTGGACGCGCCCGCTCCGTTCACAGTGTTGACCCCGACATACTGATTGCCGTTTGGGCTTTGATCCAGAGGGTTAGCCAGAGGGTTAGGAGGAGCCACGACCTGGAAATTGCTTATGAAGCCCGTTCCAATGATGTGTCCGGACAAGATCGGATTGCCGGCGGTGAAGCCTGTTCCCGCCAGATTCGAGCCGGCCGCGACGGTGTTGTTGTACATCTTGAAGAAATTCACCGGGTCTGCGGCATTGAAGCCGAACGCGAGGAGCGGCGAAGGCCCACCGCTACTCTGCGTCACGGTTTCGCCAAAGCCGGCTACGAATGTAAAGAAATGGCCCGAGCCGCCGTTTGAGTAGACATTGTTGTTACTGAGCTGGGCGGTACCCAGATTGGACTGATACAGGAGCCGGAAATTGGTGCCTACGGTGCTATTCGCCGAGGCTCCGAGTGCGATGGCATTTCCCGGGGCTTGATCCAGTCTGTCGATGGTGATGTCCCCGGTCGCGCCAGGGGTACCCGTGGGGTCGAACGTGATGATGTTCGTCGCCATGGCCGGCGCGGCCCAGGCGAGCGCCAACCCTATGCCTCCGATCATCAAGTACTTCTTCATGCCCTTCCTATGTTCCTTCGGCATTTCTTCCTCCATGAAATGACGCTCATTGTTTAGGGCTTGCGCTCGAGGCCCTCAACAGCAATGCGTATGCCAACGTGATAGCAGTAACAA
>WNEZ01001814.1_pt1 | contig 18052 bp, 14 predicted proteins | sample 5400521 | NCBI WGS metagenome assembly WNEZ01 (sample SAMN13153339, study PRJNA577476) | soil metagenome | isolation source: 120 cm saprolite under Douglas fir tree site 2 hole 1 replicate 1 | place: USA:California | collected 2015-04-18
GCCGAGGCCGCCACGCCAATCCAGGCGCCGTGTCGCTGCGGGACCGACTTTGCCAACACGGCCGCGCCCGCCGCTGCCGCCACCGCAGTGGCGAGCAGCAACTCGAGGTACACCGTCTTGCGTTTCCTTCTGGGTGCATCGGCGCTCACCGCTTCGACAGTTGCAGCATGGCTCGTAGAAATGCGTAAAAACCCACCGAAATACCCACCAACGACAGACCTACGAGCATCCAGGGCTTCGTCCCCAGCCAGTCATCCAGCAGATATCCTCCGAGCACTCCGACCACCGCGCCACCGATCAACTTCCACACCGCTGAGATGTACGGCTCCGCGGCGCGCATCTGCTTCGCGGCGGTGCTCAACTCCTCATCTGTGCCCCCTTTGGGGGGTCGCTCTTCCGCCATTCACCTAAGGTCCTTCGCGGGAGCCCCTTCGGGCCCCTTGGGGGGGTGACCCCGCCAAGAGCGCGGCGGCTTTACCATCCGTCGAGGCTGCGCGCAATGGTCCGCAGCCTTTCAGTTTCCTGCCGCCAGCGCCGACTCGGCGGCTTCCAAGGTCCGCTCCAGATCGGCTTCCGTGTGAGCGAGCGAGCAAAACGCGGCTTCGAACTGGGAAGGCGGCAAATAGACGCCTTGCTCGAGCATCGCGTGAAAGAAGCGGCCGAATCTGGCGACGTCCGACTTCTTTGCCGATCCGTAGTCGAAAACGGGGTCCGCGGTGAAGAAGGCGGTCCACATGCTGCCCACGCGATTGATCGTCAGTGGCACGCCGTCGCGCTTCGCCCGTCGGGCCAGTCCATCCCCCAGCTTCTGCGAGTAGGCCTCCAGCCTGTCGAACGCGCCGGGTTTGTCGAGCTCTCCCAGGCATGCAATTCCGGCGGCGACCGCGAGGGGATTACCGGAGAGGGTCCCCGCCTGGTAGATCGGGCCTTCGGGGGCGATTTGGGCCATCAGATCTCTGCGGCCGCCGTAGGCGCCCACCGGCAACCCGCCCCCGATCACCTTGCCCAGCGTCGTCAGATCGGCGGAGAAGGAGAATCGCTCCTGGGCCCCGCCGCGGGCCAGGCGAAACCCGGTCATCACCTCATCCGCGATGAGCAGGGCTCCGTATTTTTGGCACAGCGATGACAAGCCGGAGAGGTAACCCTGGCGCGGAATCAGCACGCCCATGTTGCCGACGACCGGCTCGACGATGGCGCAGGCGATCCGCGTTCCCTGGCGCTCGAAGACACGCTCCACCGCTTCGAGGTCGTTGAATGGCGCGGTGAGAGTCAGCTGTGCAACGGCCGGTGGCACGCCCGGCGAATCGGGCAACCCCAGGGTCTCGACCCCCGAGCCCGCCTTCACCAGGAACGCGTCGGCCGATCCGTGGTAGCAGCCCTCGAATTTGAGGATGCAATCGCGGCCGGTGGCTCCCCGGGCCAGGCGCACCGCGGCGGCCGTCGCTTCGGTCCCGCTGGAGACCAGTCGCACCTTCTCCACGCTCGGCATGAAGCGGCAGATCAGCTCCGCCAACTGCACTTCCCCGGCGTGGGGAGCGCCAAACGACGTTCCTTTCTGCGCTGCTCGGGTGACCGCGTCGATGATCGCCGGATGGGCATGCCCGAGAATCAGCGGTCCCCAGGAACCGACGTAGTCGATGTATCGATTGCCATCGGCGTCGACGAGGGTCGATCCCTCGCCGCGCTCAAAAAAAATAGGGTCTCCGCCGACTCCGTGGAAAGCCCGAACCGGCGAATTGACGCCCCCTGGCATCAAGCCTTTCGCCTTGGAAAACAGAATCTTGCTTTGATCGTGCCGCATTGGGCGCCTTGATACCACGCCGGGTCGAAAGGCGCCCTACGGCTCGTCGAGCAGATTCGCGCGCCGCAGCGTGGACAGGCCATCGAGGACGGCATTCGCCAGAATCGCCGCCGCGATGTGATCGCTCGGGCTCGAGCCCGGATCCAGTCGCTTGCGAGCGCGAACGATGGCGGACTGGATGAATTCCGGGTGCGGATGCGTTTTCAAGGAGCGCACCCACTCCTCGATCGCGGCTTCCAGATCGCCTGCATCCGCGCGCATTCTTCCGAGCTCGTAGAGGGCGTGGGGTTGAAGCTCGGAGCTTGGGAAGCGCTTCAGCAGCTCTTCCAGGACGCGGATCGCCTCGCTGCCGCGCCCCTCGATCATCGCCAGCGCCTCCGCCTTGAGGAAGGTCGCGCGGTCGGCGAGCGATTCGGCGGCGTGCCTCTCGAGGAGCGCTTCCGCCTCGAGGACGCATTGCGCGTAATCTCCCAGCTCGAAGTAGAGCTTCGCCAGCTCGTAGCGCAGCCGCGCGGTTCCGGGCGGTTGGCGCGCGATCGCCGCGGTCAGCTCGACGATCGCGCCGCGAAGATCCCGGAAATCGACGCGGAGGATCCGCGCGAGGCTGACCCGCGCCTCCAGCGCCTCGGCGGTAGCGGGCTCGGTTTGAATCAGCTCCCGATACAGCCCCGCCGCCCGCTCCGGCTCGCGCAGGTCGAGGTAACTGGCATCTGCCGCTTCTCGCAGGGCTCGCGCCCGTAGGATTTGGCCGCCCCGCGAGTCATCGTCCGCCGCGATCCGGACCGCTTGCTCGTAGTGGACGATGGCGCTCCGAGCGTCTCCCCGGTACATCGCGTCCCTGGCGGCGCGAAGCTGCTGCTCGGCGGAAGGCGTGCAGGTCGCCCCGACGTTGACCAACGCGAGCAGAGCGCCAAGCGCCGAAATCCAACCGGTCACGCCGTGCCCAGGGGATGGATGGTGTGTCATCAGTGACAGAAAGAGGTACTGATCTCGATGCACTGCTGAGCTTCGGTGCAACGGACGCAGTTCTTATCGGGCCATCCGTTGTTGAGGCAAACGAAAACGTCCGAAGTCCGGCGCGGGCAGTCTTCAGACACCACGCATCGATAAGGCCCGCCGTCCGGTCGCAGGAGGTCGATCGAGCAGGCTCGATTTTCGCAGCCGGTAAGAAACGAGCCGCCGCACAGAGCCAGAAAGGCGGTGAGGATTCTGGAGCGCAAGATCGCGCGGCATCGTACGGTCTTGAGCGCAATCGCCGCAACGGCGCTCTTTTTCCGTTCAGTCGATTGTGGGCGCTCTAGTTTTGAAGCTTGGCGGAGGTCGTGACTGCGCCTCCTCCGATGCTCGAGGCTTGGGCGATCCGACGCTTGAGATTGCGCGACTTTTCCTGCTGGTGCTCGACGTTGCGGACCATGTCTTTGGCGTGCTCGCCCAGATTTTGACAGGCCACCTCAGAGACCGAGCGATGGCGCCTCGCCAGCTCCTGCCACATCGCCAGATTGACATGAGCTCCCAGCAGACGCTCTTCGATCGAATCGAGCGCGCGCTCCGTTTGCAGTCCCTCCTGGTTGACTTCGGCGAGCCGAGCGGCTGCTTGCGGGGGAGGGTTGATGCACCCTGCGGAAAAGGCCCCGCTGATGAGAGCCACGATCGCCCAACCCCACCCGCCCCTCGGCCCTCGATTTCCTGTGCCCAAAGATGCCTCGCCCTGTTCGCCCGCCGTCCAGCAACCTAAGGACGGGCAACAGAGCGGGCAACGCCCCGGCCAGCAGCGGGTTAGCGCGTTTAACGGCTGACAATCGAGAACGGCGGTTCAACTCGCGGGGGGTCGATGCCGCAGGATGAACTCGCTCACCTCGCGAGCCGCTCCGGCGCCCGCGGGCTTGTTCGCGACGTAGTGCACCGCCGAGCGCACTTCGTCGGGCGACTCGGGCGGAGCGGCGGAGAAACCGACGGCCCGCAGCAGCGGAAGATCGACGATCTCGTCCCCCATATACCCGCAGCGCTCCGCGGGCATGCGGAGGATCTCGAGGAGCTTTTCGAAATGAGCCACCTTGTCGCGGCTTCCAAAATGGACGTGCTTGATCCCCAGCGACTGCATCCTCATCTGGGCGGAGAGGCTTTCCCCGCCGGAGATGGCGGCAACCTCCAGACCGGCGTCCTGGAGCCGCTTGATCCCGACCCCATCGCGCACCGAATACTGCTGGGTCCACCCCGACCCGGGCACCCAGAAGATCTTCCCATCGGTCAAGGTGCCGTCGATGTCGAAGATCATCACCGACAAGCGCGAAACCCGCTGCTTGAGCGCATCGAGATCAAGGTTCATCGCCGTTCCGGGCTCCTTTCGGCACTGCCCGAACCACCGCCTTGCCGTCCTTGATCACCACCTTGAATTCCACCGAATTCACTTTGTGCTTCTCCATCAGCGTGGGGACCTGCTTGCGGAGCTTGGATGCCACCGACTCGAATGAGATTTTGGAGACGTCCTCGCGGCAGCGTTTCTTGGCATCGACGTAGGCGTCATAGACCGCCCGCAGCTTCGCTTCTGACAAACCGCCGGGCGCCGCGGAAGAGGTCTCGGGCTGCGACCTTTGAGGCGACTGGCTGGGGACTGGCGAGGCGGCCACCGCCGCGGGCGGCTCGGGCGCTGTCGATGGTGGGGGGCGCTCGGCGCTTCGGTCCTTGGCGTGCAACCGCGCCTTGAACAGGTCGCGCTTGTAGGTGCCAGCTTCGATCTCGCGGATCGTCCGATCCCAGAGGCGCTGATAGGTGAGGAGCTTGTTGAAGAGGCTCTGGACGCGGAACTGGACGGAGGTGCTGCGGTTGTACGTCGACTTGACGTTGTTCAGCCGTCTCTTGAGCTTCTCATGCTTCCGTGCCGGCGCGAGCCGCTCGATTCCAAGGAAGTATTGTTCGTAGCTCGCCCGAAGGTGCTCGAGCTCCTGGTCGATCGCCTCGCACTCCTTGAGGATGTCCTCAGACGAAGCGAGATGGGCGAGTTTAGCCGGCGCGGAAGTCTGGGCCATCGGGCTTGCCTAGCATCCAGCAGAGCGCGAGCTGAAGCAACGCTTAGGACCTGCTTTCACCCGCCTACACTACGCCTAAGTCGAGGCAGCGAGCGCTGCGGGTTGAAGTAGGACCGCCCGGCCGCGGCGGTACAGAATCAGCGCGCCCAGGCTGAACATGCACAGGGAGATGAACTGACTGATGGAGATGTTGTACCAGGCTTCGAGCGGCACTTTTTGCGCCAGAGCGGTCAGATTCAAGTCGTGCAAAAGGCCGTTCAACGTACCGCGCTCGATGTCGCCGCGGAACAGCTCCACCGTGGTGCGCAGAATCGCATAGAGCATCAGCCACATTCCCAGAATCTGTCCGTGGAAACGGCGATAGCGGCGCATCACGAGCAGAAAGACGAAGAGGGCGAACTGGCCGACGGACTCGTAGAGCTGGGTGGGATGGATGGACAGGGTATGGCCATGCTGTACCGCCCAGTCGGCGATGCGAACCGCGCCGGGAACGGCGTGATGGTAGACTTGGCCGGTCGACTCGACGATCCAACGGTTCTCGATGGCTTGAGACGAGAAGGCCTGAGAGGCCGAGCCAGAGAGATGGCCGAAGACGTCCTTCGCCTCCGTTGCCCCCGGAAAGTGGACGGCAAATGGGAATGCCTTGTTGGTGAAACCTCCCCAGCAGCAGCCGGCGGAAAAGCATCCCAGCCGCCCCAGCGCCTGACCGAGCGAAATGGCGGGCATCGCCACGTCCGCGAGCCGAAAAAAATCGATGTTGTTCCGGCGGGCGTAGATCAGCGAAGCAGTCATCGCGCCGATCAAGCCGCCATAAAAAACCAGCCCGCCCCCGATGTCGAAAAGCTTGCTCAGGTCGGATGCATAGTCCTTCCAGTTGACGATGATGAACAAAACCCGGGAGCCAACGATGGCGGAGATGAGCACCCAGAAGGACAGATCGAGCACCTGATCGCGCTTGCGCGCTCCCTCTTCGCCTGGCCACTCGCGCTCCGCCAATCGCGCGGAGAGGGAGACCGCGCTGACGAAGCCGGTGGCGAGCAGCAGGCCATAGGTGTGGATGGGAATGCCTTCGCCCTTTCGACCGAGAAAGCTCGAAGCGGGAAGCACCAGGTAAAGACCGAGCAGCGCGGCCGCGATGCCCACCGCTCCAAAAATGGCCGCCCGCCCGAGCTTCTGTTGGGAGGTGGCCGGGTTGGGCTGCCGGGCCTTTGGATTTGGTGTTCCCTGTGCCCCACGCCACCCCGCGAACGCGGCGTAGGCGACGACCAGGAGGGCCAGGAGATAGACCATCGCCTGCTTGAGAGGCGTGTTCGGGTCGAGCTTATAGAGAACTGGAATCATTGATGGATCAAGAACGCGCCGGCGCCGGCGAATCTTTCTTCTCGCGGCGGACAAAGGCGTCCAGAACCAGCATTCCGACACCCACGCAAATGGCCGAATCGGCGACGTTGAAGACCGGCCAGCTCGCCTTGTCGTACCAATGCGCCTCGAGATAGTCGACCACGAAACCGCGCGCGAGCCGGTCGATGTAGTTGCCGATCGCTCCTCCGAGGACCAGCGGCAGCCCCCAGAGCGCCCATTTCTCGGCTGCATTCGTACCGGAAAGCTTGGTGAAGTAGTAGCAGATCAAGACCACTGCGCTGATCGAAACCAGGTGAAACAGCGGGCTGCGGATGTCTTCGGGCAGATTTCGAAACAGTCCCCATGCCGCGCCGGGATTCTCCGCGTAGCGGATGCGGAAAAAATTCTGGGAGACCGTGTAGCTGCGCTTGGGGTGGTAATGCATCCCGTCGGATCCTTCGGCCGGCGCGCTGCCGTAGAGCGTTTTGAGCCTTTGCCCGAAAGACGCGGCGCCGTCAAAAATGGTCGTGAAGTCGCGGAGGACCGCGTACTTGGACCACTGGTCCAGGGCGATCACCGTCGAGGCGACCACCACGAGAAGGATGTATTTCCGGGTCATCGTCCACTTATAGCGAAAAATCCCCGCTGCGGCATGCCCGTTCGCGCCCGGGTTGGGGTCGTTCAAAGCATGCTTCCACGGCTCGGCCGATCAAACGTCCTTAGTGTCACCAAGCGCCTCGGCGCATTTGGAACATACCTCGCCGGCAGGGCCGACCGGCTCGTTGTAGGTCCAGCAACGCGGGCACTTTTCGCCAAGCGCTCGCTCGACTGCGGCGTGGACTTTCGAGCCAGCCCACGACGCGCCGGAAAGCGCGAGCGGCTGTGCCGTCGGCCCATGGGTCGCGGACACGACCACCTGACTGACGATCAAAAGACTGGGGAGGTCCGCTTCGTGCTTCTTCAAGAGCTGCAGCGCCGGGCCTTCCGCGGAGAGCTTCACCCGCGCTTCGAGGGATGCGCCGATCATCTTGTCCCGGCGGGCCGCTTCGAGCAGCTTCTGGACCTCCGACCTCAGCTCGAACAGCCGATCGAAATCCGAAAGCAGCTCGGCGCTGGCCGATGCCGCGGGGGGCGAAGGGAAGCCGGCGAGGAACACCGACTCCGATTTTTCACCCGGAAGGAGCTGCCAGGCTTCCTCGGCGGTGAAGCTCATCACCGGCGCGAGCATTCGAAGCAGGTCTCGGGCAATCTCGTAGAGCACCGTCTGCGCGCTCCGGCGCTTTTCGCTGCCCGCCTTTGACGTATAGAGGCGGTCCTTCAAGATGTCGAAGTACACCGCCGAGAGATCCATCGCGCAAAAATCCACCACCGGGTGATAGACGAGGTGGAATTCGTAGTCGTCGTAGGCCCGCCTTACCCGTTGACTCAGCCCTGCCATCCGCGAGCGCGCCCATTGATCCAGAGGCAACAGGCGCTCCGCGGAGACGGCGTGACGGCCCGGATCGAAGTCATACAGGTTCGAAAGCGCGTACCGGATCGTGTTCCGGATCCGCCGATACCCTTCCGCCAGCCCCTTGAGAATCTCCTCGGACAAGCGGACGTCGTCCCGGTAATCCGCCGAGGCCACCCAGAGCCGGACGATCTCCGCGCCGTGCTTTTTGATCAACGCCTCGGACGAAACGATGTTGCCGAGGCTCTTGGACATCTTGCGCCCCTCGGCATCCACGGTGAACCCATGGGTCAGGACGGATCGGTACGGCGCGCGTTCGCGGGTGCCGACGGCGACCAGGAGGCTGGAATGGAACCAGCCCCGGTGCTGATCCGACCCTTCGAGGTACAGATCGACCGGAAATCCCATCGTCGGTCGTTTCTCCGCCACCGCGGCGAAGGAGCAACCCGAGTCGAACCAGACATCGAGGATGTCCGTCTCGCGCCGGAATTGTGACTTTCCACAATCGGGGCAGGTGACGCCAGGCGGAAGGAATTCGGCGACCGGCGTGCGATACCAGACCCCGGTCCCTTCCTTCTCGACCGCCCGGGCAACCGTCTCCATCATCTCCGCCGAGATCACCGCGCCGCCGCACGATTCGCAGAGCGCCATCGGGATGGGAACGCCCCATTGGCGCTGCCGGCTGATGCACCAGTCGGGCCTGCCCTCGAGCATGCCGTAGATCCGGTCACGCCCCCATTTGGGAATCCATTGCACCCGATCGATCTCGGCGAGCGTCTTGCGCCGAAGGTCGCCGCGCTCGAGCGAGATGAACCACTGATGGGTGGCGCGAAAGATCACCGGGTTGTGGCAGCGCCAGCAGTGCGGGTAGCTGTGTTTGAGCTTGTCGGAAGGCGAATTGAGAATCGCGTGCTTTTCCACCAGCCACTCGATCACCAAAGGATTCGCTTCGAATACTTTTTTCCCGGCGATCCTCGGGCCAACCGTTTCGTCGAAGCGCCCGTCGTCCCGGATCGGGCTGTAGACTTCCAGGCCGTTGGCCACCCCGATTTCGTAGTCCTCCTGGCCGTGTCCCGGCGCAGTGTGGACGAGCCCGGTTCCCTGCTCGAGGGTGACGTGCTCCCCCAAGAGGATCGGACCGACCCGCTCGTAGAGCGGGTGTTGATATTGAAGACCGGCAAGCTCGGTGCCGGTCGCCGAGGCAAGAAGGCGCGCCGGATCGACCGCCCCGGCCCCCGCTGCGGGTTTCGTCACTTCCGAAAGGACGCGGGGCAGCAGCTCCTTGGCGACGCAGATCACCCGATCGCCCAGGTCGTAGAACGCGTAGGTGAATTGCGGGTGCGCGGCGATCGCGAGATTCGCGGGCAGGGTCCAGGGAGTGGTGGTCCAGATGACGAAGGCGACCCGCTTCCCGGCGAGCGCGGGCCAGCGCTTGGAGAGATCGCCCACCGCCTCGAAAGCAACGTAGATCGAAGGGCTGGTGTGGTCCTCGTATTCGACCTCGGCCTCCGCCAGGGCGGTGTGGTCGGTGAGGCACCAGTACACCGGTTTCTTCTGGCGATAGAGGGAACCTTTGCGCGCGAAGGTGGCGAGCTCGCGGATCTCCTGCGCCTCGTAGTCGAAGGAAAGGGTCAGGTAGGGCTCTTCCCAACGCCCGAAGACTCCCATCCGCTTGAACTCTTCCCGCTGGATGTCGACGAACTCGAGCGCGTACTCGCGACACCGCGTAAGAAACTCGTCGCGGGAAAGGGTGCGCCGGTCGATCTTCTTCTCCTTGAGCCGCTTCTCCACCGCCAGCTCGATGGGAAGCCCATGGCAGTCCCAACCGGGGATGTAGTCGCACAGCCGGCCGCTCAGGTTCTTGTATTTGACGACGATGTCTTTGAGGATCTTGTTGACGCAGTGCCCGGCGTGAAGGTGCCCGTTCGCGTACGGCGGGCCGTCGTGATAGACGAACTTTTCCGCGGCGGCGTTCTGAGCCAGAATCTTCGCGTAGACGCGATTTTCCTCCCACCACCGCAAAAGCCGTGGCTCGAGCTGGGCCAGGTTCCCCTTCATCGGGAAATCGGTCCGCGGAAGATTGAGGGTGTCTTTGTAGTCTCGTTTTAGGGCTGGTACTTCGGCGTCGTTCATCCGCCTCTGCGCCTAACACGGGGAATACGGCGTTTCAACCAAGGCTGCGGCCAGGCCGACGACTCATTTGCGTTTCAGCGCCCTGGTGGCGAGCTGATACTTCTTCGCCAGGCGTTCGATCGACTTCCGGTGCAGGCCGCTTTCCTTTGCCGCCCGGGAGATGCTCCCGTGGCAGCGTTTCAAGACCTGGGTCAGGTACTCCCGCTCGAATCGCTCAAGGAGCTGCTCCTTGGCCACCTTGAAGGTGAGGTGCTCGTTGAACGTCAGCGGCGCATCCTTCACCTGACCCTGAACCCGCGTCGGCAACTGCGCCACGTCGATCTCATCCCCCTCACCAAAAGCAAGGATGTGGGAAAGGACGTTGTTCAGCTCGCGCACGTTGCCCGGCCAGGGATAGGAGGTCAGAAGCTCCATCGCCGCCGGGGTGAAGCGCTTCCGGCCGTGCTGAGCCACCGTCTCCGGATCTCGCAGCGCCCGCTCGAGAATGTAGGGGACATCCTCCGCCCGCTCCCGGAGCGCGGGGAGTTGGATGTTGATCACCGCCAGGCGGAAGTAGAGGTCCTCGCGAAAGTGTCCCGCCTGGATTTCCTTCACTAGATCGCGGTGGGTGGCGGCGAGAACGCGCACGTTGACGCTGACCAGTGAATTACCTCCCAGGCGTCGCAGCTCGCGGTTTTCGAGCACGCGCAAGAGCTTCGGCTGCAGGTCGAACCGCAGCTCTCCCAGCTCGTCGAGGAAAATGGTGCCCCCCTGGGCGCGCTCGAATGCGCCCGGCCGGGAGGCGACCGCGCCGGTGAATGCGCCGCGCTCATGTCCAAAGAGCTCGCTTTCGATCAGGTTGGGTGGGATCGCGCCGCAATCCAGCACCACCAGCGGGCCGCCCCGGCGGGAGGAGAGGTCGTGGATCGCGCGGGCGACGAGCTCCTTTCCGGTGCCGGTCTCTCCCTGGATGATCACCGGGACGTCCATCGGGGCGATTTTTTTTATCACCCCGAAGATCTGCCGCATCTTCACGCTGCGGCCCGCCATTGCGCCCAGCTCGGCTTCCTGGTCGGGCTCGACCGTCACCTCCTCGTCCATCGGGGTGAAGGTGAGGGTGGACAATCCGGCGCGGATCTTCGAACCGGCGGCGAGGTAGACCCGCTCGATCCTGCGGCCCTCGAGAAAAGTGCCATTGGTCGAGTTGAGGTCGACGAGCAGATAGCCGCGATCGGTGTGGTGGATCTCGAAGTGATGGCGGCTGGCGGCCCGGTCGAGCGCTAATACCAGATCATTGGAGCGGTGGGCCCCGACGCGGATCCGCTCCTTGTCGCTGACCAGCTCGATCCCGGAGTCCGGACCGGCGATCGCGTTCAGGCGGCATCGGTGGACCTTGAAGGTCGTCGTACCCCGTTCTGCCGGGAGAGTGCGGGTCGCATTGGGCAATTCGTCGAGCGAATCAGACGCGCTTTCCAGCCCGGGATTGGTGCTGATTTCCTCGGGACGCTTTTGATCTCGATCCAGCTGTTTGCGGTCGGAGTGCATCGCTCGGTGCGCGACAATACCGACCGCCGCCCTGCCGGGCGAGCCCGTTTGAGTCCGGCGCATCGCCACGCTGCGTGCTACCGTGCCGCTCCTTCGATGTCTGAGTTGAAGCAAAGACGGCGAAAGCGCCCCCCTCCGTCGCCGAGGACGGCCTCGCCCCGTAGCCGGCGGAAAGTGATCGCCATCCTCTCCCGCAAGCGATCGCTCTACTCCACCCGCCGGCTGGTCGAGGCCGCCAAGATTCGGGGCCACCGGGCGATCGTGCTCGACACCCTTCGCTGCACCCTGGTGCTCGTGCCCCACGCACCGAGAATCATCTACCGCGGGGTCGAGCTGCGGGGAATCCAGGTCGCCATCCCGAGGATCGGCGCATCGATCACCGGCTATGGCATCCAGGTGGTGAACCACCTGGACATGATGGGCGTGCCGGTGCTGGCAAGCTCCGGCTCCATCGCGCGCAGCCGCGACAAGCTTCGCTGCCTCCAGCTCCTCTCCCGATTCGGGGTAGACATCCCTCGAACGGTGATGGCGCACGATCGGAGCAACGTGGCCAGGTTGGTGGAGGAGGTCGGAGGCCTACCCGCGATCATCAAGCTTTTGCGCGGCACCCAGGGGGTGGGGGTGATGCTCGCCTCGAGCATGGCGGAGGTGCAAAGCGCGCTGAACACGTTCTGGCAGCTCGGGCACGAAATCTTCCTCCAGGAATTCGTCCGGGAATCCGAAGGGCGCGATGTCCGGGCATTGGTGGTGGGAGATCGGGTCGTTGGCGCCATGCGTCGAACCGCCAAGAAGGGCGAGTTCCGCTCGAACCTCCACCGCGGCGGAGAGGGGACGCCGATCGAGCTGCCCAAGGCGTATGCCGATGCGGCGGTGAAGGCAGCGCGGATCATCGGCTTGGAAATCGCCGGGGTCGACATGCTGGAATCCGCGACCGGCCCGAAGATCATGGAGGTGAATTCCAGTCCGGGTTTCCGGGGATTGGAGGAAGCGACCCGGAAGGACATCGCCGGCTGGATTATCGAGCACGCGGTGTCGATCGCCGAGGCCCAAGGCGCTCCGTCCAAGCAACAGATCAGCTGATCGCTCGTCCGCTCAGGCTCGTTCCTTACTTTGGCCATGCAGACGGCCGACAGTGGCGTTTCGGCTTTCGTCTGAGCTAAGCAGCCTGGGTCTGGCTTGATTATTGACCTTCCACTTTCTCACGGTGCCCCATGATTAACGCCACGGTCCGCGTCCCCGTCGCCAGGAATGAGCCGATTCTTCCCTATTCGCCGGGCACCCCGGAACGCGCGGAGCTGAAAGATGCGCTGAAGCGGCTTTCCGCCGAGCGGATCGAGATTCCGCTCGTCATCGGCGGCAAGCAGGTCCGGACCGGCAAAACCAGCGAAGCGAGGATGCCCCACAAGCACAGCCATGTGCTGGCCACGTTTCACGAAGCGGAGGCGGCGCAGGTCGAGCAGGCGATCGCCGCGGCGACGGCCGCGCGCCGGGAGTGGAGTCACGCGCCCTTCCACGAGCGAGCCTCGATCTTCCTCCGCGCGGCGGAGCTTCTGGCGACGAAGTACCGCCCGCTGATCAACGCCTCGACGATGCTGGGTCAATCGAAGACCGCCCATCAGGCGGAGATCGACGCGGCGAGCGAGTCGGTCGATTTCCTTCGCTTCAACGTGCAGTTTGCGTCCCGGTTGCTCGAGGAACAGCCCGAGAGCGGGCCGCAGATGTGGAACGTGATGGATTACCGTCCGCTCGACGGCTTCGTGCTCGCCGTCGCCCCGTTCAATTTCACGTCCATTGCGGTGAACCTGCCCACCGCGCCCGCGCTGATGGGCAATACGGTGTTGTTCAAGCCGGCCTCGACCGCGATCTACAGCGCCTGGACGATCATGGAGGTCCTCCGGGAGGCCGGTCTTCCCGACGGGGTGATCAACTTCCTGCCCGGCAAGGGCAGCACGATCGGCAACGCGGCGCTGGAAAGCCCGGACCTGGGCGGAATTCACTTCACCGGCTCGACCGGCGTGTTCCAGGGAATGTGGAAGAAGATCGGCGAAAACATCTCGCGCTATCGGCAGTACCCGAGGCTGGTCGGCGAGACGGGAGGCAAGGATTTCATTTTCGCCCACTCCTCGGCGGCCGACGATCTGGATCCGCTGGCGGTGGCGATCGTTCGCGGCGGATACGAGTACCAGGGGCAGAAATGCTCCGCCTGCTCCCGGGTGTTTGTGCCCGACTCCCTCTGGCCCAAGCTCAAGGGCCGGCTACAGGAAATGATCTCCGAGATCCGGGTGGGCGATGTTCGGGATTTCCGGAATTTCATGGGCGCGGTGATCGACGAGAGCTCGTTCAAGAACGTCTCGTCCTACATCGAGCTGGCGAAGAAAGGCGGGGAGGCGACGATCCTCGCCGGCGGCGAAACCGACCGAAGCGAAGGTTGGTTTGTGAAGCCGACTCTGGTCCAGGTCACCAATCCCCATCACCGGATCCTCTGCGAAGAGATCTTTGCCCCGCTGGTGGGTGTCTACGTCTATCCCGCCGGCCGCTACGAGGAGACCCTGCGCCTGTGCGACGAGTCTGCACCCTACGCTCTGACCGGAGCGATTTTCGCCCGCGACAGGAAGGCGATCGGAACCGCGATGCGCGAGCTTCGACACACGGCGGGCAACTTCTACATCAACGACAAGCCAACCGGAGCGGTGGTCGGTCAACAACCGTTCGGTGGGAGCCGCGCGTCCGGCACGAACGACAAGGCCGGCTCGCCGTTGAATCTGGTGCGCTGGGTCTCGGCTCGGACAATCAAGGAGAACTTCGTGCCCCCGACCCGCGTGCCCTATCCGTTCATGGGCGCGGAGTGACCCTCAAGGCACTGCTTGCGGAGCAATGGTCGCCTTCTTCGGCTGGGCAATGACCATCAGTTTCACGGTGCGCTTGCGTTCGTCGAGGCTGTAGGAAATCCAATAGCCGTCCTGAAGCGGCCGGGTGGAAATAAGGTCGGAGCTCGCTGCGCGCCCTGGCTCGAGCGTCTCCGCCTGTTCGGCCACCCGCTCGAGCTCGGAACGGATGCAGCCGCGGATCAGGTACGGCAATGGACGAATGAATCCTTCAGACACGCAAACGCGATACGCCATGCCGCACCTCGAGGAGAGGTGTGACTTACCAAGAAATCAGTGTGAGAGTTGTAAGCAAATGAGCGCCAGGTCGAAGATTCGGTTGGCGGCCAACACTTGGGCTTCGGCGGTGGCCAATGTGCGCAGGAAAGCTACTTGTAGCCTTCGATTCGTTTGGCCGAGGTCAGAAAATCGATCGCCTTTTCCAGGGAAGGGTCGCGCCCCTCGAGCCAGGACCGTCGGCTCGGTTTGACTTGAATATCGGGAATGACGCCGCGGCCCTCAAGAACGGTTCCATTCGACGTCCGGAAGTCTCCAACGGCGTGCAGCAGAGCTGCACCGGTTGGAAGAAGCTTCATCAACGAAGGCAGAACCGCGCCCGCCGTCGTGGCCCCGACGACGGTCGCGCGATGGTTGGCCTGGAGTCCACCAGAGAAAACCTCCGCCGCGCTTCCCGTCATTTCATCCACCAGGACCACCACCGGCCGCAGGTAGGCGTCCGGGCCGCTCCCCGGGTACGCGTTCTGGCGTTCGCCGTAGCGGGACGACGATGAGCCAAGCGTGCCGGGCTGGGCGGAGAGCAGGCTGGCGATCGCGCCCGTCAGGTCGCCGGCGCCGCCCAGATTGCCGCGAAGATCGATGATCAGCCCAGCGGTATCTCGCCATTGGCGAAGGGCGTGGGTGGTTTTCGTCAGCACATCGCCGAAGAACATGCTGAACCGCACGTAGCCAATGTTGTTTTCGAGGGTTCGCGACTCGAACTCCGGCGCTGGGCTGGCCGGCCTTGCCCGGCGATTCAGCTTTAACACCCGGGTTTGGCCCCCTTGATCCACGATCTCCAGGGTCACCTCCGTGTTCGCGGCGCCTGTCAGCTCGTCCACTGCCGCGCGGACGCGCTCAATCTGTTCACGAAGAGGAAAGCCTCCGCGCTTCTTTCTGTAGTCGGCAAGGAGCTGGTCGACATCCCGGCCATTGATTCTGGCAATTCGAAACCCGCGTTTGATTCCAGCTCGATCGGCCGGGAATTCCCTCTTGGTATCAAATACCACCAGCTCACCGTCGAGCCATCGCAAATCCAATCCGACCGACCCGTTCCTCAAGGTAGACCCTTGGCTGTGCAGGCCTTGAACTCTGTCGGGAGGCGTAATGCGCAGGTGAGACCGATCCAGCTCACCCAGCATGTCATTCAAAAGCTGGTGGTAGGGGGCGCTGCGCTCCGTCGCCTTGATCCGTGGCAGGTACTTGTCATGGACCGCTTTCCAATCGACGCCGCCGAAAGTCGAGTCCGAGTAGCTGTCGTTGACCGTGCTCCAGACCAGCTCAAAAGTATCGACGCGGACTTTTTCCGTGAGGCGGTCATCGTCTTGAGCGACGACGACCGGGACGGCTGCTTTGGTCGTCGACAGCTCCGACGTTTTGTCGGCTCCCGGGCTTGATCCCGCATCCGATGTAGTGCTCGGCTGATATTCGAAAATGGCCGGCTCCACTGGAATGTTGTAATGAATGCTCCTTGTTTTGAGGCTGAACGTGAGGTTCGGACTGGTCGTGGTGACAGCGAAAGCGACCTTGGTACCCTCCACCTCCCGATAGTCATCGAAATCGGTGGTCTGGGTCACTTCGGCACCAATCACCATGCGCCGGAGCAAGAAGCTTTCCGGATGGAAGTAATACTTCACCGGGATTTCCCTGCTCAGGGGATCGAGGTCGCGGCTTGTCGTCTGCAGAACGATCAATTGCTGGCGATCCACGGTCTCATCGGGCGATCGCACGAATTTCTGTCCTGACTCTTTGTACGAATACAGCTCTGGCGGCCTGCGACTCAGGGTTTTGGCATTGGGATCGCTTTCGGCCAGGTAGCCCTTGAAGAAGGGGCTTCTTTGCCAGGCACGCTTTCCGTCGAACCCGGACTCGAACGTACCATTGGGGTCCTCCGTCTTGGAATAGAAACGCTGCGTCGTCTTGTCTCGAATCTCATACATCTTTCGGACGACCTGGAAGACTTCTGCCTCGCGCTCGGTGACGACGGTCTTGATTGCCGTCTGCGCGTCCCGCCCGCCGATTGCGGCGATGTGTTTTTCGAGAATCTCGACGACCTCCGCACTGTTGTTGGCGGCGCTTGGGTCTGAGGTCGTGCCTGGGGGTGCCGCATTCTGCGCGCTGGCGGCTCTTTCCCCCATCGAGCGATTCATCGAGCATCCGCCAACGAGCACGGCCGCCGCCACGAGCCAGCACCCGCGCGACTCCGCAGCGAACGCGCGCGCATCTCCAGCCGGATTCTTCATGGTGCCTCCCTGCCACTGGGCTTGAGTGAAACGGTTGCCGTGTCACAACCTTCCGAGCGAAATGAATCGCAATGATGCGTGTCATTTGACGCGACGAAGACGGTAAGCTCGGCTTCGCATGCGACTGTTTGGCATCGGAGATACCCACCTTCCCTCGACGCGGAAGAAGGACATGGACCGCTTCGGATGGACGGATCACCCTCGGCCCCTGCAGCAGGCCTGGGATCGGGTGGTCGCGCCGGAGGACGTGGTGATCGTGGCGGGAGATATTTCGTGGGCCACCCGCGTTTCGGAAGTTCAGGATGACCTCAAGTGGCTCGATGAACGTCCCGGCCGCAAGGTCCTCCTGCGAGGCAATCATGACTACTGGTGGGGCGATTCAACCGCCAAGCTGAAGCGCCTTTTCGAACCCTACAAAAGCATCGCGGGCTTTCTGCAGAACAGGGCGGTGTCGATCGAAGGTTGGGTCATCGCCGGAAGCCGGCTGTGGACGGCCCCCGAGGCTCCGCCGCTTCCGGGCGGAGAGCTGGGCGGCGAGGACGTCAGGCCGCAATACGTGGAGCGGGAATGCCGCCGGCTCGAGCTGTCGATCCAGGATGCGCTTCAGCTCGAGCGGGACTCCAAGACTCCAATCACGCGCGTGGTGGCGGTGCATTTCCCCCCGATCTATGCCAATGGCCAACCCACCGCGTTCTCGCGAATCATCGAAGCCTTTGCCCCCAAGGTCTGCATCTATGGCCATCTGCACGCGGCGGGAATCGCTGCCGGATGGGTCGGGGAGCGCGCGGGGGTCCGGTACGTCCTGGCATCGTGCGACGCGGCGAAGTTTTCGCCGGTGCTGCTCGACGAAGGAGCTGCTGCGCCCGCGTCGGGCTAGAGGTGGGGCCGCGAGAGCGGAGAACCGCTGCTGGCGGCGGATGCCGGAGGAGCGGCTTCGTCCTTGCGGCCGGTGCGCGCCGAAAGGGCCTCGGAAATGTTGCGGGCAAGGTCCAAGACTTCCACCGGGACGGCCATCACCACCGTGTTGGATGGAGAGGAGCCCAGCCCGTCCAGGGTCTGAAGGGTCCGCAGCTGCATCGCGCCAGGGCTTTTCGCCATCGTCGTCGCGGCCGAGGCCAGATTGAGCGCCGCATCGCGGTCGCCCTCGGCCTTGGTGATCGTCGCGCGCTTCTCTCGTTCGGCCGAGGCCTGGCGCGACATCATCCGCTTCAAGTCCTCCGGCATGTTGATGTCCAGGAGCCGGATGGCATCGACATGGATGCCCCAGGCCTTGGTGCGCTCTTCCACCACCGACGCGAGGCGCGCCTGAATTTGATCGCGCTCCGAGAGGAGCTCGTCCAGGGTCATGCTGCCGATCACGTCCCGAAGGCTCGCCTGGGCGTACTGCGAGATCG
>WNEZ01001815.1_pt1 | contig 18051 bp, 13 predicted proteins | sample 5400521 | NCBI WGS metagenome assembly WNEZ01 (sample SAMN13153339, study PRJNA577476) | soil metagenome | isolation source: 120 cm saprolite under Douglas fir tree site 2 hole 1 replicate 1 | place: USA:California | collected 2015-04-18
TGCAGCATTACAGAATGGAACAGAGAGAATACCTATACTCCCTATTACATTAGACGTATTTGGTGAGACTTTTGTCAAACAATGCAACTTGTCCGCCAACTCTGAAGCAGTATGCTATCAAGTCATCCAACTGCCTGGGGCACAGGCATACCGCGCCAGGAAGGCTCTGCTGGCGAAAGAAGTGGAGGTGGGGATTCCCCCTTCAATCTCAGTCTTCCCGTTATGTAGATGAAGAATGCCAGCATACATATGGCCTCGAAGATGTTGATGAGTATATAGCCAGGCAATGAAGTAAAGCCGAGATTCAACGTCCAGTTGTTAAAGAAAGGACCGATGGGAGCAGGAAGCAGCACCAGACCCCATGAGCCGTTCCAGATAGCATGCTGTAAAACGGCATATAACCAGCAAGCAAATGCTCGCAAGAAACGGCGCTTCTTCCCGTGGATCAGGTAATACCAGCCAAGCGAGACCATTGCCGCGCCGAAGCCGTGCAGCAGGGCAGCCGCCGTACGCAGGAGCGCAATGTTCAACCAATCGTGATAACCAGAACTGATGTAGAAAGAAGTTTCCACAAGATCAAAGCCAATGCCGCAGGCCATGCCCAGCGCGAAGGCCTCCGCCGCGCTCCGTACTCGCCCGATGAGCAGCACAACCGCCAGCGGCTTGACCGTCTCTTCCACCACTGGCGCCACTACTGCCACTACAAACAGCAGTAGGCCATAAATGCCTGGATTCTGGCTGCTCTGTACGTCGGGCGCATTAAGGCTCTGGGCGAGACCCTGTATATCCTGTATATGGACGAACTGGGCAAGCACGAGTAAGATGACGATCTCCAACACAGAGGCCAGCACGATGCTCAGGGTTGCTCCGCTGACGAGCGCGACCGTGAAACGCCGCCAGCTCGTAGGCCAGGCGGGCTTCAGGGGTTTGGCTGCGCGCGACCGCAGTCGCCTGGTGCCAAGCGCCGCCAATGCCAGCGCTGGAAACACCCCGGCAAGGGCGATGAGAGCGATGGTCAGTGCTGGGTAAGCGACCTCCAGTCCCCTCGTTTGAAGCAAGAATGCAAGGCCAAGCATGGCCAGGTAGAGGATGAGAAATATCCAGAACCTGGGCAGAAAAACATTGGCTGAAGGCTTTTTCAGCAGTGAACGGATGCTATGATAGAGGCCAGCGGTGCCTCCCAGCACACATACACAGATGAGTATAGCGAATGTCGAGACGAGGCTGAACTGCTGGCTGCCGCTCGATGGTGTGGTCGGGGCAATAGCAACTAGCAAAGCAAAGAGTATTAAAAAACCTCCGCCCAGCAAAACCAGGCCTGATCCGATCACAGAGACGATGGCCATTGCCATAAGATAGCCGTCCTGCTTCGGTTGGGGCGGCATCCATGCATACGGTGGGTAAGTATAGCCGGGATAAGCAGCATAAGGTGCGTATCCTGGCGGATAACCTGGATAAGCAGGACGCGGGGGATAAGGTGGATAAGGTGGATACACCTGCCTTTGAGGTTGGTACACCTGCGGCGGATAGGGTGAGTAAGCAGGGCGAAACAGCGGCGCCTCGTTCGGGTGAACAGGCAGCGCACCCGTCACATGTTCGCGGTGCGAGAACTGCGCATCGACGGCATTTTGTTCCATCGCCTGGGCATTACCTACCCCTACAGTTTGACCGCTGCCAGAGAGTGGCGTTCCGGGAATGTTGGATAGTGCGGGGCGTGGTCGAGTATCCTCCTGGCTTATTTCCCAGGGTCCCCATAGCTCCGAGGTCGGCCGCCGATTATGCTCCTCAGAGCCTGGCACCGGTGCGCTATATTCAGAACTCACTATGTTTACGCTTTCTCCCTATACAGGTGTCGTTGCTGGCTCATTACCCACTAGCATACGTCATTATGGCATGAATGCAGGGAATTATCAATCTTTCCGCATACAGGTCAGGTATTTGGAGATAAGCATGCTCAACACTTCCTCTAGGACAGGAAGCGACCTACTGCTTGTCACCCTGAGCGCAGCGAAGGGTCTCGTGTGGGGTGCTCACGGTGTCTCCATCAGGAAGCGACCTGCTGCTTGTCACCCCTGAGCGCCGGAGCCGCAGCCCTGAGCGCAGCGAAAGGGAAGGGTCTGGCGACAGCGGCGCAGAGATCCTTCGCTGCGCTCAGAGCTTGCCCTAGAGCGAAGCGAAGGGATGACAGCCAGGACACCAGCCAGGTCCGCTCACGGGGGAAGTCTTATCTCCAAATATCTGCATACAGGTGGGTTCGTCTAACCTACGACTTGCGCCTCGATCATACCCTTACCAAGCACTTCTTCTAGCCTGGCGTGCAGTTCCGGAGAGTAGTACATAGTGTTATCGTTGGGGGTCAGGCGCACCTGCCACTCGCCATTGGCTACCAGGATCTCGTAGCGGTCGCGCCCGGGGCGTTCTCGAATATAGCGATAAATGTCCTGCACCTTGATAATATCGTCGGAGATGGATTTCTCATCGCTGCCACTAAGATGTAAGGTGAGCCAGATCAGGTAACGCTTGCGGTTCATCTCTTCCTCAAAGGCCTTCACTTGTTCGACACTCTTACAAAGAATACCTGGTTCGTCGCGCCGCACCTGCACTTCTCCTTTGATGATGACGACCGTATCTTCAACCCACAGTTCCGCCGTCTCCTCGTAGACCCTGGGAAATACTGTCACGCCGATAGTGCCAAACATATCCTCGAGTTGTACAACACACATCGCATCACCATTCTTCGTGGTGATGCGCCGCGCCTCCTTGATGGTCCCTCCCACCACTACCTTTTGCTTATCGAGCTCTTCAGTGATACCGGCAGTTGTATGCGTTATATGCTCTTTAAAAATATCACCGAGATAGGCCAGGGGATGTTTCGAGATGTACACGCCGATCAGTTCTTTTTCCCACTGCAGCAACTGATTGCGCGAAAGCTCCTCGGCTTCCTGCTTAAGCGTGAATGTAATCGCGTGATCTGTCTCTTCCCCGAAGAGGCTCATCATACCTGTTGCTTTCGCGGCGCGCTCGTTTTTGCCAAATTGCATGGCCAGCTCCACCGAAGCAAGCAGCCGGTGCCGCTTATCATCGGCCAGCGAGTCCATTGCCCCCGCTTTGATCAGCGTCTCGAGGGCGCCCTTGCCGACGTATTTGGGGTCAACGCGCGTACAAAAATCCGCCAGCGCTTTGAAAGGCCCGCCCTCGCCGCGTGCCCGCACTATTTCACTAATCGGGCCTTCGCCTATGCCCTTGATCGCGAGGAGGCCGAAGCGCACGCTGTCTCCTTCGACAGTAAATCCCCTGTCGCTCTTATTGACATCTGGCCCCAGCACTTCAACGCCCATGCGCTTGCACTCGGCAATGGCATTGGCAATCTTCCTGGCGTCCGAGGCCTCAGTAGTCATCGTCGCTGCCATGAACTCCGCCGTATAGTTGGCTTTGAGATAGGCCGTGTAGAAGGCGACGACGGCATAACTCGCGGCATGTGCTTTGTTAAATCCATAACCGCCGAACGGCAGGATCAACGTGAAGAGCTGTTCAGCCATATCCCGCTTCATGCCGTTTTTAACACAGCCCTCGATAAAATCGCCTTTGTATCCTTCCACTTCGTCCATCTTCTTTTTACTCAGGGCTTTGCGAAATTTGTTGACCTTGCCCCACGAGAAACCTGCCAGGTTGACGCCGATGAACAGCACCTGGTCCTGGTACACGATCACGCCGTAAGATTCTGCCAGCCATTCTTCCAGGCGCGGATCGAGGTACTTAATTTTCTTTCGTCCATGCTTGGCATCGATGAAATCGGGAATACTATCCATCGGGCCGGGACGGTAGAGCGCGATCATGGCCATGATATCCTCGATACGGGTCGGCTTGAGCTGCTTGATGTACTCGGTCATCTTCGCGCCTTCGAGCTGGAAGATGCCGGTCGTTTCACCACTCGCCAGCAGGTCGAACGCCTTTTGACGCCTGGCGTTCTGCTCATCATCGCCCGGCACCGGGTCGAGCGGAACCTTTTCCAGCACCACCTCCTCACCGTGCGCAGCCTTGATGTACTTGAGCGTATTATCCAGGATAGTCAGGTTGGAGAGACCCAGAAAGTCGTACTTAATCAGGCCCAGTTCTTCCAGGTGCGCCTGCTCATATTGCGTGATGCGTCCCTTGCCGGGATCCTTGGGGTCGCGCAGTTGCAGCGGCACGAATTTTTCAAGCGGCTCATTGGCAACAATCACGCCCGCTGCATGCACACCGGTTGAGCGCACCGCGCCTTCCAGCTTCAATGCCTGGTCGATGATCTCCTGCACAATCCTGCTCTCTTTATATAGGTCGTTCAACTCTCTGACGTTATCGAGCGACCTCTGAAGGGTGACATGCGGGCCCGTTGGAATGAGCCGGGTGATGCGGTCTCCTACCTCCTGTTCTCCCATAACGCGCGCCACGTCCTTAACCGATGCCTTGGCCGCCATTGTGTTGAACGTGACCATCTGCGCCACGCGGTCTTCGCCATACTTGCGCGTCACGTAGTCGATCACTTCCTCGCGCCGGTCATCCGGGAAGTCCATGTCGATATCGGGCATATCGGCACGCTCAGTATTGAAGAAGCGCTCAAAAGGCAATTGATAGCGCAGCGGGTCAACATTGGTGATGCCGAGCGTGTAGGCCATGATGCTGCCCGCAGCCGAACCGCGAGCAGAACAGCGAATGCCGCGCGAACGCGCGTAATTCACAAAGTCCCACTCGATCAAGAAATACGAAATAAACCCTTTTTCCGCGATCATATCGATCTCGTAGTCAAGCTGCTTCCTGATTGGCTCGGTCATCTCGCCGAAGCGTTCATTGACGCCCTCTACACACAGGGAGCGCAGGTAGTCTTTTTGCGAGGCATATTCCAGGGGTACGATATAGCCAGGCAGTTGCGCTTTATAGGCCAGGAGATCGACGCTGCACTGCTCGGCGATGCGCACGCTATTGGTCAACGCGTCAGGTAATTCAGGGAACAATTGAGACATTTCCAGGGGACTTTTTAAGAAATACATAGTGCTATCGAACTTGAAGCGCTTGGTTTCTGCGCGCCTTTTACCGGTCTGGACGCAGAGCAATACATCATGCGAATCTGCGTCAGAGGCCTCAACATAGTGCAGATCGTTGGTCGCTACCAGTGGGATATGCATCTCTTTGTGCAGCTGGTAGAGCAACTGGTTGAGTTTACCCTGGGGGGAGGGCTGTCCATCATCGAAGGTGCCGTAATGCTCCTGGATCTCCAGGTAGAAGTTCTCAGGTCCGAACACATCCTGGTACCAATGTGCCGTCTTATACGCCTCTTCTGTCTTCCCTGCAAGGAGCATCTTTGGAATCTCTCCCGAAAGGCAGGAGGAGGTGACGAACAGGCCATCTGCATATTTCGCCAGGGCGTTCTTATCAATGCGGGGACGCAGGTGCCAGCCCTCGGTATTGGCAATGGTAGTCAACTTGAGCAGATTGTAATACCCGGTATTATTTTTTGCCAGCAAAAGCAGGTGATGATAATCGTCGCTGTAGCGTTTCGAGTGATCGCGCATATCCTCGGTCAGGTACGCCTCGATGCCGATCACCGGGTTGATGCCCTCCGACCTGCACGCCTTGAAAAATTCAATGGCGCCATACATGGCGCCATGATCGGTGATCGCCAGGTGCTGCATGTCTAAAGCTTTTGCCTGTTTCACCAGTTTCTCGATGCGGCTGAACCCATCCAGCAGTGAATACTCGGTATGGACATGGAGATGTGCGAAGTCGGCGCCCATAAAATATCCTCCATCGGTATTATCTGTGTATAGGATAAAGAACGTTCGTTCCTAATGTCAAGGTGAATATGGATAGGAAATTTTCCCTTCTGTCATTGTAGTCCTGGTTTGTGCTAGTGGTCGCTATTCACCCATCGCTTGTACAACTTGCAATATTCTTTATACCATGCAGGGCCGTGCTGACAGGTACCCTGAAGTTGTAAGATGCGATCAAGTAGTTCTCGAAAATTGGCCGCGGTCAGGTTCTGTATCTTTATTCGTTCTATCAATTTAAGCACCTGCTCAATTTCTAGGGCAACCACAGGTGTGGAAACAAAACTCGTGTAATTTTTCCAATACCGGGCTTTATGGAAAGCATCGATTGTGTTCGGATCGAGCTTTCTCGTGATGAAAAGGCCATATACAGGTTTCCCATCAGTTGCCTCTATAGCTTTGAAAACATGCCGGGTAACGGGTTCACCTTCAGCGACAAATTGACGGCTTCCACTTGTCAGCGTCATCTCACACACAAGTTTGAAGTTGTCATAGGTAAAGGTGAGATCGGCTGCACCACCTTTGGCATGATGAATAGGGTTGATATCCTCATCAATCCTAAAACCTCGTGTTCTACTGATTGGCCCTACAATCTCATTTATTGCAAGAAATAGTCGCCAGATAGCCCATTCGAGAAAGGCAGGGGCATAATCAGAACCGCCAAAGAATGCTTTTGTACGACCAATGTTGATGTCTTCTAAAAGGTCCTTGATTTCATCCAGAGATGTTGCTGAACATTGATTACGATAGAATTGGATTTCTCGCACATCCTGTAACTTCTCCCTTAAACGAATTTCGTATGTTTGAAGCTCAGAAATGGTCACTTCCGCAGGTTGAACAGGGAGTGCAGCAGATTCTCCTAGCAGACTAGCAAGCTCAACAAAGCGCTTTTCAAGGTTTACAATTTCTTCTTTAAGGAATAGCAAATCATCTGTCGGAAGCGGAGGTAGGTCTGGATGATAAAATAATTCAAGATAGTCCTTACTCGGAATGAAGGAGGTACCGTCAGAAAGGATGGCCTCTACTACTGGTAAACGTGCATCGGAAAGAGTTAGTTTGTTACCATGTGTCGTGAGCAGGCCTGTTATGAGCGCATATCTACCATTGCTATCAGCGTAGTCAAGTAGAGAACCCGGTACCAAATCAACCTTTGCTGCCACTACTTCTAACTTTTGGTTAGTGAACCTGTTTTTATTGACCTTGCCTGTAATAGAATTGTAATCGGTGCGAAACTTAATAATGTTCAGTATGGCTTCTTCAAATGCGGCACCATCTTCTTCGTCAAGCACAGTAATAACGTAGAGGGCGATTTCAAACTTCGTGAGGCCAATCAAGTTCTCCTCTCGTGCTCGTTTGAGGAAGCGCAGGAGTAAACGGAATGGCCACACACGGAAACCTTGTACACGCTGTCCGCTCTCTAATGGAGAGGGAATTTGATATTTCATCAACTGCCGCAGGAAAATCAGTTCCTCTGCCTGTGGGTGCTCGATAAGCCTTGTTCCTACAGGAGTCATATCCCATGATTTACCCCTTTCCCAATCTGTTACAAAACCAAGCTGCTTAAAAGCACTTGCGAATTTTCTTCCCCCATCGTCACCTTTTGTTGTAAGCTTGGAGTCTAGCCTGTCTACTTCGTCAGCATATTCTTCTGTTACAAACTCAGAGTCTCCCACTCTAGCTTTATCATCTTCTGTTGTACGCTTGGAATCCACCAAACCAGCCTTAACCAACGCGTTCAGATATTCCTGCTGTTCAACCCGCTTAAAAGGTCGTCCACCCATCTTTACTCTAAAAAGTTGCAGAGCTTCCCTGAGCCGATATGGATTACGAACCGTGGTATTCCCAATATTCCACGTTTTCATCCGCGTATACTACCTTTTTTATCAGTCATCATCAATACGCTACAAACAAATACTCTTGCACTGTGTTGTTCTGATTGCCCACCTTATGAGAATGAGTGCCGAACGAGTATTTATGCCCGATAATATGCACCATGACGTTACCCTTTATCTTCTTGAGCATCTCGGTTAATTCGTCACGGGTGGGCAGCGAATTGGAAGAATAGGACACAATGATAATGCTGTTCGAGAACTTTTGCAAGAGGCGCTCAAATGCGCTGTATACCTCTGTGCGGGAGTCAAAGGGGGTGTAATACTTGCGCAGCTTTTTTGTCTTGGTGTGATGCAGGATTTCAACTCCCTGCCAGTAGCAGCTTAATCCTTCGACAAAATGATAGCGACGCAGATAATCGTTATCGGAGAGCGGCGTATAATAGGGTGGGTCCAAATACACTAAATCCGCCGCCACATCCAGGCTAAAGACATCCTGGTTGAGCGCAAGATTCTGTTGGCCGTTATCAAATATTGCCGCATTCAAAAGCATGATGGCTTCAAGAAATTGTTCTTGCAAAGAAAGTCTAAGATCTCTTCTGCCATCATCGTAACGCTGGCCTGTATACGTAAAGACGCCGCGAGGGCGGCGTTTAATGCATGCCCTATTTAGAGCGGATAATGCCAATGAGCGTTTAAAGGGTGAGGTCAATTGCTGGATATTGGCAATGGTATTATCAAGAAAAAGGTTGTCGATCTCTGAAAAATAGAGGTTCTGAAAGGTCTCCTGGATAAAGTTTTCCCGATCAGCATTGGGCTCAAGCAACATCTCTACATCATTCCCAGTGAGCGTTTCATCAGCATTAGCAACCAGCGCATTGACCATATGATAGGAATATTTCAAAAAATCATTAGAAATAACCGCTTTTCCCTGTCCCTTAAACATATAGCTGACACACCCACTGCCGCTGAACGCATCCAGCACAGTAGTGAACGGCAAATGCTTTACGGCGTCCCAAATAGCAGGGAGGATTCCCTGTTTGCTTCCCATAAAGCGAGTTGGTGGGTAGGCCGGTGGTGTGATGAATAGTGTCCGCATACTACGAGTACCTCTTTCACTTCGCCCCGTTTCTGTGGGTCTTTATTGATGTTGCGTTTTGCGGTAACCTCGATGATCTTGCACCCTTCGTAGATATCTAAGATGAAGTCACAATAAGAATTGCTTGCCAGGACATGGCAGCCCTGCAGCGCAAGTTCTTTTGCCGTCCTCGCCAATATGCGCTGGTCATCTATATAAAAGAACTCCGCAGTGTAGCGTTTGAAATCAGAATACTTAGAGACGGGATGGTAAGGGGGATCAATGTAAATAAAATCACTCGGTTTTGCATATTGTTGTAGTGTCTCTTGATAATCGGCATAGTGTAATTCCACATTCCTTAACGCATAACTAGCTGCTCTCAGACGGTCAGGATCACAAATGAGTGGGTTCTTATACCTGCCAAAGGGAACGTTAAACTGACCCTGCTTGTTAACACGATACAGTCCGTTATAGCATGTCCGGTTGAGGTAAATCATCCGCGCAGCTCTCAAAACAGGGTCTTGCGGCATCTCTGCTCGAAGGGCATAATAAAACTCCTCAGAGTACGGATATGCGGTCAGTACTGCTATGAGATCCTCCACTCTATCACGTACCATCGTATAACAGTTGATGAGTTCTGGATTGGAGTCAGCAAGTACAGCTTTTGCAGGTTGCAGCTCGAAAAAAAGCGCACCTCCACCGACAAAAGGTTCAATATAGGTATTAAAATGCGCGGGGATGTAGTCAAGCAATATTGGAAGCAGTTGTGTTTTTCCACCGGCCCATTTTAAAAATGGTGACGCATTGCGTACGGTCTGCGAAATAGCCATCTTTTCCATCTTTCGAAAGGAATCTAGTGCTCTGTAAGCAATTGTACCTGTGAGAAAGCGACTTGGCAACTGTGTGTATACCAAATGTTCTATATTCCCTTGTATTCTCTTAATACCTTTCTCCCGGTCAAATGCGGAAAAATATTCCCTCCAACTTAATAGAGGTTGTTTCCAATAGCGGGAAACAGCCTCTTCTTTACCCTAGCTTCTGCAGAAAACTGGCGACGGTGCGAATCCCTTTGAAGAACTGCGAGAGCGAGTACTTCTCGTTTGGCGCGTGCAGGTTATCATCGGGCAGGCTAAAGCCCATCAAGACTACCGGCGCGTGCAATATTTCACCGAAGAGAGCGGCGATGGGAATGGAGCCACCCTCGCGCAGGAAAATGGGGTCTTTACCGTAAGTTTCCTTCAGGGCTGCCGAAGCGGCTCGTATAGCCGGTGTATCTACTGGAACCAGCACTCCCTCTCCACCGTGGATGTAATGCACAACTACCTCCACTCCTGCCGGTGCGAGTTCTTTCACACGGCGCTCAAAGAGCGTGAATGCTTCTGCTGATTTCACATCAGGCGGCAGGCGCAGGCTAATTTTGGCTTTGCCCACGGCGGGGATGACCGTCTTGGCCCCTTCGCCTGTGAAGCCCCCGATGATGCCATGCACTTCTAAGGTTGGACGTGCCGCGATGCGCTCCATAGGTGGATATTCGGCCTCGCCGGTGAACTGCGAGACTCCCATCTCCTCGAGCAGGGACTCGTTGATGTGCAGCGGGTCGTTCTGCCAGAAGGTTTTTTCCTCGGCTGTTGGTTGACGGACCTTGTCGTAGAGTCCTGGAATGTGAATGTGGCCTCCTGCGTCTTTCAGGCCAGTAATAATCAGTGCGAGCGCGTGCAGCGGATTGGGTGCGACACCGCCATAAGCGCCTGAGTGCAGGTCGTGCTTGGCGCCGCGCACCTCAACTTCGGTATAGATGATACCGCGCAGGCCGTTGATGAGGGCCGGGATATCCTTGGAAGGCATACCGGTATCACAGATGAAGGCGACGTCACACTTCAGGCGTTCGGGGTAGGTCCTGACGTAGTGGTCGATTGACTCGCCTCCGGCCTCTTCCTCGCCTTCGATGAGCACGCGCACGTTGACAGGCAATGTACCGTTAACCCTCATGAGGGACTCCAGCGCCTTAAATACGAGCATAGTCTGGCCCTTGTCATCACAGGCTCCCCGGCAGTACAGGTTATCCCCGCGTATGGTTGGCTCAAACGGGGGTGACTCCCACAAATCCAGCGGGTCAACCGGCTGGACATCGTAGTGTCCATACATAAGAACGGTCGGCTTTCCAGGAGCTTTGAGCCACTCACCATATACAAGCGGATGGCGCCGGGTCGGTATGACCTCGACGTGCTCGAAGCCGATTCGTCTCAACTGGTCAGCGGCGTATTCTGCTGCACGGTGGATATCACCGGCATGCTCTGGCAAGGTGCTGATGCTGGGGATACGCAGCCAGCCCTTCAGGTCTTCGAGAAAACGCTCCTCATTCCCGGTTATGTAGGTTTCTAGTTGTGTTTGTGGCATAGTGTGTCCTTTCATCATACGAGCAGATATACCTGCACTATGGTAGCAGGGTAGGAGAGCATTGTCCAGAGGAACAAGGCGAGGAAAATGTTGACACGATGCTTGCAGAGATTGTAATATTGACTCATGCTAAAGGCATAGCTTTATGCCAGGCAAAACACATTACGCAGGAACTGGTTAACATTTTGAACCCTTTCGTTTTCATACAAATGAGCAACCTGGCCGCGTAGGCGATCACGCCGGGCTTACGCGGCAGAAAGTGGCACTCCGATATACCTGCTCACTGGTAGTGAGTAGTCTAGCTGGATTGGTTTTCCGCGTCTACTGAACTGCTTTCTTCGTTCGCTTTTTCCTCTCGGCGTGTGTCGCTGGGCACTGCTTGTCCCGCGATGTTGCTGCGCTTCAGACGACCACCAGGTCGCTCTTAACATCCCGTTGCATCTCCTCGTGAGAGCGTGCCCATCTCCCAGGACACCAATGCTTGTGTTGTAGTTTTTCATATCCAACGGGAGCACATTTCGATGTCTAACGTAACACCTGTACAAAAACAAAATGACCTGCCACAATCGCCCGGTACTGACGAGGCAAAGGCAGCTAGGCAGTCGGTGCCATTATGGCGAAATCGCGATTTCCTGCTGCTCTTAGGCGGCCAGGCTGTGTCCTCCGCCGGCTCGCAAGTCTCGCTGCTCGCCTTCCCGCTGTTGATACTGGCAGTGACCAGGTCACCGGTGCAGGCCGGGTTGATTACGGGGCTGCGCGGACTGCCCTTTGCGCTCTTCTGCCTGCCAGCGGGGGCATTGATTGATCGCTGGGACCGCAAGCGCGTGATGATTCTCTGCGATATAGGGCGAGCGCTGGCCCTGGGCAGCATTCCGCTCGCGTTTGCGCTCGGCCACCTGACGCTGGCGCAGCTCTATGTAGTCTCGCTGATCGAGGGCACGCTCTTTGTCTTCTTCAGCCTGGCCGAGGCAGCCTGCCTGCCACGAGTCGTAGCAAAGGAGCAGATTCCCGCTGCCACTGCGCAGGACCGGACGCTGTACGCTATATCAGAATTGTTTGGTCCATCGCTCGGCGGCGTGCTCTATAGCATCTCCAGCATGTTGCCATTCCTGGCCGACGCAATCTCTTACACGGCCTCGGTCATCTCACTGTTCTTTATCAAGACGGAGTTCCAGGGCGAACGCAACGCTACAGCGGGCAGGCTGCGACATGAAGTCCTGGAAGGGCTGGTATGGCTCTGGCGTCAACCACTGCTGCGTTTCATCGCGCTGTTGACCTTTGGTTTGACCACGCCATGTGTGGGTTACGTGCTGATTGTTATCCTGCTCGCTCAAGGTATGCACGCCTCTACGGTCTTTATCGGCGTGATCTTGGGCATTGGAGGGATTGGCAATATCCTTGGTACGCTGCTGGTGATGCCGATTCAGAAGCGTTTCAGCTTTGGGCAGATTATCATCGGCTCGTCATGGGTCTGGGCGTTGTCGTGGCTGTTTTTAGTCATTGCGCCGGATCCGCTTACACTCGGTGTCGCGCTGGCCCTGGGCTTTATCATTGTGCCAATCTATAGTGTGACGCACTTGAGCTACCGGCTGGCGCTGACCCCAGACGAGCTGCAAGGGCGCGTTAATAGCGTTTTCCGCTTGATCGCCTTCGGCAGCCAGCCGCTCGGTTTGATACTGACCGGGGCGCTGCTCCAGGCAATTGGGCCGGTCACGACAGTGGTGGTGCTCTTTGTACCACAGTTCATCCTGGCTGTTGCTGCCACGCTGAATCCAGCTGTGCGCAATGCTCGCACAGTTACCGAGGCATAAGCTGTGGAGACGATATAGATTACCTATTGGCATCAAGATAACGAGACGAAAGGAAGGCGTAGGTGCGCGATTGATCGCGCCGGGTGGGGAAGCGCAATAAATTGCGCGACTACGCCGCTTAATCGAGTAATACCTGGTCTCCCGGGGCTATTCCGCAGGGCCTTTGTGTTGTCCCTGCGGATTTTCCAGGTACTCCAGGTACACGGTTGGTTTCAACACGCCGATGTAGGGCAGATTGCGGTAGCGCTGCGCGTAGTCCAGGCCATAGCCGACCACGAACTGGTCGGGAATGCGAAAGCCGATGTAATCGAGGTCGACAGCTTTCACGCGCTCGCGTCCCTTGTCCAGAAGCGTGCAGATGCGCAGGCTGCGCGGCTTGCGCTGCCGCAGCACATCCGTCAGGTAGTGGAGTGTGAGACCGCTATCGACAATGTCCTCCACGATCAGCACATGTTTTTGTTCGAGGGGACTTTCCAGGTCTTTGAGGATACGTACGACGCCACTTGACTGGGTAGTATCGCCATAGCTGGAGATGGCCATATAGTCTATCTCCAGCGGCAAGTTGATCGCTCGCGCCAGGTCGCCGATGAAAGGGACCGCGCCCTTTAAGATGCCCAGCAATTGTAAATTTTTTCTCTGGTAGTCACGGGTGATCTGCTCTCCCAGTTCGGCGATCTTGGCGCGTATCTCTTCCTCGGTTACTAGAATCTCGGCGATGTCGTCGTGCATGTTCACCTCGCGATCGTTTGACATAGTTATGAGAATGTATAAATCAATCGTTCATTTTGAGTATATCACGTACGTGTTCCATTCGGAGGCGACCACAAAGGTCGCCCAATAGGCATCAACCGAAGAAAGGCTCATCAATTATCCGTAGGGGCGAGGGCGGCTGATGTGGGGCAGGGTGGGCCTTTATGGTCGCCCGTCGTCCCTGCCTGCGCCTTTCACCCCTGATGTCAGCAACGATGTCGGGGCACGCGGGCGACCATAAAGGCCCACTCCACTCATCCACTCCCCACTCGCCCCTACGGATCATTCGGCTTGCTGCCTGTCTCCGTGGCTTCCCCATACCTTCGGTTGATGCCTATCAGCGACCTTTGTGGCTGACCTTATTCCAAAGGCGAGCCATGTCTGAAAAGCGAGCAACATTCTTTAGAGAAAGTATTTAGGATCGGTACTTCTGATATTCAGCTAACAGGGCTTCTAGCCATACATAGCACAGGAGCGGTAACACGATTACGACCAGCCAGTTGTATTGCAGCGCCTTCTTTAAGTTTCCATGAAATATACACGAAATGGCCCTGGTCATCCCGCAGCCCGGGCACTTTACGCCGAAGACGCTGCGGATCAGGCAGAGCGAACGACGTGACTCGAACCAGGAAGTAGGGATCAGCAAAAAAATGATGGGAAGGAGCATGTAGCATACTACCTTCCCTGGCGATTTGAGAGCTTCAGTCCTCATTGCTTCTTCAACGGGAGACCATTGCTGTCTCTATAGCTGTCGGTGAGGATCAAAATAAAGTCAACGATCCACCAGATGCCACAACCACCGGCCGTCAGCAGTTGAATTACTCCTATTACTGTATTTCCTGTGTAGAAGCGGTGTATCCCGAGCCATCCCAAGAAAATGCACAAAAGAAGAGCGGTTAGCCAGTCCTTCTGCTGTGATTGTAAGTAACCGTATTGCTGCTGGTATTGCGGCTGGCCGTACTGTTGATACTGTGGTTGGCCATATTGTTGTTGTGGATACTGTGTTGGCGGTTGGCCCCAGGGCTGCTGTGGCTGTTGAGGCGGTTCTTGTCCATAGGGCTGCTGGGGTTGATCCGGGTTATAACTCATGAGCGTGTACCTCCACTGCTGCTGTTAGTTCTTAATTTGCCTGGGGCAAGTGTAGCATACGGGAAACATACTGTCGAGAGTTAGACTTCCCCGTATACTACTTTCCCGCCCAGGATCGTTGCCTGCACGCCGTTCCCGGCCATATTTTCCTGAGGCACGCTGAGAATGTCCTCGCGCAGCACGACGGCATCGCCTAATTTCCCCACCGTCAATGAGCCTTTATTGTGTTCTTCTGCGCCAGCGTACGCGGCTCCCAGGGTATAGCTCCAGAGCGCGTCGGTGATGGATAATGCCTGATCCGGCAGCCACGCAGGACGTTGTGGAGTGGCTGTATCATTGCGCGTGGTGGCGGCATGCAAGATGCGTAACGGGTCAAAGGTCTCTACCGGAGCATCCGAGCCGAGCGCCAGGGGAATGCCCACTTGCTGCATCGTGCGGTAGGCATAAGCGTGGCGATGGCGCTTGCCCCAGTAGCGTTCGGCAATGTCGCGGTCCGCGACGGCGTGGAAGGGCTGCACTGAAGCGATGACGCCGAGGCGGCGCATGCGTTCCAGGTCTGCGGGGGCGATCAGTTGTACGTGCTCCAGGCGATAACGCAGGCGCGGTGGCGCGACCGGGGCACCGGCAGCCTGTTCTGCCAGGAGACGCTGGGTTTGCTCGATGCCATCGAGTGCCACGCGCGCAGCCCTGTCGCCAATAGCGTGAATGGCGATGCTGATGCCCAGCCCGGCGGCGGCGCTCACCGTCTCCTTCAGGTCCTGCTCGGAGAGGGCCAGGATGCCGAAATTGCCAGGATTGCCCTCGAAACTTTCCAGCATGGCGGCGGTCTGTGAGCCAAGCGTGCCATCGGCGAAGATTTTTATGCCGCCAAAGGACAGCAGGTCATCGCCAAAACCTGCGCGCAGGCCTACCGCGCGCAGTTCCGGGAGTACGTGGCGCGGCAGGATCATCTGCACGCGCACGCCAAGCGCCTGTTCATCGCGGAGCTGCTGGAAGAGGCGCAGCGCATTCTGTCCCTCGATATCGTGAATAGTGGTGATGCCACTGCGCTGCAACTCGGTCAACGCGCGCTGCACGAGGGAGCGCGTCAACGCGGGATCAGGCTCTTCGATGACGCGATAGACGAGGCTGGTTGCTTCTTCCTCCTCTAAGATGCCCGTGGGTTCGCCGGTCCCATCGCGCAGGATAGCGCCATGCTTGGGATCGGGTGTATTTGCCGTGATGCCCGCGCGCTGCAAAGCCAGCGAGTTGACCCATAGCAGATGACCGTCCTTGCTCCACAGGGCGACGGGATGTACGGGAGCTGCGGCGTCGAGCGAAGCCCGGCCGGGGAATCGCTGGCCAGGCCAGGTGTTCTTATCCCACTGCCCTCCGAGTATCCACTGCCCCGCTGGCGTCTGCATTGCTCGCTGGCTCACCAGGGCCGCCACTTCGTCCTCGCTGGTGCAGGCTCCGGCGTCGATGTGATGAGCGCGATAGGCATAGCTGAGCAGGTGTATATGCGCGTCGATAAAGCCGGGTAAAACTGTTTTGCCGCGCAGGTCCACGAGTTCGGTATGAAGGCCACCGACGCGGCGTACCTCGTCGTTGTCGCCCACTGCTACAATACGCCCGTTGATGCTGTCGATGGCCATGGCCTGGGCTCGTGGCTGGACTGCATCCATAGTGTAGATATTGCCGTTGAGAAAAAGGATAGTGCTCATTGATCCTCCCATCAGTCCCTAATATCTCGATTATAGAGATCAATATCTCGAGATAACGTATACACCGATCACAATCAGAATACCTCCCACGATGGTCATGGGCGTCAATTGATCGTGCAAGAGCACGATTGCCAGCGTTGTGCCGAGCAGCGGCTGGATGAAGAGGGCGGAGGCGGCGGCAGAGCCGTCTACGTTTGCAAGCCCCTGGAACCAGGCGAGGTAGCCAACCACGGTAGACATGAGTGCAAGCCAGCCCACTGCCAGCCACGCTGTAAGCCCTAAGGGACGCCAGCCAGAGGACGCTATCTCCCAGCCCGCGACGGGCAGCCAGAAAATGACGCTGCCTACGATGGCAGCGGAGGTGATCAGCAGAGGCGGGTGTTTCACCAACAGGGCCTTCCCACGTATAGTATAGAATGCCTCGAAGATCAAGGCCAGCACCACCATGAGGTCACCGGCAATACGCAGTGCGCCGCCCCCGGCGGGTATGTTGGGGACCAGGCTGCGTTCGACGATGAGGTACACGCCCACGAATCCAAGCAGGAGCGCGACGCCAGTTACCGGCTTGAAGCGTTCGCGCAGCAGCAGCCACGCGAGAGCAGCGGTAAAAATAGACTCACTGGTGATCAGCAATGCCACGTCGGAGGCGGTTGTGAGTGCCAGGCCACCGTATTCGAGTATTTTATTGATGACAAACCCGACCAGGGCCAGTAACGCTAGCTGCGGCAAGTCGCGGCGCGCCAGCTTCAACTCTTTGCGCCGGGCGATAAGCAGTGGCAGCAGCACCAGGGCAGCGATGCACATGCGCAGAGCGTTCATCATATTCACAGAGAGGTCTTGCAGGGCGAATTTGGCGGCGACGTAGCTACAGGCCCAGAGAGCATTCGCGGCTATGAGCAGGAACCAGGAAAAGGCCTGGCGCGGCTGACCAGGAGGACGTAAGGACATGGGAACACCTTATTTTTCATTTGACGCCCGGTATATGTTTAGTTATCCCTGGGGCAGCAATGTATCCAGGGTGCCCCCAACAATGACCGTGTGCCCACCTGGCAGCACGGGGTCCATCGCTGCAACCGCAATGGCTTCGCCCATCACTGTGGTGGTAGGGAGTTGACCAATTTTATCCCGACGCTCTTTAAAGAGACCTGGCACTGTCCGCTCGAGCAGCCTGGCCATGATTGTGTCTTCAACCAGGTCACCTGTCACGACGATCAAGCGGATGCTGTGAGCGGCTAACTCCCCTTGCCGGGCCCGCAGGGCCTGTTCGCCAGCATATTTTGTTTCGGCGATGGGGGCATAGGTAGGTGGATGCGCCACCTTACCGTACAGGTGTGCCCCGTGGCTGGTGATGTAGGCAACCACACCACCTTCCACCATCAGTGGTAGTGCGCCATCCACAAGAGCGAGCTGCGCATCACGGTTGATGCGCATGGGATACTGGGGGTCGGCAGCGACCAGGTCGCGCTCCAGCCCCCCGGCGGCGTTGAGTATGAGGAGGTTCAGGTATCCGCTCCAGTTCTTCAACGTAGCGAAGAGCCGGTCCAGGTCCGCCTGCTGCGTGATGTCGCAGCCCACAGCGAGCGCGCGCAC
>WNEZ01005378.1_pt1 | contig 18051 bp, 17 predicted proteins | sample 5400521 | NCBI WGS metagenome assembly WNEZ01 (sample SAMN13153339, study PRJNA577476) | soil metagenome | isolation source: 120 cm saprolite under Douglas fir tree site 2 hole 1 replicate 1 | place: USA:California | collected 2015-04-18
AAGGGGCTGCGGCTGATCGACGAGCTGCGCGCCGAAATCCGCTCCGGGATGGCCGTGAGCTGAGAGCCGGTGGCCGGTACACCTTTCATCTTGATCCACGCGATGGCGGGGACTAAACTCGACACACGCCATTGACTGCGTCGAGCGATCTCCGATGCGAAGGCAACCTGAAGCACTGCTGCTGTTGTCGCTGCTGCCGATCTTTCTGGTCGGGCTGTTTCCAATGCTGATCTTCGCGTTGTTAGGGTTTGCCGGTCTCGGCCTCCTGGGCATCCTGCTGATCTGCGCGGGCTTGTCCGATGCGCTGGACGCGAACCGCAACTTCAATCAGCAAATTATCGTCGAGGGCTATGCACGCCGATCCGAACACGCGATCCACGCGTCAAGTTTGCATTCGGCCATCCGTTCAGCGACCGCCATGAGAGTCGCCGGCGTCGCGCTGATTGTCGCCAGCATATGCGGCTTGCTCTATTCCGGATTGTAGAGCGGCAAGGCGCTCCCAGCGATAACGGCGAAGCCGTTACGCGGGGCGGCTCCATGCAATGACGGCACTGCATACCTTGCTCGCGAACTCGTCCCTTGCGCTTTTTGCCGAAGTTTGAGCATGGACATGCTGGCTGCGGCCGTGCCGCCGCATTCCGATTTTTGTCGGCAACAAAAGCAAGGGAGATCCCGATGCTCAAATTTTACTTCAACGGCGCGCCGAACCCCAACAAGGTCGCGCTGTTTCTGGAAGAGTCCGGCCTGCCCTATGAACTGGTGCCGGTCGACACCCGCAAGGGCGATCAATTCAAGCCGGAATTTCTCGCGGTCAACCCCAACGGCAAGGTGCCGGCGATCGACGATGACGGCGTGTTCGTCTTCGACAGCAATGCGATCCTGCTTTATCTCGCCGAGAAGACGGGAAAATTCCTGCCGCCGAATACACCCGCCAACCGCGCGCAGTTGCTGTCATGGCTGATGTTCGTCGCGAGCGGTGTCGGCCCGTATTCGGGACAGGCGGTGCATTTCAAGCACCATGCGCCAAGAGATCTCGGAAAGGGCCTCGAATATGCCCACAACCGTTACCAGTTCGAAGCGCAACGTCATTACGGCATTCTCAACGATCATCTCGCCAAGAGCCGCTATATGGTCGGCGATACCTACACGATCGTCGATATGGCGTTCTGGGGCTGGGCGCGCCTGGCGCCGCACGTGCTCGGCGAAGAAGTCTATGCAGAATTTCCCGACGTGAAACGGCTGGTCGATGAAATCTCGGCAAGGCCGGCCGCGGCGCGGGCGATCGCGCTGAAGGACAAGTTCGTCTTCAAGGCCGAAATGGACGACGAGGCGCGCGACATCATGTTTCGCCACCTCAAGACCAAGGCGGCGTGATCGGGCCACGATGACGAAACGGCGCCCTTTACGGGCGCCGTTTTTCGTTTCAAACCTCTAACGCCGCGATAGCCTCGATCTCGACGAGCCAGCCCGGCCGCGCCAGCCGGCTGACGACGACCAGCGTGCTTGCCGGCGGCTTCTCGATATTGACGTAGCGGTCGCGTATCGCACGCAGCTTCGGCACATCGGCCTGATCGCAGGTAAATGTTCAATTTGACGATGTCGGCCATGGTGCCGCCGGCCGCTTCGACCGCGATCTTCAGATTGCGGAAGACCTGCTCGACCTGCGCCTCAAAATTGCCCTCACCGATCAAATTGCCGGAAGCGCCGCTCGAGACCTGGCCCGCCAGGTAGACGATCGTCCCGCTATTGACCTTGGCGATATGCGAATAGCCCGCCGGTGGGATCAGGGTCTTTGGACTGAGAAATTCTTTCGATGGCTTGGCCATGTCGATCTCCCTTATCACTTCAGCCAGAACGGCCCGCCGAGTTCGTCCACGACGTCAGACCGGCAGGTACCCATATCCTGTAATTCGCGTTCGGTCATCGCAGCAAGCTGACGTCGCGTACAAACACTGCTCGACGGCTCAACCCGCAACACGCCCGTGCTGCTCTGGAAACCGCCCCAGCGCATTTTCGGTCAGCACCGAGTCGCAATATTCCCTGACCTCCTTGATCTTCCCGTTCTCCAGCCGGAACACCAGACAATAGTCGTTGTCGTAGCGGACCCCCGTCCTGGTGAGGTTGTCGCCCTTGGCCTCGACCACGACGTAGTCGCCGTCGGCCATGAAGCGATGCGCGATCGTGCGCGCCCGCTCGACCAGCAGCGAACGGACGTGACCGTGCAGTTCGCCCAGGATCGCTTCCTTGCCGGTGAACGTGCCCGACCACGAATATTGCCCGGTCACCACCCATTTCGCGTCATCGGCCAGGCTGGCGACGAACAAGGCGCGGTCGCGCACCGCCGGATCGGGGTCTCCCGCGGCGGCGAAAATCTCTTGCATCAGTTCCTTGTTGGCGGCTGCGCTCATGGCGGCTTCTCCATTGATCAGTTTTCCGCCAATCATTGCCGCATTGCGCGTCATTCTTCCAATCGATAGTAAATATGATATATATTCAGCGTATGAATTTGACTTCGCTTGACCTCAATCTTTTGGTCGCGCTCGACGCACTGCTGCTGGAGGCGAATGTCAGCCGCGCCGCGATGCGGATCGGGCTGTCGCAGCCGGCGGCGAGCCATGCGCTGCAGCGGCTGCGCGACGTGCTCGGCGATCCCTTGCTGATTCGTGTCGGCGCGCGAATGGAATTGACGCCGCGCGCCCAGGCGCTGCGCGGGCCGCTGGCGCAGGCACTCGACCAGGTGCGCGGACTTTTCATTTCGGACGACTTCGATGCCGCCAGCAGCGAACGGCACTTTCGCCTGATGATGCCCGATCTCGCCGTGGAGCTTCTGGTGCCGCCGCTGATGGAGAAGATTGCTGCCTTGGCGCCGAACGTCCGGCTCGACATTGTGCCGTGGCGCGGTCCGGCGATCTTCACCGCGGAGTTTGCGCGCACGATCGATCTGGTGATCTCGATCGGCAATGCCTTCAAGGGATTTCATCGCCAACTTCTCTATACCGACCGTGACGCGCTCGCGGTACGGCGCGGCCACGCCATTGGCGCGAAGCTGAAGCGTCGCGATGTTTTCCTCCATGCACGGCACATCGCCGTCGTCATCCGCGGCCAGAACGAAGACCTGATCGACGGCTGGCTCCGAGCCAAAGGGCTGGAGCGACGCATCGCGCTGGTCGTGCCAGGCTATATCGAGGCGCTCCATATCGTCGCGCGTACCGATCTCGTGGCATTCGTTCCCGGCCGGCTGATCGCCGCCCTGGCAAAACCGTTGTCGCTGATAACGGTCACGCCGCCGCTCGACCCCGGCGTCGACGAACAGTTCATGTTTTATCCGACGCGGGCGCAGTTCGATCCCGGATCGATCTGGCTACGCAAGCTGATGCTGGAGACCGGACGCGGGCTGGATCGCGACGGGCGCAAGGCTGCCTAGGGTGGGCCAAGGCGCAATTCGCGCCAGGCCTCCCATCCATCGGGCGCGCGTTCGCGCGGTCCGTTGGCTTTGCCGGCCCCGATTTCAGCTCTTCTCTTCGGCAAGGACTTTTTGCACCGCGGGCCGTTCCGACATCCGTTTGCGGTGATCCGCCACTTTCGGCAGGGTCGAAAGATCGACGCCGTCGCCTTCCAGCCAACTCGCCAGCGTAAACAGATAGGGATCGCAGATCGTATAGGTCTCACCGATCACCCACGGCCCCTTCAACATGTTGCGTTCAATCAACGCGAAACTGGCGCCGACGCTTTTGGGCACCACGCGCTTCATGTCGGCAAAGGAAGCCTCGTCGGTCGCCCAACGATAGCCGCGCCCTTTGTGGGCGTGCGCCACATGCACGGTGGAGCACAGATAGCTGTTGAAGGCCTGCACCTGCGCGAATGCGAAAGCGTCGTCGAACGGCGCCAGTTTCGCCTGCGGAAAACGCTGCGCGATGAAAGCAAGCATCGCCGGCGTCTCGGTCAGGATGCCGCGATCCGTCACCAGCGACGGCACGCGCCCCTTCGGATTGATCGCAAGATATTCCGGACTGTTCTGCTGGTTGCTTTTGAAGTCGAGCCTCTCGGTCGTGTACGTGGCACCGGCCTCCTGTAGGGCGATATGAGAAGCGAGCGCGCAGGTTCCGGGAGCGTAATAGAGCTTGAGCATGTTGGTCCTCATGGCAAAGCCGAACAATAACGGCACACTCTCTTGCCGTCCATCCCAAGCGGCCGGGCCGTCGCCTGCGATGTCGGGCTTTCGCAGGTGCCGCCTGCCCCCCTCGGGAGCGGCGTTCGGCTCAGCCTATCACGCCCGCCAGAACGGCTTGCTGACCTCGTCAGCGATCGACGCCCAGCAGGTTCCCATATCCCGCAATTCACAATCGCTCCGCGAAGCGAGCTCTCGCCTTGAGTGGGCGCGCGCCCGCCAGATTTGAACCGTGGAGAGAATCTTCCGAACCAGGACGACCAGCGAACTCATCGATGTTCTCGATGGCTGATGACATTGCCGGCCACTTTCCGCGTAGCCGCCGCTCAATGTTTGGCCCGCGCGATCTGTCACGAAAGTCGTTCCTGACGTTTGCCCTCGATATAAACGCTGACGATCGTATCGTCGGCGGGCTGGTGTTCGGGAGCAACCGATGTGAGCTGGGCTTGAATGCACTGCCACGCGCCGTTCTCGAACAGATAGGTGTCGGTGTACATGGTCATGCCGGTCACTTCCTGTCCGTCGCGGCGGCGCGTGTGCTTGTTGGTGGCGCGCACCAGCGCAACGTCGCCGACGATCGTGATGAGTTCGTCGCGGACATCCCAGTAAACGATGATTTTGGGATCGAAGGCGGTTGCCCAATACTTCAGATAGGCCGCGCGGTCCCATCGCTGGCCGGTGGGCCAGATGTTGATGAAGGCGGGATGAAGGATGGCGTCGTGCGAGGGCACGTCGTTTGTCACAAAGTTATGGATGAAGCGCGCATTCAAGGCGCCCAATTCGTTCATGGTCTCGGCCGATTGATGGTTGAGCTGGGCAAACTGCATTTTCATCTCCTGAATATTGTCAAAGTGCCAGTTCGCGCGCTTGCGCCGCGGTCGCGCTGTCCGCCGGATAAAAGCATTCGATCTTCAATTTTTGCAGTGCTGCGTCCGTCGGCATCGCAAGCGTCGTGAAGGTGGAAAAGAAAGCGAGGCGAAAGTCGCCCTTCCTTAGCTGCATCGTCATGACCGGAGACGATCCGGCCGGATTGCGCGGAAGCCTCCATTCGGCCGGCAGCCCGGGATACACCATGATTTCGTCGAGCAGTTGCGCCGCTACCCTGCCGCCCTGTGCGACTTCGCGATGAAGGATCTGGATCATCTGGCCGGCAAATTCGTCCCAGTTCACGATGAATTGTCGCAGGCCTTTTGGATGGAAAACGACGTGCATGGCGTTTTCGGCAATGTCGGCTTCCATTTCGTATGACTGGTGAAAAGCCTTGAACAGGCGTCGGGAAGCCTGGTTGCGGATGCGGACATCCCAGCGCCCATCGATGACAATCCCGGGATACGGCTCCTGCTGGCGAAGAATGAAATCCAATGCCTGGCGTACCGGCTGCAAATTCTCGGCCGCCAATCCCCGGTCGCCGTAGGGCGGCACGAAACCGGCGGCGACGTGCAAGGCATTGCACTCCTCGAGCGGCAGATCGAGCGCGCTTCCGAGCAACTGCACCATCTCGCGGCTCGGCTGCGCGCGTCCGGTTTCCAGAAAGCACAGATGCCTGGCCGAGACATTTGCATCGCCTGCCAGTTCGATCTGGGTGAGGCGGCGAACGTTTCGCCAATGCTTCAACAAGCTGCTGAAGTGTCCTGTCGCAACATCGTGCGTGTTCGAGTGTTGGGAGCTCATGACGGTTAGCCTTAAGCTGTTAGATCAGAAGATCAATTACCTCGAACGTAAGTCGCGGTGCGCATAAGGCGAAGCAAGTCTGACGTTTCCGGAAAGAAGAAATTCACCTTCGACCCCGGCATGACGCAAAGTGCGAGCCCGCGACGAGGCCCTCGCGAGCTACCTTCTCGGTTGCCCCCTGCCGCCTCTCATGTCATCAAGCCATGAATAACAGGGGCGTATCATGACCGTACTTATTGCGGGCGGCGGCATCGGCGGACTGACGCTGGCGCTCAGCCTGCATCAAATTGGCATTTCCGCCAAAGTGTTCGAGAGCGTGTCCGAATTGAAGCCGCTCGGCGTCGGCATCAACGTGCTGCCGCACGCGGTGCGCGAGCTGATCGAGCTCGACCTGCACGACCGGCTCGATACAGCAGGCGTGCGCACCAAGGAACTCGCGTACTTTTCCAAGCGCGGCAAGCCGATCTGGAGCGAGCCGCGCGGCATCGAGGCCGGTTACAAGTGGCCGCAGTTCTCGATCCACCGCGGCACGCTGCAACAGATCCTGCTCGATGCCGCGACCGAACGGTTGGGGCCGGAGAACATCTTCACCAGCCATCATCTTTGCGACTGGACGGAGACCTCGAGCGGCGTCCGCGCCGATTTCATCGACAAGGCCACCGGCAAATCCGCGGGAAGCCATGACGGCGCGCTGCTGATCGCAGCCGACGGCATTCACTCCGCGATCCGCGAAAGGCTGTATCCCCTGGAAGGCCCGCCGATCTGGAACGGACGCATCCTCTGGCGCGGCATCACCGCGTCAGACGCGTTTCTCTCCGGCCGCACCATGGTCATGGCCGGCCACGAAACCCTGAAATTCGTCTGCTATCCGATCTCGAAGGAGCCGGACGTCGACGGCAAATTCCAAATCAACTGGGTCGCCGAACGGCACATGCCGCCGACCTATCAATGGCGGCGGGAGGATTACAACCGCACCGCAAAGCCCGAAGAATTCTTGCCGTGGTTCGAGGACTGGAAATTCGACTGGCTCGATGTGCCCGGCCTGATCCGCAACTGCCCGCGGGCCTACGAATATCCGCTGGTCGACCGCGATCCGGTGGCGCAATGGACGTTCGGCCTGACCACCCTGATGGGCGACGCCGCGCATCCGATGTATCCGGTCGGCTCCAACGGCGCGTCGCAGGCGATCCTCGATGCCCGCATCATCACCCGCGAGATCCTGGCACACGGTCCGACCAACGCCGCGCTGCTGGCGTATGAAGCAGAGCGCCGCCCCGCCACATCGGACCTCGTCATGCTCAACCGGCGCAATGGACCGGAACAGGTGATGCAACTGGTCGAGGAACGCGCGCCAGACGGTTACAACGCCGTCACCGACGTGCTGTCGCTGCAGGAGCTGGAAGACATCGCCGCCAACTACAAGCGCGTCGCCGGCTTTCAGGTCGAAGGCCTCAACGCCAAGCCGCCGATCGTGACGATGCCTGCACCGAGCCGGCTTTCCGGCGCGGGGTGATCTTCACCTCTCCCCGCGCTTTGCGGAGAGGCCGCGAGCTCCCGACAGCGCTCTTGCGCTGTCCGGATTGCGAGCGGGTGAGGGGCGAGGCAGTGCTCATCAACATCCGCAGAATTTGCGGGCCGGAGCGCCCCACCCCAACCCTCTCCCCGTCAAGAACGGGGAGAGGGAGAAGAGATCCCGGCGCGTTCGCTGCACTTACCCGCCGCGATGAGGTGGGGATGTTACTCCCCGAGCCCATGCGCGATCACCTTGCGCATGACGTTCGGCAGCGCCTCGTCCCTGAGCGTCGCAACCGGCACCCAGCGCATTCCCTTGGGCGCGCGGGCACGTGCGGCAACGTTCGCGGTGTAGACTACGAGCTCCAGCGGAAAATGCGTGAAGACGTGGGTGACCACGCCAACCTTCCGATGCCAGCGCGCGATGCCGTTCAGCACCGGCGCCTGCTTCAGCGCTGTCTTGTCGTCCTGGACGGCGAGCCAGTCCGAGCCCGGCACTTCGGTCATGCCGCCGAGCAGGCCCTTTTCGGGGCGGGTGCGGACCAGCAGCTCGTCGCCGCGCATGACGACGAACGCCGCACCTCGGCGCAGCGCTCCGGTCTTCTTCGCGGCCTTGCGCGGAAACGTCTCCTGATCGCCACGCGCACGGCTCACGCAATCGCCGTTCAGGGGACACAGCGCGCAGGCCGGCTTTTTCGGGGTGCAGATCGAGGAGCCGAGATCCATCAGCGCTTGCGCACTATCGCCGGCGCGAGATTTTTCGTCGCCGGCGCGCGTATCGGCAAGCAGCGTCGTGGCCAATTGCTTGATCAGCGGCTTTGCCAGCGGCAGCGGTTCTTCGACGGCGAACAGCCGCGACACCACCCGCTCGATGTTGCCGTCGACCGGCATGGTCCAGCGGCCGAAGGCAATCGCGGCAATGGCAGCGGCGGTGTAAGGCCCAATCCCCGGCAGCGCGCGCAAAGCTTCCTCGGTATCGGGAAACGCGCCGCCGTGATCGCGCCGCACCGCCACCGCGCAGGCATGCAAATTGCGCGCGCGCGAATAATAGCCGAGCCCGGCCCACATCCGCAGCACGTCATCGAGCGAGGCGCGGCCCAGCGCGTCGACGTCAGGCCAGCGCGCCAGAAACTTCAGGAAATACGGCCCCACCGTCTTGACGCCGGTCTGCTGCAGCATGATTTCCGACAGCCAGACGGAATAGGGATCGGCGCGCTCGCCGGCGGGCGGCCGCCACGGCAGCTTGCGCCGATGGCGGTCGTACCATTCCAGCAGCAGCGCCGGACGGGCGGCGCCGTCTTCGGGGACGGTCTGCTTCGTTTTCTTGATGGCTGTCGATATCGGCACATCTCATTTTAGGAACAGAATCACTGCATGACCAGCGAGCTTGGTTCTGCCTGGGGATTGCGAACTATAACGCGTTACGTTATAGTCATCTCATGATCCAGGGCTTCGCCGATTCCGAAACGGAATTGATCTGGTCCGGACGCCGGAGCCGAAAATTGCCGCCGGACATCCAAAACGTCGCTCTGAGGAAGCTTCGTCTTTTGAATCAGGCGCGGGTATTGGGCGATCTTCGCATTCCGCCGGGCAATCGCCTCGAAACGCTTAGAGCGGATCGTCAGGGGCAGCATTCGATCAGGATCAATGATCAATGGCGTATTTGTTTTAGATGGGATGAGGGAGGACCGTCACATGTCGAAATCATCGACTACCACGTCTAGAAGCGGGCTGCTTCTTAACCCGCACCCCGGCGAAATCCTGCTCGAAGAGTTCCTCAAGCCGATGGGCCTTAGCCAGAATGCGCTGGCGCGTGAGGTTCACGTCGCACCGCGCCGCATCAACGAGATCGTGCTGGGCAAACGGGATGTTACCGCCGACACTGATCTGCGGCTGGCCCGCTATTTTGGCCTGTCGGAGGGATTCTTTCTCGGCTTGCAGATGGACTACGATCTGATGCAGCGACGCCGCGAGATCGACCGCGACCTGAAGACCATCCGCCCGCGCGCGGCATAAGCGTGTCTCTATCGAGCGGCCGGTGTTATAGGAAGCCATGGCCAAGCCCGGTCCGATCAGCGCCAAGCCGTTGTCCGTCCTGCTCAGCGACGTGTTTTCCGACGCCTATGCCAAGCAGGGATTTGCCGCGCGGGAACTGGTCACGCGCTGGGGAGAAATTGCCGGCGCCGAGATCGCGGCCCATTCCGAGCCGCTGAAAATCCAGTGGCCGCGCCCGGTGCAGGGGCAGCCGCAGGAACCGGCCACGCTGGTCTTGCGGGTCGAGGGCCCGATGGCGCTGGAAATCCAGCACGCCTCTGACGTCATCCTGCAGCGCGTCAACCGCTTCTTCGGCTGGAGCGCGGTCGGACGGCTGGCGCTGCGGCAGGCGCCGCTATCGCGCCGGAACCGGCCCGCGGCCTCGCGCGCACCGGACCCGGACGCGGTGGCAAAGGTTGCCGAAACCCTGTCCTCGGTCGAGGACGCGGAATTGCGCGCCGCGCTGGCGCGGCTTGGGGCCTCGATCAAGCGAAATTGAGGGTTCCGCCGGGACCGGGAGACGCGGCCCGCCATTGCCACGATGGTGGTTTCAAGCTAGCGAACTGTCTTCTTTCAGGTTCTATGGGCGTGACCGCGCCAATCCGGGAGCAAACCCTTGATGATCACGCGCCGCGCCTTCACCGCCGCCCTGTCGCTGACCGGGCTTGCCGCCCTCGCCGGGCTCTCGCCGCTGCGGCTGATCTCGTATGCGATGGCGCAGAGCGCCTCCGATGTGGCCAAGCCGGTATCGCTGCCGGACATGGCGCTCGGCCCCGCCGACGCCTCGGTGACGATCACGGAATATGCCTCGATGACCTGCCCGCATTGCGCGGCCTTCAACGAGGCCGTGTTTCCGAAGATCAAGTCGGCATACATCGATTCCGGCAAGGTGCGTTACGTGTTCCGCGAGTTCCCGCTGGACATCAAGGCCGCCGCGGGCTCGATGCTGGCCCGCTGCATCGCCAAGGAGGATGCCGGGAAATATTTCGCCGTCATCGACATGCTGTTCAAGCAGCAGAACGACTGGGTGACGAAGAACACCACGGAAACGCTGACCCGGATCGGCAAGCAGGCCGGCCTCAGCCAGCAGGCCGTCGAAGCCTGCCTCAAGGACCAGGCGCTGCTCGACAAGATCGCCGCCGACCAAAAATTCGCCAGCGACGTGCTGAAGGTCAACTCGACGCCGACCTTTTTCGTCAATGGCGAGATGATCAAGGGCGAGACCTCGTTCGAGGAATTTGACAAGAAGATCAAGCCGCTGCTGAAGAGCTGATTCTTATCGGCCCGGTAGGCCGGATTCAATCAATCCCGTAAGCCCCACAAAAGCCTTGGGAAAAGCCTTGGGAAAGCCCTGCACGCGGGTTGCCCTGAGGCCCCGGCCTCGCCATTGTCGAGGCCATCGGAGCCGCAAAACGCGGGCTCCCCCCGCACACCGACATTGCCTTCCATGGTACTGTCCCGGCAGAGAGATTCGCGCCCTGCCAACCGAGAATCGTGTTCCATGAAACTCACGCGTCTTCGCCTCCACGGTTTCAAGTCGTTCGTCGAACCCACTGACTTCGTGATCGAAACCGGGCTGACCGGCGTGGTCGGACCGAACGGCTGCGGCAAGTCCAACCTGGTCGAGGCGCTGCGCTGGGCGATGGGCGAGACCTCGCACAAATCGCTGCGTGCAGCCGACATGGACGCGGTGATCTTTGCCGGTTCCGGCAACCGTCCGTCGCGCAATCACGCCGAAGTGGTGATGACGATCGATAATTCCGACCGCACCGCGCCGGCGGCCGTGAACGACCGGGAAACGCTGGAGATCTCGCGCCGGATCGAGCGCGAGGCGGGCTCGGTCTATCGCATCAACGGCCGCGACGTGCGCGCCCGCGACGTGCAGATCCTGTTCGCCGACGCCGCCACCGGCGCGCGTTCGCCGGCCCTGGTCCACCAGGGCAAGATCGGCGAGATCATTCAGGCCAAGCCCGAACAGCGCCGCCGCGTGCTGGAAGACGCCGCCGGCGTCGCGGGGCTTCACGCCCGCCGCCACGAGGCCGAACTGCGCCTCAAGGCCGCCGAAACCAACCTCACCCGCGTCGAGGACGTGATCGGGCAATTGGCCGGGCAGATCGATGGCCTGAAGAAGCAGGCGCGGCAGGCGATCCGCTACCGCGAAGTCGCATCGAAAGTGCGCAAGGCCGAGGCCATGCTGTTCCATCTGCGCTGGCTGGGCGCGAATGCCGACGTGGCGGAAACCACCCACACCCACGATCTCAGCGTTCGCGAGATGGCCGAATGCACCCGCGAACAGGCCGAGGCGGCCCGTATCCAGGCGGTGCGCGCCTCCGAACTGCCGGCGCTGCGCGAGGCCGAAGCCCGCGCCGCGGCGGGGCTGCAACGGCTCACCAATGCGCGCGAAACGCTCGATCGCGAGGAACAGCGCGCCAAGGAGCGCGTCGCCGAGCTCGATCGCCGGCTGACGCAGTTTTCGGCCGATATCGCCCGCGAGCAGCAGCAGACCTCCGACGCCGAAGTGGCGCTGGCCCGGCTCGACGCCGAAGACACCGAATTGAAGGACGAGATCAAATCGCGCGTCGAAAAGCGCAGCGGCGTCGATGAACGCGTGTCGGAGGCCGAGGCGACGCTCGCCAGTGCCGAACGCCTGTTCACCGAGCTGACCACGGTTCTGGCCGACCTCACCGCCCAGCGCCATCAGCTCGAGGCCGGGGTGCGCACCCATCGCGACCGGCTGGCCCGGCTCGACCAGGAGATCGCCAATGTGGCGACCGAAGAGCAGAAGCTCGCGGAGGAAACCAGCGGTCTAGGCGACCTCACAGCCCTCGCCGATGCCCTGGAGACCGCGCAGCAGAGTCTCGTGGAATCCGAACTGGCAACCCAGACCAGCGAATTCAGCCATGTCGCCGCGCGGCAGAAGCTCGAAGCCGCCCGCGCGCCGCTCAACGAGGCCGACAAGCGCGTGCAGCGGCTCGAGACCGAAGCGCGCACCATCTCGAAACTCGTCAATGGCGAGACCAAGAACCTGTGGCCGCCGATCATCGATGGCGTCACCGTCGCCAAGGGCTATGAAAAGGCGCTCGGCGCCGCCCTCGGCGACGATCTCGACGCGCCGGTCGACCCGTCGGCGCCGATGCGCTGGACCAATTCCGGCGTTACCGAGGGCGACCCTGCTCTGCCTGAAGGGGTCGAGGCGCTCGCGGCGCATGTTGAAGCGCCCGCCGAACTGGCGCGTCGCCTCGCCCAGATCGGCGTCGTCGCCAAGGACCGCGGCGCCGAACTGGTGTCGCAGCTGAAGACCGGCCAGCGGCTGGTGTCGCCGGAAGGCGACGTCTGGCGCTGGGACGGTTTTGTCGCCGCAGCCCACGCGCCGACCGGCGCGGCGCGGCGTCTCGCCGAGCGGGCACGGCTGGTCGATATCGAAAACGAGCTCGAGCAGGCCCGCATCGATGCATCAGCCAAGCGCCAGGCGCTGGAAACGGCCGAAGCCGAACTGAAGGCCGCATCGGCTGCGGAGACCTCCGCGCGCGAGGCGTGGCGGGCCGCGCAGCGCGAGGCCGATGCAGCGCGTCAACGTCATGCCGATACCGAGCGCGAGATCAATCGCCACGCCGCGCGAAAGTCGGCGCTGACCGAGGCTCACAGCCGCCTCAACGCCGACCACGCCGAGGCGGAAGCCGCCCATGAGAGCGCCGGCGCGGCGCTGGCCGAATTGCCGCCGAGCCTCGACACCGAAACGCGGCTCGCCGCGGTCCGCAGCGATATCGACGGCCATCGCCGGCTCGCAGCGCAGGTTCGGGCCGAAGCGCAGGCGCTGGCGCGCGAGGCCGAATTGGCCGACCGCCGGCTGCAGGCGATCGTGGCCGAGCGGAGCGACTGGCAAAACCGCAAAGCAAGCGCGACTTCGCAGCTCGCCACCGTCGAGGCCCGAATAACCGAGGTCACGGCCGAGCGCGCCGAGCTCGACAATGCGCCTGAAGTGTTCGCGGAAAAGCGCCGTGCGCTGATCGGCGAAATCGAATCGTCTGAAAACGCCCGCCGCGTCGCGGCCGATGCGCTTGCCGCCGCCGAGAACCTGATGGCAGAAACCGACCGCGCCGCAAAAATTTCGCTCGAGGCGCTATCGAGCGCGCGCGAAGCCTGCGCCCGCGCCGAAGAGCGCATGGACGGCGCCAAACGCCGCCTCGCCGACATCGAGCGCGAAATCCACGACATGCTTGAAGTCGAACCGCAAGGCGTCGCCGCGCTGGCCGAGATCCAGCCCGACACCGAATTGCCGCCGCTTGCGGAGATCGAGGAAAGCCTCGAAAAGCTGCGCCGTGACCGCGAGCGGCTCGGTGCGGTCAATCTTCGTGCCGAGGAAGAGCTGCGCGAGGTCGAAGTGCAACACACCTCGCTCACGACCGAGCGCGACGATCTGGTGGAAGCCATCAAGCGGCTGCGCCAGGGTATCCAAAGCCTCAACCGCGAGGCCCGCGAGCGGCTCCTGACCTCGTTCGAAGTCGTCAACGGCCATTTCAAGCGGCTGTTCGTCGAATTGTTCGGCGGCGGCGAGGCCGCATTGCACCTGATCGAGAGCGACGATCCGCTCGAGGCCGGGCTTGAGATCATCGCCAAGCCACCCGGCAAGAAGCCGCAGACGCTGTCGCTGTTGTCCGGCGGCGAGCAGGCGCTGACCGCGCTGGCGCTGATCTTCGCGGTGTTCCTCACCAACCCGTCGCCGATCTGCGTGCTGGACGAGGTCGACGCGCCGCTCGACGATCACAACGTGGAGCGGTTCTGCAACCTGCTGCACGAGATGACCGCTTCAACCGAAACGCGCTTCATCATCATCACGCACAATCCGATCACGATGGCGCGGATGAACCGGCTGTTCGGCGTCACCATGGCCGAACGCGGCGTATCGCAACTGGTCTCGGTCGACCTCGAGGATGCCGTGAAGATTCTCGATCAGGACGTGGCGTGATCTCGCTTTTCCCCTCTCCCCTTGTGGGAGAGGGTGGTCGCGATGCGAAGCATCGCGGACGGGTGAGGGGTTACGGTCTCTCGACCTGAACAAGACCCCTCATCCGGCACGGACTTCGCGTAGCCGATGCAAAGCATCGGCGTCCTATGATAGCACGGCGGCCGAAGGCCGCCTACGGCCACCTTCTCCCACAAGGGGAGAAGGGAAGAAGACGAAATGACCACTCCCGACCTTCCAGCGGAACTCAAAGCCGCCCTCGACGCCAGGCTGCAGGGCCGCTCGCGCAATGATGCTGCCGGACGCGCCGCGGCGATCTCGCAGACCTACCGCGACGGCGGCGGTTCCGGCGGCATCACGTCCGAGGCCGATGCGCTGGCTTATGCACTGGTGCGGATGCCCGCGACCTATGCCGCGGTGACCGCAAGCCTGAACGCGCTCGGTGAGACCAGGCCGGAGTTGGCGCCGGCAAGCCTGCTCGACGTCGGCGCCGGGCCGGGAACGGCGACATGGGCCGCGATGGAAGCATTCTCGTCGCTGACACATTTTACGCTGCTGGATGCCAACAGCGCGTTACGCGCGCTGGCGCTCGCTCTTTGCAGCGGCAGCGCGCGGCTACGCGACATGACATACCAGCGCGGCGAGGCGCGCGCGGCGCTGACGGACGCAAAAGCTGCCGACCTCGTCATCGCGAGCTACATGATCGGCGAGCTCGATGATGCGGAACGAGAAGCACTCGCTGATCTGATGTGGGCAAAGACCCGCGACACGCTGCTGGTCGTCGAACCCGGCACACCGGCGGGCTATGCTGGGATCATCGCGCTGCGCCAACGGCTGATCGCGTCGGGCGCGCATGTCGCGGCCCCCTGCCCGCACGACGGCGCGTGCCCGCTGGCGGCGCCGGACTGGTGCCACTTCACACAACGCCTGCCGCGGTCGCGCGCGCATAAGCAACTCAAATCCGCAGAACTTCCCTATGAGGATGAAAAGTTCATCTATGTCGCGCTGACGCGCGCGGCGATCGCGCAACGCCCCGCCCGTGTGCTGGCACAGCCCGTTGTCAGCAAGGTCGAAGTGGCGGCGAAACTGTGCACACCGGCCGGTCTTGTCATTGCAAATGTACCCCGCCGCGCCAAGGCGGACTATGCGCAAGCCCGGCGCTGGCGATGGGGCGATGCAGTGATGGAGACGGAAGCGTTTGCCCCGGGTCGTCCCCGGTGAACGCCGTTCGCCTGGCGTTCGCCGGGACAACCCAGCGGGGTAGCCTTCCCCTTGAACTTATCCCGGCCTGCGACCGACCAAGGAGATACCCAATTCGCGGCGGGCTGCCGCGCGGGTTCTTTTTCGTCTAGGCTGCGGGCATCGGTTGTCCCACCAGGAGTCAATGGTCATGTCATCGAGCTGGATCGTTATCGGCGTAATCGTCATTCTCGTGCTTTTCGCGTTCGCGGCCTACAATCGCCTCGTCGCGCTCAGTCAGCGGGTCGGGCAATCCTTTGCCGATATCGACGTGCAGCTCAAGCAGCGCCACGATTTGATCCCAAACCTGCTCGAGACCGTGAAGGGCTACGCCGCGCACGAGCGCGGCACGCTCGACGACGTCGTAAAAGCCCGCAATGCGGCGATGTCGGCGCAGGGACCGGGACAGGTCGCCGCCGCCGAAAACCAGTTGAGCGGCGCGCTCGGCAAGCTGATCGCGCTGTCCGAGGCCTATCCGGATCTGAAAGCCAACGCCAACTTCCAGCAACTGGCGAGCGAGTTATCCGATCTGGAGAACAAGATCGCCGCCAGCCGCCGCTTCTTCAACAACGCGGTTCAGGAATACAATACCGGCATCCAGCAGATGCCCGCAGCACTTTTCGCCGGCATGTTCGGCTTCACCCGCAAGGATTTCTTCGACCTCGGGGCTAACCGAGCCGAAGTCGAGGCGGTGCCGACGGTGAAATTCTGAGCCTGAAAAATATCCCGGCAGAGTAGCCCATCATGGCCGCCTATGGTCTTTACACGCATATCGCATCGAACAAGTTTCGTTCGATGCTGCTGCTCGCCGGGCTTTTCCTGCTGATCTACGTGCTGGTCTATGCCGGCGCGCTGGTCGCGGAGGTGGTGATCGACAGCGGCGAGTCGGCCGACACCTATCTGGCGGCGGCAGGGCGCGACCTGGTGACGGCTTTTCCCTATGCGACCGGAGCCGCCGTGCTGTGGATCGTGATCGCCTATTTCTTCCATCAGTCGATCGTCGACGCCGTTACCGGCGGCGAGGACGTGACGCGGCAGCAGCAGCCCCGGCTCTACAACCTCTTGGAAAATCTCTGCATCTTGCGCGGCATCCCGATGCCGAAACTCAAGGTGATGGATAGCGAGGCATTGAACGCATTCGCGACCGGGCTCAACCAGCGGCAATACGCCGTCACCGTCACCTCGGGCCTCCTGAAGGCGCTCAACGATCAGGAGATCGAGGCGGTGCTGGGCCACGAGCTCACCCACATCCGCAACGGCGACGTGCAACTGATGGTGATCGCGGTGATCATCGCCGGCGTGGTCGGCTTCTTCGGTGAGCTGTTCTTCCGGATGTTCACCAATCTGAGCTGGAACTCCAGCGGCGGATCGTCGTGGTCATCTTCGTCTTCATCCTCATCGTCGTCATCGTCGTCCTCTTCTTCGGACAGCGACAGCAAGGGCTCGGGCGGCGGCGGCGCCATCATTGTCGTCATTATCGCGGTCGCGCTGATTGCGCTGGCCTGGCTGCTGTCGCAGGTGGTGAAGCTGGCGCTGTCGCGGTCGCGCGAACTGCTCGCCGACGCCGGATCGGTCGAACTGACGAAAAATCCCGACGCCATGATCTCGGCGCTGCGCAAGATCGAGAACCGAGGCGAGCTTCCCGGAGCGACCTCGGCGGTGATGGAATTATGCGTCGATAACCCGCGCGAGGGTTTTGCCGATCTGTTTGCGACCCATCCCTCGGTGGATTCCCGGGTCCAGGCGCTGGTGAAATTCGCCGGTGGACACGATCCCGGACGGCTGGCTCTGCCGTCTGACAGGACTGATGAGCCGAACGAAGTGCCCCAGCAACCGGCACCCGCGGACACCGCCCCGCCGCCGCTGCAACGCGGCCCATGGAGCGATGCCGACCCGTCGCCAGGCCCCTGGGGCAGACGTGTCTGAGCATCTGCCCCGACCCGACCTCCATGCGTTAACGACATCGGAAGGATAAGCCCTAACGGCAGCCTAATAAATTGAATTCTCCCTTGTTTCTGCCATGTTCACGCCCAAAGCAGGGCTTGGGGGCGTTCGGATCGCTCCAGTGGGGTTCAAAGGGCATGATCCGGGGTCGATCCCAGGCTTTCCCAAATGGACGGGCTCCGTTGGTTCTACGATGATGCCTCAATCAGGAATTGCGGGTAAGGGAAGATCATGGCGAAGCCGGTAGTGATTGTGGTAGGCGCGGATAAGGGCGGGGTCGGCAAGACCACCGTTTCGCGCACCTTGCTTGATTATTTTAGTGCCAACAACGTGCCCACCCGCGCCTTCGACACCGAATCCCCGCGCGGCACGCTGAAGCGCTTTCATCCCGAGTTCACCGAGATCGTCGACATGACGACGACTTCGGACCAGATGAAGATCTTCGATACGCTGAATTCGTCAGGCCCCTCCGTCACCGTGATCGACGTCCGCGCCGGTCTGTTGTCGCCGTCGCTGGCCG
>WNEZ01009329.1_pt1 | contig 18046 bp, 21 predicted proteins | sample 5400521 | NCBI WGS metagenome assembly WNEZ01 (sample SAMN13153339, study PRJNA577476) | soil metagenome | isolation source: 120 cm saprolite under Douglas fir tree site 2 hole 1 replicate 1 | place: USA:California | collected 2015-04-18
AAATGTGATGGGGGGGTACAAGGTGCAGGGCAAGAGTCTCAGCGGCGTCGAGCAACTGATGCGCGCCGCAGTGGCGCTGGACCGGGCCGGCGTGGCGTTCCTGGTGCTCGAAGGCATCCCGCGCGAAGTTGCCGCCATGATTACGGCCGAGGTCGAGACTCCGACTATCGGCATCGGCGCTGCGCCTGATTGCGACGGACAGGTGCTCGTATTCCACGATATTATGAACCTTACCTTTGCACCTCCCGCGAAGTTTGTGCGGCGATACAGTGACGCGGCGGCGCTGATCACGAATGCGGTGCAGGCCTTCCGCGCCGACGTGGCCGGTCGGCAATATCCTGCAGACGAAGAGTCTTATCATCTGTCCGGGGAAACACGGGCCTCGCTGGAAACTGTGCTGGAACGCAAGCGGGCGATGAGGCGATAGAACCATCGAGCGCAATCGCATGATCCCGTGGCGCCCTGTGGCGTTGACCAAGTTTGCCTTGACCCAATTTGCCCAGATGAAGCTCGCGCCGACGACGTTTGCCTTGACCATGGTAGCCATCCTGCTTTCCTGTTCTGCCGCTCCCCAAGCGCCCGATGCAGCCACCCTGGAAGCCAGTGCCGCCGCCCGCATTCAGGCGGTTCCGCCAGCCAACCCTGAACGATATCGCGGCATGCGCGATATGAAGGGCTGGCGAAACCCTTACCTGATTGTCAGAGCCGACGGAGTTGCGCTGCTCGATCCCGATGATCATGTGGAGCGATTGTTCAAGGCCGAAGAATTGACTCAGGAACTGGGTAAGCTGCCCGCGTCCGCCTGGCCCTATGGGCGAGTGGTTGCAGTAACGGAGAATGGGGCGAGAGCGCCGGGAGACGATGTTCTGATCCGTCAAAACCGGGCCATCGTGGCGGGGACTTTGGAAGGCATGCATGTGCTTATCGATTGGATTCCCTCGGCTTGAGGCAGGGCGCCACAGCCCGCGATGAAAATCTGCAACACCATCGATGAGATGCGCGCCGCGCGGGCGAGTCGCCGGCGACCGCCTAGCCGATCACATCCGCCGGGCGTTGAACAGAGCAACAGCGAAGCGTTTGGTCTGGTGCCGACGATGGGCGCGCTACACCAGGGGCATATCTCGTTGGTGCGAGCCGCAAGGAAAGAGTGCGATCTGGTGGCGGCCTCACTCTTTGTAAATCCTCTTCAGTTCGGTCCTAACGAAGACTTGGCTAAATATCCGCGCGATTTCGATCGCGATCGCACCATGCTGGAACAAGAAGGCGTGGATGTTCTGTTTGCGCCCAGCGTGGACGAGATGTATCCGGCGGGCGCAGTCACCTACGTCACCGTGGAGGGCCTCAGCGACAGGCTTTGTGGGCGCTCGCGTCCGGGACATTTTCGTGGGGTGACGACTGTGGTCGCGAAGCTTTTCAATATCGTGCAGCCGGATGTGGCATTTTTCGGACAGAAAGATGCGGCCCAGGTAGCGATCATTCGACGCATGGTGCGCGACCTGAACATTCCAGTGCAGATCGTAACTTGCCCCATCGTGCGTGAGGCCGATGGCCTGGCGATGAGCTCTCGCAACGCCTATCTTGATTCGCAACAGCGGAAATCGGCGCTGGCGCTCTATCGCTCGCTCATGCGAGTGCAAGCGCAGTTCGATCAGGGGGAGCGAAAGGCAATCAAGCTGATGGAGGCCGGGCAGGGGGCTTTCGCCGAAGAACCGTCAGTGCGATTGGACTACCTGGAAATTGTGGATCCGGAGACTCTGGACCGGGTTGAAGACGTTTCGCGGACGGCCCTGGTAGCAGTGGCAGCCTTTGTGGGCAATACGCGGCTGATCGACAATATCGTGTTGAGTCCTGCTTGAGTCATGTCACGCTCTGGAGACGAATTTGTTTTGGGCGATGATGTAGCGCAGTGGCTGCTCGGCCGCCTTGGTGATGCCGATGCGTGGCGTGATTTCAACGTGGCGGGGGCGGAAGCCATCCTCGACAATGAAGAGGTCCGAGCCGGCGCTTGTCAGGTCCTTTCCGTTGTCGCGTTCTCGCGTAATTCCGAACGCCTCAGCCAGCCGGCCGGGTCCGCTGGTCAGCTTCCGCAGGTCGGGGATGCCGTTGTCCGGATTCACGGGCACGCCCCGCGCCTCCGCCATCTCTCTGATTCCTTCTATCGGCTCGAGTGCGCGGAACAGGACTCCTCCAGCCTCTCCATCCGGCAGGCAGGAGACGTTGAACAAGAAATGATTGCCGTAAATGAAGTAAACGTAAGAACGGCCGGGCGGTCCGAATAGAACGTCGTTCCGGAGGGTTCGTCCGCTGGCGGAATGTGACGCTGGATCATTCTGACCCAGATAGGCTTCTAGTTCCACGATCCTGGCGGTGAGAAGTTTTCTTTTTTCCCGGCGCACCAGGATTTTGCCCAGCAGATGCCGGCTCACAACGCGGGGATCGCGCGAATAGAACTCAGGGGGTAGAGGTTTACCGGATTTGTACACGGATTGATCTTTCCTTTCGGGTCCCTCAGCGGCCGCCGGGACAGTGCTTCTCAATGCACCGCTAAGTCGCTGCTCCACCCCAAGACGCTGCTCCAAAGCCGCGGTCAAAACGGCTGCTCCACCCTAAAGCAGTGGTCCATACTAACTGCTGCTGCAAACAAAACTCCTCCGGACAAAGGCGCGCCTTCGGCTAGAATCAGCGCCGGAGGAATTCTGAGCTTTGCTATCGTCACCTGCCACCGCATAATATTGCCACGGGTTAATCCTGAAGGAGGATTTCATGCTTGGGAAACTGTTCAAAATCGCTTCTGTGGTCATGTTGCTGGGACTCATAGCGGCCGCGCAAACCATTCCCGCGGGCACCGCGCTGACCGTGCGCGTGGGATCGGAGATCAGTTCCGGCACCGCCAAGGTCGGCGACAGATTTGACGGAACGCTGGCACGCAGCCTAGTGGTCAATGGAAAGACGCTGGCGAGAGCCGGTGCGCCGGTCAGGGGCAAAGTTACGTCCGCGAAATCCAGCGGGCGGTTGCACGCGCCGGGGGAACTTGCGATCCGGCTTAGTTCCGTGCAGGTCAATGGCCGGATGGTCCCCGTTTCCACGCGCTCTTATTTCGCCAAGGGCAAAAGCCACACCAAGAGCAACGCCACAAAAATCGGCGGCGGAGCGGCGGCCGGGGCCCTGATTGGCGGGTTGCTCGGGGGCGGAAAGGGTGCGGGCATCGGCGCGCTAGCCGGCGGGGGCGCGGGAACTGGAGTAGCGGCGGCGACTGGCAAGGAAGAAGCCGTGATTCCGGCCGAGGCGGCCTTGACGTTTACAACCACCGCCGCAGCCACGGCGAAATAGAACGGCTTGGTGCTGGAGTTTCGCGGCCAACCAAGGAACACGTGGGCCCGAACGCCCCCGTCCGGGCGGGCGAGCAACCCCCGCCAGGCATCGTCGTTCGCAGGCTGCAAACTGCCGGCCTTCGCCCGGCTAGGCGGGTGGGGGCACCGCCCCTACGTGGGTCGCGGTTAGGCGGCCTAGGCTGCGCCTTTGGCTGCGCTTTTCAAGTACGCTAAGACCTCTTCGGCGTGGCCTTCGGCCTTCACTTTGTGGAAGATGTGTTTGATTTTGCCGTCAGGTCCGATGATGAAAGTGGTGCGCACCACTCCCATCACTTTCTTCCCGTACATGTTTTTCTCCTGGATCACGCCGTACAAATTGCAGACCTTTTTGTCGGCATCGCCCAGCAGGGTAAAGGGCAGGTCGATTTCTTCTGCGCCTTGGGCGTATCGGGCGAGACGCCCAGAACTACGGCTCCGACTTTCTGGGTCTTTTTGTGGGAGTCGCGGAACTCGCAGGCCTCGATGGTGCAGCCGGGGGTGTCGGCGCGCGGGTAGAAATAGAGCACCACCCATTGCCCGCGAAAATCCTTCAGGGAAACGTCTTCTCCATTCTGATCCGGCAAAGTGAAGTCCGGGGCTTTATCATTGATATCCATGGCTGTGTCTCCTGGCTGCACAAAGTTATATCGCACCGCGCGGCGGGCCGTCATCCTGGCGGCTGTTGGTTTGATGCTGGCTCAAATCGTCGCGGCGCAGGTTTCTCCGCGGGAAAAAAAGCCCAAAGAACCACGCGCCCTGGGCCTGGTGGAATTGGCGTCCAATGGCAAGGCTCACCTGATCCCAATCACGATCTTGCTTGACGGCGAATTCTACGATGCCAGCGCGTACAAGGCAGCGCCCGTGCCCATGGCGCTTGAAAGCGGCACGGTGTATGAAGGTGTGCGGACCGGTGTCTCTGCGGGATTGTTCACGGTCTCAGGCGCCCTGCAATCAAACAATACGTGGATAGGAGATGGAACCTGGCAGTCGGCCAGCGCGCTGGCCGCGGCGGCTGCTACGGCAGCGAAGAAGAAGGAAGCCCAATCGAAGCCCGCTCCCGAACCGGTTGAAGGTCCGCCGGTATTGAGACGGGCGAGTTCTGCAAAACCGACTGAGCCTCCGCAGTCCACCCCGCCCGTGGAATCAAAGCCTGATGCCAAATCTTCTGCTCCCGCTCCTACAGCCTCGGCCCCGACCGCTGCTCCAGTTGCTTCTGCACCTGCTGCTTCTGCAACAGCGCCAGCTGCTCCGGAAGAAGATCCGAGCCGTCCCGTTCTGAAGCGGGGCGCGCCGTCACCGGCAGAGCTGAAAAAGCGAAACGCGCCGGTGGCGTCGCCCGGCAAAACAGATGCGCATGCGCCAGCAGAGGCGCCCAAGCCATCGACCCCCGCGTCCTCAGCTTCGGGCTCGATGCAGCTCATTCCTGCCATTTCGGACGCCGATGGTCCCGATCCGCGTCCCTATGCCTTCAGCCTCAAGCCGGAAGAGGAACAGAAGTTGCGCAAGAAGATTCTCGCCCTGGCTGGGGATGAAGTGCGTGCGCGAGCGGCACAGTTGGCGGCGGAATCGCAGCCGGGCACGCGTAGCCCCGCAGGGACGGCGGCAAAACCACCCCAACCCAGCTTTGAAGAGGTCGAGTTCCACGCCTTTGATCTCTCGAACAGCAACGAGCCCGTGTTGGTCTTGAGCGCGAAAGCGCGCATGCCGGCCCGTCCCAATGCGGCCAACGCAGATCTGCAATACATCATCACGCTGGTGACTCGTGACGATATGTACGGGGAATTGCATAAAGTCTTCTCCAGTATTACCGACACTCAGCACTTTGACGTCCTGGCCCGGATGGAACTGATCGATGCGGTGGATGCGGATGGCGACGGTCGCGGCGAACTACTCTTCCGCCAGATTTCTGATGCGGGCAGGGCGTTCGTCCTGTATCGCGTGATCGGCGACCGCCTGTGGCCGCTGTTCCAGGGCACGCCGGGCCGGTGAAAGTGACGACCTAAAGGCGAAATGTCCCTGCCCGTAGCGCCGCCGTCCCGGCGGCTGTCCTGCGCGCGAGACGCCGGCGCAACGGGGCGGCTTGACCTCTGACATCTACGGCGTATTATTGCCGTCACTCAAGCCTTAGGAGGGCTTCGGCATGAAAAAGCAAGTCGCTTCGGTTCTGTTGCTGGTCTTATGTTTCGCATTGCAGGCTTTCGCGCAGGAGCATTACACGGAGGGTCCGATCTGGCAGGTGACCCTCATTCGCGTTAAACCCACCCAGATGGACGCTTACCTCACAAGTTTGCGCGCCAATACCAAATCAATCTATGACGAAATGAAAAAACAGGGAGCGATCCTGGACTACAAGGTATTTCTCAACACTACCAAACATGATCCTCAGGACTGGGACATCTCGATTGGAGTTGAATACAAGAATTTCGGCGCCATGGATGGCCTGACCGCCAAGAGCGAAGCCATTCGGGACAAGGTTCTCGGCTCCAAGCAAGCCGCCCAGCAGATCGGCGAAAAACGTCAGGACATGCGAGAAATAGTGACCGTCATGATTTTGCGGGAAGTTAACTTGAAGTAGAGGTCTGGAACGACGGTCCGGTTGCGCTTGCAGCCGGGCCGATCCATTCCTATTTCTGGGTCATCACCAGTTCGCCGTTTTCGACTTTCATTCCACCGACGTTGTCCGGCAGCTTCAGGCGATCACGCTGTTCGTTGAGCTTCTTCTGCAGGGCGTCGTTGACCAGTGACACGGGAACATTCAGATCGCCAACCTTGAACTCGGTGGGATCGAAAGTCGCGTAGCCGTCCTTCGACCCGAGATGGCCGGAGAGCGTTACCCACACATCTTTACCCGCGATCTGGGTGAGAAACTGGCCGTGGGCGACGTCGCCGTCGAAACTTACCTGATAATCCTTGACTTCGGGCTGTCCGGGCGCGACGGGCGCCTCCGGGGAAGAGAGGCCAGACAAGGCTTGGGTTGCTGCCGCCAGCGGGATCTGCCCTGCGGCCTGAGCTAGAGCTGCGCTCACTTCATTGGAATTGAGTCGGACTTCCGCTGGAGGCTGCCCTGCTTCCTTAGGCTGATCCAGTTGCTGCACTTTTTCCTGAAAGGATTGGGCATTGGCCGCAGCGGAGGCAGCTGGCTGCGGCTGAGCCACGGGCGCCGGTTTCTTCAGCACCAGGAAGAGAGCCATCACAGACGTGACCAAAGTGGCCACGCTGATGATGCGGTCGAGCTTCCATTTCTTCATGCGAGCCTCCGGCTACCAACATGTTACCGAGGTCGGGCAGAAGGCTCACATGACGGAAGGTACTGACCGCGTGGTTACCTCAGCTTGTGTGGGACCGGGTCGGAGACACGGTCAGGCGGCCTGAAAGGCCGCTGGGGCTTTAGAGGATCGGAATAGTTCCCCTCCACAGCCAACGATATTCGCCCTCAGTTTTGACCAATCCCGCTCGGACCGGATTTTGGCAAATGTAATCTGCCTTCTCCGCAAGACTGTCATTCGATCTCAAAACGTGGTCGAAGAATTCTTCCTGCCAGACTGGGCCGCGGCGGTTCAGAAGTAAATTGATCTTCCTGGCTGAAGCACCCTTGATGGCATGCATGATCTGGGGAAGGCTGAAATTCCATCGGTCTGTAGCTCTTAAAGGGCTCAAGAGAAGATGGGCATGATCTGGCATGACAACCACAGTGTGGAGATCGAACTTAATGCCGTTTTCCTTCAGGCAGCACTCTAGAACAATATTTCTAGCCTCGGAAGGAAGCTCCCACCTGTGGTCCGTGGTGAAAGTAATGAAGATTGGCCGGTTGTCTTTCTGAATGTGAGGAAGCCGTCGGCGGTAGTCATACTTCGGCGGCATAAACTGCGGCCTTTCAGGCCGCCTGACCGGGTCGGAGACCCGGTCCCACACGGGACTGGCTACTCCAGCTTCTTTGCCAACAGCTCATTCACCAGCTGCGGATTAGCCTGGCCCTTCGATGCCTTCATGACCTGGCCTACGAAGAAGCCTGCCACTGTTTTCTTGCCGGCGCGATATTGCTCGACCTGCTTGGGGTTGGCGGCGATGATTTCGTCGATGATCTTTTCCAGGGCCGAGGTGTCGCGGGACTGCTCCGGACGGCCTTCTTCTTCGTAAACAGCGGAAAAATCTTTCCCGCGCTCGAAGGCGAGGTCGTAAAGATCCTTGAGCATCTTGCCCGAGATCGCGCCGCTCTCCACCAGGTCAGCCGACGCCGCCACTCCTTTCATCGAAATGGGCGACTGCTCGATTTCCAGGCCCCTGGCTTTCAGGCGGCCCATCAACTCGCTCTGCACCAGATTAGCTACACGCTTCGCACTCTTGGACACCTTGGCTGCCGACTCGAACTGGTCGGCCAAGGCTTTGGTCAGCGTGAGCACCTGCGCGTCCTGCTCGGTGATGCCATAGTCCGCAACCATGCGCTTGCGCCGAGCCGCGGGAAGCTCGGGCAGAGTGCTACGGATTTCGGACTGCCAATTCGCATCCACCACCAGCGGCAGCAGATCGGGCTCCGGGAAATAGCGGTAGTCGTGGGCTTGCTCCTTGGAGCGCATCCCGTAAGTCTTGCCTTCGTTGGAATTGTAGAGGCGGGTTTCCTGCGTGATCCTGCCGCCGGATTCAATGACGCCAATCTGCCTCTCAATTTCGTACTCCAGCGCTTCGCGGATGAAGCGGAACGAGTTGACGTTCTTCACTTCTGTCTTCGTGCCAAATTCCTTCTGCCCCCGCGGGCGCACGCTGATGTTGCCATCGCAGCGCAACGAGCCTTCCTCCATGTTGCAATCGCTGACCCCGGTGTAGAGGATGATCTCCTTCAGACGGGTGAGGTATTCGTAAGCTTCGTCGGGCGAGGCAATGTCCGGCTCGCTGACGATTTCGATCAGCGGCACTCCGCTGCGGTTCAGGTCGATGGCCGTCGTTTCCGAAGAGTTGACGAAACCTTCGTGCAGGCTCTTGCCCGCGTCTTCTTCCAGGTGCAGGCGCGTGATCCCGATCTTCTTACTTGCGCCATTGATCTTGATTTCAATGGCGCCGTGCTCGGCCAGTGGCTTGTCATATTGCGAAATCTGGTAGCCCTTGGGCAGGTCGGGATAGAAATAATTCTTGCGGGCGAAGATGGAAGTTGCGTTGATGCGGCAGTTCAGCGCCATGGCCGCGAGCGCGGCGAATTCGACCGCTTTGCGGTTCAGTACCGGCAGTGCCCCCGGCAACCCCAGACACACGGGACATACATTCGTGTTGGGCGGATCGCCGAAGCGAGTGGAGCAGGAGCAGAAGATCTTGGTCACGGTGAGGAGCTGAACGTGGACTTCCAGGCCGATCACGGGCTCGTACTTCGATGCCGCTGCTATGGAGACATCCGGCGTGGCAACCATAATCCCTAAATTATAAAGCCTGAACGGATTAGCCGTCGGTGAACACTTTGGCCCGGAGTCCCCCGTCCGGGCGGGCGAGCAACGCTCGCCAGGTTTTCTTGCGCCGCGGGACGAAAGCTGCCGGGCTTGGCCCGGCTGGGCGGGTGAGGAGTACCCGCCTCTACGTGTGCACTCCTAGGCGATGTTTAGTGGGTGGGAGCGCTCAGATATTTTTCCAGCGGGATTTCAAAGTACATCAACTCGTTTCCTTTGGCATCGCGCACTCCGGTGAGGTAGAAGATCGCGCCGGCCAGGGGGACGGAAATTCCCGTCACATCGAAGAACAAGAATCCGGATTGCGTGCTGTGCGGTTCGACCGCCTGGGCGACGAACTGGGCGTTCTGAATTTCCTCGATGGCCTGTTTGCTCATGCCTCCCTTCACTTTCTTGGTGGGAAAGGGGATGGGATAGCGGTTAGTGCTTGCCGAGGGTCGAGTGAGCCGCCGGGCGATATCGTCCTCGACGGCGGGTGAAATCTTGGCCCGGTTCACGGTCACCAGTTGAGCCTTCATGCCGGCTAACTGGACGGGTTGGTCGCCGTCATTGGTGACAGTCACGAAAATTGGAAGGAAACCGAGTTCGCTGTACTGAACCGAAAATATTTTCGCTTTGTCCGCCAAATCGTAGGGATCCACACCAACTGCCACCCGCTCCATGGGATGCTCGTCGTGCGCCGGATATGTCTTTGCGGGCTGGGCCTGCGGCATCGCGAATTCCTTCGCCGCCAGAGACAGCAGAGGAACGAGGGCGATGGCGGCAAGGGCCGCAGTACGAATCCAGGAGATGGCTGGGCGAGACATCGCGATTGATTATAGGATGCGCTCGGCCACCGTAGCAGGTGCCTTGCTCGATGCGGCTTGCGGTTAGAATGTGTCTTCCTTCATGCTTTCATGTACTTGCTCTTCATGTACTTCCTCTATAGCGCGTTGCTGGCGGCAGGCCTGTTGGTCAGCCTGCCTTATTGGATGTTCGGGCGGAGACGCCACGGCAAGTACCGCGAGGGTTTGAGCGAGCGCCTGGGCAAAGTGCCGCTGCGGCTGCAGACGCAGGCTGGGAGTGCGATCTGGGTTCACGCGGTTTCGGTCGGCGAAGTGCTTGCAGTCAGTGAACTGGTTGCTGAGCTGCGCCGGCGTTTTCCGCCGTATCGAGTGGTGATTTCAACTACGACCGCTACTGGCCAGAAGCTGGCGAAGGAACATTTTGGCGAGGAAGACGTCTTTTACTTCCCGCTGGACTTCGCTTTTGCGATTCGGCCGTACTTGTCGGCGCTCCAGCCAAAATTGATCGTCCTGGCGGAGACCGAGTTCTGGCCCAACTTCTTGCGAGTGGCGCATGAGAGTGGGGCCCGCGTGGCGGTAGTGAATGCGCGCATTTCTGATCGGTCGTGGCCGGGGTACGGGCGTGTGCGCCGCATTTTGGCCGGAGTTCTCCGCCACATCGACCTGTTTCTGGCGCAGACCGAGGAGGACGCCCGACGCCTGCGCGACATTGGCGCGCCCGCAGAGCGCGTCCAGGTGAGCGGGAATTTGAAGTTTGATGTGGCGGCGCCGGCTGCTCCGCCGATTGTCGCCAGCCTGCGCGCGGCGTTTCAGCAGGCCGGAGCTGGGCCCGTGATTGTCTGTGGAAGTACGGTAGAGGAGGAAGAAGGGCTGCTGGTGCGCGCTTTCGAGAATGTGCTGGCCAGCCATCCGCGCGCGGTAATGATTTTGGCGCCTCGCCGTCCCGAGCGCTTCGGGGAAGTCGCGCAGTTGCTCGAGCAATTGGGGATCCGTTTCTGGCGACGCTCGTTGTGGAGTGGCGATTCCATTGCCAGCGGCGTCTTTCTGGTCGACACCATCGGCGAACTGGCGGCGCTCTACGCCCTGGGGGACGTAGCCTTTGTTGGCGGCAGCCTGGTTCCGCGTGGGGGACACAACATCATCGAGCCGGCGCAGCATGGCGTGCCCATCATAGTCGGCAACCACACCGAAAACTTTCGCGATATCGTTGGGCTGTTTCAAAGTCAGGATGCGGTTCGTGTGGTCGGCCCAGCGGAATTTCCCCTGGTGCTGATGGACCTGCTTTCCAATAATAGCGAGCGGGTCGCGTTGGGTCACCGAGGCGCCGAGACCCTGCAATCGCAGATGGGCGCGACCGCGAGAACGGTAGAGGCGTTGGGAAGGCTGCTGGAGTCCACCAAAGACCGTGTAGGGGCGGGTCTCTGACCCGCCCTGGCCGCGGCAAAGCCACGGCAGAGTCGAAGGCGTCCGAGTCTAAACCCAGCCGCGGCACTGCCGCAGCCTGGACGGGTCAGAGACCCTTCCCTACACGGTCTGTAGCAATGACACAATGAATCCGCTAGCTTCACTTTTCGGACTGGGCGTGCGGGCGCGGAATGCGTTCTACGATCGCGGCCTCGTTCGCGCCCACAGGCTGCGGGGGCCGGTCGTGAGTATTGGAAACCTGTCTGTCGGCGGTTCGGGTAAGACCCCCTTCGTCCTGTTGCTGGGCGATTTGCTGAAAGCGCGAGGGCTGAAGTTCGATGTCCTCTCGCGTGGGTATGGACGCACGACAAAAGGCGTAGCCTTGGTTGATCCCGCAGGTTCGGCCCGCGATTTCGGCGACGAGCCTCTGCTCATCGCGCGGCGGCTGAGCGTGCCCGTAGTCGTTGGAGAAGAACGCTATGCGGCCGGTATGTTCGCCGAGAAAAAATTCGGGCCGCAGTTGCACTTGCTCGACGACGGCTTTCAGCATCGCTCACTTGCCCGCGATTTCGATATTGTGCTGGTAACTCCGGAAGACATTCGCGACCGCCTGCTTCCCGCAGGACGTCTGCGGGAGCCGCTGTCCTCGTTGCGCCGGGCCGATGCGATCGTGCTGACCAGCGGCGCCTCCCAGGAAGAATTTCCGCTGGATGGCAAGCTGGTCTGGCGAGCGCGTCGCGGGATCGTGCCCACGAACGTCCCGTCCAGGCCAGTTGTTTTCTGTGGCATTGCCCGGCCAAAGAATTTTGTGCTGCAACTGCGGACTGCTGGAATCGAGCCTGTGGCCGAAGCTTTCTACCGCGATCACCACGCCTACAGCGAGCAGGACATCCGCGATCTGTTGAGCCTGCAGCGGCGCAGCGAGGCGGGCGGTTTTGTGACCACGGAGAAAGACGCGGTCAACCTGGGCGGATTTCTTTCCGCGCTTGAGCCGCTGGCCGTGGTTCCGGTCAAGATGGAACTCAGCGAGGCGGCTAACCCTGTGGATACCATGCTGCGCAGGATTGCGGAGCGAAGACAATGGGCGTGAGAAAATCAGTGGTCGATTTTCTGTAGCGCTGGCATCCCTTCGACTTCGCTCAGGGCAAGCTTGCCGCCGGGACGGCGGCGCTACGGTTGTGAGCAGCGAAGCGGACTCTTCACGAATGACCAGGCATCTCAAAGACGCGGAGCGGCTGAGGAAGATCGTCGAATCGTTTCCTAAAATTACCGTCACCGTGCTCGGCGACATGGTGGCCGACGAATTTATCTTCGGCGAGATTTCCCGGGTTTCGCGTGAGGCGCCGGTCTTGCCGGTCTTGATCCTGAAACATCGCGAACGCACGGTACAGCCCGGTGGTGGCGCCAACGCCATCAACAATCTCGCGGATCTGGGCGTCAATGTGCTGCCAGTGGGGGTGGTGGGCGACGACGAGCCGGGTCGACTGTTGCTCAAGGCTTTTCGCCATAAACGCGTCGCGGTGAGCGGCGTTTTGAAGGACAAGAGTTACACGACCGTGACCAAGACGCGCATTCTCGCCGGCATGACGCACACCTCGCGCCAGCAGGTGGTGCGGGTCGATCGCGAGCCCGAAGCTGAGCCCAACCGGCATCTGAAACGCGAGTTGGTGCTGGCGGCGCGTGAGTATGCCCGGGCCTCGGACGTGCTGCTGGTTTCAGACTACGGCTACGGCGCGGCCGCGCCCGAAATCCTGAATGCCGTCCGCGAGAAGGGCGGGTTGCGGGGAGTACCCGTGGTGCTCGATTCACGCTATCGCATGCTGCAATATTCAGGCGTGACTGCAGCCACACCGAACGAACCCGAGGTCGAAGCAGCTTTGGGAGTGCGGATCGGCCACGATTGGCCAACCCTCTGTTCCGCAGCAGAGGAGATCATGTCGCGCATGAAGCTGCAGTCCCTGGTGATTACGCGCGGGCGCGATGGCATGGTGGCTTTTACTCGGCGCCACAAGCCCGCGGACATCCCAATTTTCGGGTCCGACCAGGTGGCGGACGTAACTGGCGCCGGCGATACGGTAATCGCCGCGTTCACGGCCGCTTTGGCCGCGGGAGCCAGCGCGGAGGATGCGGCCCACCTGGCAAACTATGCTGGCGGCATCGTAGTGATGAAGCGCGGGACCGCGACCGTAGCGCAGCGCGAATTGCTGAGCGCAATCGAGCAGGTTCCGCCAAAATTACGGTCCCATTAGTTCGGAGAGCATTGATTCCGGGAAAGATTCCGGGGAAAAACCATCGCAAACAAGATTCTTAATCGCGAAGAGCTGCGACAACAAGTGGCGGAATGGCGGCGCGCGGGCGATTCCATCACACTCGCCAATGGTGGCTTCGATCTGCTCCACGTTGGACACGTGCGCTACCTGCAGGCTGCCAAGCGGCTGGGTGGGCGATTGATCGTGGCCGTAAACGCCGATGCGTCGGTGCGCGCTCTGAAAGGCCAGGGCCGTCCTCTGATGCCGGCAGAGGAGCGCGCCGAAATTCTGGCTGCGCTGGCCGACGTGGACGCGGTTGTGATCTTTCCCGAGCTGGATGTACGCGCGCTCATCCGAGAAATTCGCCCGGATGTTCACGCCAAAGGCACAGACTACACCGTCGGGACCGTTCCCGAGCGCGATGAAGTGCTGGCCTGCGGGGGACGAGTGGAAATTGTGGGCGATCCCAAAGACCATTCCACTACTGAGCTGATTCGCTCGCGCCTGGGACGGCCTGGTTCGTGAGCATGCCACCAGCGGGCGGAATTTCCCAGGTAGATGCCGCAGCTCCGGTGAGTGAGTGGAAATTGCCGGATCGGATATTGATCGTGCGGCTCGGGGCCATGGGCGACATCATCCACAGCCTTCCGGCCGTTACCGCGCTGCGGGAAGTGTTTCCGGACGCGACGCTCGGCTGGCTGATCGAAGAGCGCTGGGCGGAATTATTGTGCACCTTGCCTACGCCGCGCTCAGGCCCGCGCTCACCGCAGCGTCCGTTGGTAGATCGCATGCACACTGTCACCACCAGGCAGTGGCGTTCTGCGCCTTTTTCCACGCAAACCTGGGAGCGGATGGCGGCGGGCCTGAGCGATCTACGGGCTGCACGGTATCAGGTTGCGGTTGATCTACAGGGTGCGGTGCGTTCGTCGCTTCTGGCGAAATGGTCAGGAGCGCCGGTCATCTACGGCACTGCCCAACCGCGCGAAAATGTGGCGACCATGTTTTACACGCGTCCGGTCGTCACAACCGGTAACCACATCGTGGAACAGAATCTGTCACTCGCGGAAGCGGTTGCACATCGTCCATTAAGAGTGCCTCGAGTCGAATTCCCCCGCGACGAAGTTGCCGAACAGGAATGCGACCGCAAGTTGAAGGACCGCGGCATTCAGGAGTTTGCGCTGCTCAATCCCAGCGCTGGCTGGGGCGCGAAGCAGTGGCCGGCCGACCGCTATGGGCACGTGGCCAAACAGTTGGCTGAAGACGGAGTGAAATCCCTGATCAACTTTGGCCCGGGCGAAGAAGACATTGCACGCGCCGTGCACGCAGCCAGCGCCGGCGCCGCTGAAACGTTTACGGGTTCGCTTACGCAACTGATTGCGCTCACGCGCCGCGCACGCTTGTTTATCGGCGGCGATACCGGCCCCATGCATCTGGCCGCCGCAATGGGCATTCCGGTAGTGGGGATCTTCGGACCGACCGATCCCGCGCGCAACGGTCCTTTCGGCACACCTAATGTCGTGCTGCGCAGCGCGTCCAGCAGCACCAGCTACAAACATCTGGCCCAGCCGGATCGTGGCTTGCTTGAAATTACTTCTGAGGAAGTGGCTGCGGCTGCGGGGGAATTTTTGCAGGAGCGCCATGCCTAGCTGGAGCGCGATCGCACGCCGCATTCGGGTTCCACTTGGGTTTGCTTTTGCCGTGCTGTTTTTGTGGCTGGCCAGGCCTGCCGTGAACTCAATTCTTCTTGGAGCTTGTCTGATAATTCCCGGGCTTGTCATTCGCGCGCTGGCTTCGGGGCACCTGCAGAAAAACCAGCAGCTCGCAACCGGGGGACCGTATGCCTACACGCGCAATCCGCTTTATCTGGGTTCTCTGATTTTGGCGGTCGGATTCGCAGTGGCGGCGCGGAGTTGGTGGATCGCCGGAGGGATCGTTCTCATGTTCTTTGCGATTTATCTGCCGGTGATTCGCGCTGAGGAACTATTCCTGCGTGAGCGCTTTCCCCAATTTGAAGAGTACGCCCGCGAGGTGCCCAGCCTGTTCCCGCGTATGAGCGCTTTCGCTAAGCAGGACGGAGAATTTTCCTGGGATTTGTACTGGAAACACCGCGAGTACAACGCTGCGCTAGGTTCGGCGGCGATGCTGGCAGCGTTGGTGGTCAAGTTGCTGATGAGGCAGTAGCAGCGTGGGAATGAGGCAGTAGCAGCGTGGGACCGAGGCCTGTGTAGGGACGGGTCAGAGACCCGTCCCCACACAGGCACTGCGTCCCACACAAGAGACCCGTCCCTACTGTAGTGGGCTACTTTCACTTTCTAAGTAACGGAACCTGTCGGAGTGCGGCAACGGTTGGATACATTGCCTCTTTCTGGAGCGTCAGTCCCATGTGCTCCGTGCCTTCTTTCCACAAGTGTTCTGCGATTTGGTCATCCGTCGCGCCAGTCGTGAGCAGGTGAAACAGTGAATCCAGACAACAATCGTACTCGTCCTGCGCCTCTGGCACGTCTTTGACGCCGATTGGGTCCCACACATCCAGCAGAACATGCCGGATATCAACCCTGATTCTTCGAGACTCGGATTTATCAATCACGCCGCTCTTTCCGCCCTCCGATGTTCGTAGGCTTCCCAGAGAGCTACCAAATCCTCGACGCTCCAGAGCCGATCTGTAACGCCAGCGGCCATTGCTGGAGACGTGCGGAGTGTACGATGGATTTTAATGAAGTTGTAGGCGAAATAGTTTAGTGCGGTCGCAGCCGCGTGGTTCCGTAATTTACGCGAGAATCCATTGGACAGGCGCGTGTAACGCCGCATCGTCGTTCGCACCGTCCAATTCTGACGTTGAACATAGCTGGTGCTCACGTGCTTGGGGTCGGGGTCACCAGAGACAACCTTCATGTCGCAACCGATACAGACCGCTGGTGAATAGCGCTTCTCATTCTCTTGCGGAGCACCATAGATTTTCTGCAACTGCGCATAGTCCACTTCTGCTCCGAAGGCATCTTCGACAGCCTCAAGATAGGCCCGATGGCCGTCCGTTGTGATCTGCACTTTCTTGCTGACGCGAGATGCTAGATCGTTCACAAACTCGCGGGCCGTTATCAAGTCGCGTTGCCCCAAGCGCCACGAAGGAACCAACTTGCTATCCGCGTCAATTGCCGTCCAGAGCCATACATCGCCCGCGTCGGGGTTTTTCAGCGCAATCTCTTGGGTTCGATTCTTCTCTTTGCAGTAAATCCACGACCACATCTCATCTAGTTGAAGTCTCCGCTTGAAAGTAGCCCACTACCGTCCCTACCCGACCTGTCCCCAGACAAGCATTTCTACTTCTGTGCCACCAGCGCTTTTGCCCGGCCCAGTTCCGGGCGATCGGAATTCGACCCATTGCAAACTTTTATGAGTTGCGCGTAGTACGCAGTTGCTTTTTCGCTCTTCCCTGCCGCTTCAGCCGCGCCGGCAGCGCCGTAGAGCCCGTTGAAGCGATTGGGATTGAATTTCAGGTCAGTCTCGTATTCTGCGAGCGCCTGCTCTGGGTGCTTCGTCTCCAGCAGCAGGTCGGCCAGCATCTCGCGTGCCGGAATGTCCTCGGGTTCATCGCCGGTGGACTCTTCTTCTTCCGCGATGGCACGCAGCACCTTGACGGCATCTTCGTCCCTACCGTCGGCGTGGGCCACCCAGGCTTCGGCTTGCTTTTGTGCGGCTTCCACGAGCTGAGCGTGAGATGACTTTTTGTTTTTCACCAGTTCCTGGTGAATGGATTCCAGCTCAGCTATGTCCTTGCGCGCGTCGGCTACGTTCCCGGCACGAGCCGCACCGATCGCTCGCGCCCAGTAAGTGATGGACTTGTCTGTGGGGTCTGCGTTTGGCGCGGGAGTCAAGGCTGCGGCTTCCATCCAATGGTGGAGTTCCAAGGCGTAGAGCGCGGGAAACTTCGATAAGGCGTATGCCCGCGGATCGTAGCCCTGGCCATACATGTCTTTCATTGCCGGCATGGTCCTGACGTCTGCGATCACGCCTTGGGCATCGGCTTCGCGGCCGCTCTGCAAGTAGGCATAGACCAGGAAATCCATGGCGTGAAACTGATGACCTTCGCCGCCCATGTGCATGGCCGCGGTCTTGCGGGTGGCGGCGATGGAAGCCAGGTTGGAGTCGATGTCGTCCTGCCAGAGCCCGAGGCGGGCAAAGATGTGCGACGGCATGTGCAGTGCGTGCGGGGCCGCGGGCGCAATGCGAGCGTAACTGCGTGCTGCGGGCAGGCCCAACTCGGCCAGTTGCGGCTTGTCATAACTGTGAATCAGGTAGTGGGCGACCCCGGGATGGGTCGGCTCCTCCTTGAAAAGTTTCTCCAGAACCGCGGCCGCTTGCTTCCGATTGGCAAACGTTGTGTCACTGTCCGGCTCCGATGCCAGCAGCGACAACGCGTAAAACGCGGCCGCCTCGCGATCGTCGGGATAGCGCTGATATACGTGTTCCATCGCTCCGGAGTACGCCTTGGCTCGTTCTTCGTGGTCGCCTCTCTTGCTGTAGTAGGTGCGTAGCCCTGCGATGTAGTCCCGCTCACGATCAGTCTTGGGATGTAGCGACTGTGCCTTTTTCAGCTCCGCCAAGCCGCGCTTGGTAGTAGCGGCACTCGGGTGGTCCCAGAGCTGGTGCCACAAGCTCATGGCCACTCCCCAGTGGGCCATGGCGCAGGCCGGGTCGTCACTCGCGACCTGCACGAATTGTTTTTCCGCTTCCTCGTACCAGAACGAATGCAGCAGGGCGACGCCGCGTTCAAACGGCTTCTGTACGGACGCCGCGCAAGAGACGGGAAAATGTACCGTGCCAAGCTGCTC
>WNEZ01007642.1_pt1 | contig 18037 bp, 20 predicted proteins | sample 5400521 | NCBI WGS metagenome assembly WNEZ01 (sample SAMN13153339, study PRJNA577476) | soil metagenome | isolation source: 120 cm saprolite under Douglas fir tree site 2 hole 1 replicate 1 | place: USA:California | collected 2015-04-18
GCAACCTCACTTTCGGCTATCGACTGGCATTGGAGATCGGTGGGGAGTAGCGTCACCAACGGCACCTTTGTCGCCGCCTGGAAGAAGAGATCGACCAGGTAGTGGAACTGCGTGGCTCTGAAAAGAGACCAGGGGATGCCGCTGTTCCTGACCAACTCTTCGGCGGCAAGCTTTGCGCGGTAGTAATAATAGGGAATGCGATCGATCCCGACAATCGAAATGTAGATCACGTGAGCTGCGCCAGCGACACGAGCCAGTTCGAGCAATAACCGCGTGCCCTCTACGTCGATCTGCCGTGTATGTTTGAATGGGCTGCTCGCCGCGTGTACCACTACGTCGATACCAGCCACAGCATTAGCAACACCCTGACCCGTTTCTAAATCAGCTTGCGCCCATTCTGTCGTGGATAGCAAGTTTGTAGGCTGCCGCTTACGGCTCATGATGCGCACACTATAGCCAGTTTCGGTCAGTTCTTTGACTACTTTGCTGCCCAGCATACCAACGCCACCGGTAACCAGAACTTTCGTCATAGAAGCCTCCTCCGTTACTTTCATACGCATATGCGTGTTTATCCCTTTATTGAGCAAGTCATACATGGGACGAGACAGTGTGCTGAAATGTGACAGCAAGCAGTTTCATGGTGAACACTCCTTGAGCTAACTCGTCTGACGGATACCTGCTCTCGCCATACTTCCAACGACAAGATGGTGAAATGGCCGGATCACCTGAAAGTATAACGGGCCCGCCCAGTTCCGATAACCGTCTTGACGTCAACGTGATCAGCTTTTACTGGTGATAGAATAGGAGAAAAAAGCAGTGCTGATATGAGCTCCAATGAATATAACAAGAAAGAAAGGCTGAAAGGAACATATGACACAGGCACCTCAACAGGATGGCAACGAGATGAAGGCACAGGTACAGGACTATTTCGCGCGTACGGCGGAGAGCTATGTCGCTAGCTTCGCACACCGGGCGGGAGACGATTTGAAGCGGCTGATCGAGTTGGGCGAGTGGGACCCACAGCAGCAGGCACTTGATATCGCTACAGGCGGCGAACATACTGCGCTGGCGGTGGCACCGCACGTAGCACAAATAACGGTTACCGATCTGACGCCGCGTATGCTTGAAAAAGCGCGTGAGTTCCTGCTCGCGCAAGGAGTCACGAATGCTCAGTTCCAGGTGGCGGATGCTGAACAACTGCCGTTTGCCACGGCTAGCTTCGACCGCGTCACCTGTCGCATTGCAGCGCACCATTTCCCCAATGTCGCGCAGTCGGTGAAAGAGGTGGCTCGAGTGCTGAAACGCGGGGGACTTTACCTGCTGATTGATGGTATGGCACCAGATGATCAAGAACTTGACGTCTTTGATAATACTGTGGAGAAGTGGCGGGATTCATCGCATGGACGGTCATGTACTCCTGAAGAATGGCGCACGTTCTTTACGCAGGCTGGGCTGCTCGTCGAACATGTCGAGTTTTTCCGAAAGGTGCATGAGTACGATGATTGGACGGCGCGCTCTCGCATGTCTGCTGAGGAGAAAGCGAAACTGGCGCAGTTTATGCTGGCGAGTAGCCCGCGTATTCAAAGCTACTTCGAGATTGTGCGAGGTCCTGAAGGGCAACTGGAGAGTTTCACCAACGACTTCATTTTCGTGAAGGGTCGCAAGGTCTGATAGACAAAGAAGTTCGAGCTATAAGGAGAAACTTACTATGACCGATAGCAACAACGATTTGGCAGCCTTGCAACGACAAGCAAGGATGCGTAGGAGTATTGAAGCGGACATCAACCGGTTGTTCGCTGCTGAAGACGAGGGGTTGCGCTATGCTCTAACAGCGGCGAAACAGGGAGGCTTGCCAGAGATTCAAATCTCGCCTATTCAGGGGAAGTTCCTGCAATTGATGGCGGCCGCCTGTAACGCACGCAAAATCCTGGAAATTGGCTCGTTGGCGGGTTATAGTGGTATCTGGCTGGCGCGTGCCCTTCCGACAGACGGTCGCTTGATCACGCTAGAGGTGAACCCCCATCATGCCGATATTGTGCGCAGATCCTTCACAAAGGCAGGGGTGGCTGATCGTACAGAGGTGCTCGTGGGGAAGGCACTTGACTTGCTTCCTCAGTTAACGAGCGAGGCACCGTTTGATCTTGTTTTCATCGATGCTGATAAGCCTTCTTATCCACAGTACCTTGAATGGGCGCTACGCCTGGCCCGACCCGGCAGTATCATCATAGCCGATAACTGCGTACGACGTGGTGAAGCATTCCACCCGTCGGAGGATGAGGGCATAAAGGGCCTGTATGAGTATAATCGACGCATTGCCAGCGACCCACGGCTGGTATCGCTTGTTCTGCCAATGGATGATGACTATACCGATGGCTTTGCTATCGCAGTGGTGAGGGCCTGAATCGACATGACCATCGATACCGATTTTCATAGCCATGTAGCCCCAAGTTCGGCCTATGAGATGGTGCAAGCGGCGCAGAGCAAGGGGTTGCGGGTGCTCGGTCTCTCAGAGCATGTTTTCCAGATGAGCGAGGTTCGACCGGTATTGGAGCATCTACCGCAAGAAGGTCCTCTGCTGACATTCGCGGCGTATGCCGAGCAGGTGCATGCAGCCGCACGGGACTTGCGATTCGATGCTCGTCTGGGCCTGGAAGTCGATTTTATTCCAGGAAAGAACGAGCCGATTCGGTCGTTTGTACAAGCACGCGATTGGGATTACCTGATTGGTTCGGTACATGAGATCAATGGAGAAATGTTTGAGGTTGATCGCAAGTGGAGCCGCGAAGAGGGTGAAGCTCTCTGGTTGCACTACTTCGAGTTATTGCATGGAGCGGTTAGCAGTGGCTACTTTGATGTAGTGAGCCACCCGGTGCGTATGCGAGTCGGAAATCCGCATTTACCGCCAACGTTTGATGATGAACTGGAGCGATTGGCAGCAGAGGCGACGCGCTGCGATGTGGCTTTGGAACTGAATGGCTATGATGTGCTGCACTACCCAAGCCTTGTGCGCCGTCTTGCACGGGCTTGCATGCTCCAGCATACGCCGGCGAGCGTGGGTTCAGATGCGCATTATCCAAAGCAAGTAGCTCAGGCACACCCACAGACGGAGGATATTATGCTCGAGGTGGGGATAACCAGAATCAGAACCTGGAGGCAGCGTGTTGTAGAGGAGTATAATGTATGACCGCATGAGCCATCCGCCGCCCACGATGAACATGTATACAAGTGCTCTTACCCTGATAGTTAGAGTTGCTTTGCCCTGCATCATTCCTGTTAGGCTGGTTTGAATCGGGGAACACTAATCTCATCGGTGACTGGATCGAAAACCACCGTCACAGGGAGGTCTACTCGCAACTGCCCAGCTTCGCTCTGCACGATGTTGGCCATCATGCGTGGCCCTTCATCAAGCTGCACGATGACGACATTGTAGGGTATATCGTGCATAAATTCTGGCGATTTGTAGCGGTGAATGATGGTATACGAGTAAATGCGTCCGCGCCCACTGGCTTCAACCCACTGTAGCCTGGTGGAACTACAGTGCATACAATAGAGACGTGGATAGAACTGATACTGCCGGCACTGCTCGCAGTATTGTAGCAGCAGTTTTCCTTCACGACATCCTTCCCAAAAGGGGCGATTTTCGTCTGTGACGACGGGTAAGGGTTTGGGGTGTGCGACGTCTGGCATGAAAATGTCTCCTCATAATTGTGTTGATGAAAGTATATCGCAATTATGGGAGGGGTTACAAGCATCAAAAAGTGAAACAGGCCCTTGCGTTGTCCTCAACTGAGCCATATAATGGGATAACATAAGGCGGCACATTGAGTATCCCCGCTAGCAAATTGCAAACGAAGGAGCACACCTTTCATGTCTTCATACAATGGGCGCATTGCCATCGTCGGCGTTGCCGAATCGGACTATGGCCGGGTTCCCCACATGACGGAGATGGAGATGCACGCCCAGGCGACCTGGCGGGCGCTGGAGGAAAGCGGTCTGCGCAAAGATGAGATTGATGGCTTGTTCTGTAGTTCGCACTCATTGGGCATGCCCACCGTTATGCTCGGCGAATACTTGCAGCTATTTCCACGCTACAGCGATACGACATCCATCGGCGGCTCATCCTTTGAGGCTCACCTCAATCATGCGGTAATGGCGATTCGAGGGGGCAAGTGCGAGGTAGCACTGATTACCTATGCCAGCAACCAGCTCTCCAGCCGTGGAAGGATGATTGGCACGGGCGGAAGACCAGCGACAATTCCCGAAGCTACCTATGAAGCTCCCTATGGCAATACGCTGGTGGGAGCGTACGCCATGGCAGCGCGAAGGCATATGTACCAGTATGGCACGACCTCCGAACAACTCGCCGAAATTGCCGTCGTCACCCGGCGTCACGCGGGACTCAACCCCCTGGCGATGTATCGTGAGCCGATTACGGTGCAGGATGTGCTCAATTCACGCATGATTGCTGACCCACTGCACCTGCTCGACTGCTGCGTCGTAAGCGATGGTGGCGGATCTGTGCTGGTGACTACAGAGGAGCGTGCTCGTGATCTGAAGCAGACGCCGGTATTTGTACTTGGGGCCAGTGAGAGTCATACACACGCACATATTTCACAGATGCCCGATTTGACGATCACTGCTGCCGCAATGACTGCACCACGCGCCTTTGCTGAGGCAGGTGTGACGCCGGATGACATCGATATGGCGATGATTTATGATTCGTTTACGATAACCGTGCTGCTGTTGCTCGAAGACCTGGGCTTTTGCAAGAAGGGCGAGGGAGGCGCATTTGTGCAGGGTGGACGTATTGCGTTGGGTGGGCAATTGCCGATTAATACGGATGGTGGTGGATTGTCGTCGAACCATCCAGGCATGCGCGGTATTTTTTTGCTAATCGAGGCGACACGGCAATTGCGCGGGCAGTGTGGACCGCGGCAGGTCCAAGGGGCAAAGCTGGCGGTAGCCCACGGGAGTGGTGGGTTGCTTTCTTCGCAAGCGACAACGATTTTGGGGCGGTGAGGGAAGAGAACTATGGAATTTCGGCGGAGTGGAAAGGACAGCGGACACAATGTCAGATAAAGCACAGCAGAGCAATGCTCAACAGTTTGAGCATGCCATCGCTACTGCTTTTACGTGCCGTAGTGTTATCAAGTACAACTCGTCGTTGAGCGAAGAGCAAAAAAACGAACTCGTAGCCGATATTGATACAACGCTGAAATTTCTGCGCAATCGTGCTGTCACTCATCCAGCTGCCGAAGCACACATGGTATTCCCGCAATCGCAACAAGTGGGGATAGGCTCCACTAATGCGGACAAGGCGGAGGGCAAAGTCGACGAAGCAGACGACAAGAAGTACAAACAGAAGCTGGCTGAAGTATATAGAATATCTCAGTTCTATTTGTACTCGCAGAAGGGTGATGGTACCAGTGTGTTTATGGCTCGTTTTCGGGAGGCTATGGCTACCATTGATGAGATACAAGTCATCGCTACGCGCAATCGTGCTGCTGATCTCTACCCGGACTCCAAAAGTCTGGAAGACTTGCTGCAGAATGTAAGGGGACTGATCGCTGATGTCTATTCTATATTCATAGAGTTCGCACGCGCAATATCTAATGCCTTGCAGGGAAGTGGCATCTATATAGATACCGAGGAGTTGCCTCCTCTACATCTGGAGCATACTATGGGTCAGGCAAAGCAGAAGCAAAGGCAAAAGCAAGGCATACGAGACATCTCGCCTCTCTTGAAGGTCTACAAAATTCATATGCAATTGAATGAGAAGAAGGGGACGATAGCAAGTCGTATCGACGATGCGACTGCGTTCCTGATGTTTCTTGGCGAAAATCTCGATAGTGATTTGAATAAGCGTGATACGATTGTTGCGCAACTCAATAAGGTTGCCAGGTTGCTGAATGATCTGTCGTACTTACTTTCGGGCTATGAGAGTACTATATCCGCAGTGTTGGCTGGCCAGTAGCTCACCGGCGCTCAGGCAATTCGTAACTGAGGGGCGCGGTTTGCTTGTGACCGACCATCGAAATCGCCACCCGGTCTTCTGCACGATATTCACCTTGCTGCTGAATGAGCATGCCGACTAATCCTGTCCAGCCAGTCTGATGGCTTGCACCAAGACCGATACCGTTGTCGCCGTGGAAGTATTCGTGGAACAAGAGGTAGTCGCGCCAATGGGGATCACACTGCATGGTTTCATTCTTGCTGTTGAAGGGGCGACGTCCGGTTTCGTCACGCAGGAAGAGACGGATCAGGCGTTGTGAGAGTTCATCTGCAATTTCTTGTAGGGTCAGATATTGGCCGGATCCCGTAGGGCACTCCACCTTAAAATCGTCGCTGTAGTAGAAATAGAACTTCTGCAGCGACTCGATGAGGAGGTAGTTAATGGGAAACCAGATGGGGCCACGCCAGTTGGAGTTGCCGCCGAAGAGGCCTGTACGTGACTCTGCCGGCTCATAGCGCACCGTGTACGGAATGTCGTCGACGTACAACACGTACGGATTATCTGCGTGATGTTTGCTCAGGGAGCGGATGCCAAAGTCGCTGAGGAACTCGGCAGGATCGAGCATGCGCTTGAGCAGACGCTTCATGCGGTGACCACGTACAAGGGCCAGCAGATGGCGTTCACCGGCGCCGGGCTGTTGCCAGTGTGACACAAGACGGGTGAGGTCGGGGCGATGGGTGAGAAACCATGTGAGATGATAGTTGAATCTTGGTAGGGCTTCGAGCACATGAGGCTCGATCGTTTCAACAGCACACAACGGGATGAGCCCGACGAGTGAGCGAATTTTTATGGGCAGGTGGGAATCGTTTGGCAAGCGTAGCACGTCATAGAAAAATTCGTCTTCTTCATTCCAGAGCTGAATGCCCTCGTCGGCTATGTTGTTCATGGCTGCGGCAATGGCCAGGAAGTGCTCGAAGAACTTGAGGGCGATGTCTTCATACACGGGGTTGGTGAGCGCGAGTTCCAGGGCAATGGTCATCATATTCAGGCAAAACATGCCCATCCAGCTGGTACCATCGCTCTGCTCAATGTAGCCACCAGTAGGTAGCGGGGCGCTGCGATCAAAAACGCCTATGTTGTCAAGTCCCAGAAAGCCGCCCTGGAAGACGTTGTTGCCTTCTGAGTCCTTGCGGTTGATCCACCATGTAAAGTTGAGGAGCAGTTTGTGAAAGATGCTCTCCAGGAACATGCGATCCGCGTAGCCGGTCTGCTGCTGGTCAATTTTGTAGACGCGCCAGGCTGCCCAGGCAATAACGGGTGGGTTGACATCGCCAAAGGCCCATTCATAAGCCGGCAGTTGCCCATTGGGGTGCATGTACCACTCGCGCATGAGCAGATCGAGCTGACTTTTGGCGAAGGTACTATCGATGAGGGCAAACGGAATGCAGTGAAATGCCAGGTCCCATGCGGCATACCAGGGATATTCCCACTTGTCCGGCATCGACATTACCCGCTCGTTATACAGGTGCTTCCACTCAGCGTTGCGCCCATATTTGCGCTGAATGGGTGGTGTTGGCTGGGATGGGTCGCCTTTCAACCATAGGTCAACGATATAGTGATAGAACTGCTTGCTCCAGAGCATGCCCGCCAGAGCCTGGCGTTGCACACGGCGTTGATCTTCGTCGAGGTCTGCGGGTTGGATGGCTGTATAGTACTCGTCGGCCTCCTGCTTACGCAGATCGAATATCTCGTCGAAATCAGCGAAAGGTGAGGTGGGGCTCTGTACCTTAGTGAGGCGAAGCCGTAAGGTGAGCGTTGCGCCAGCGGCGATTGTGCGCGTGTAGAGCGCAGCGGCTTTGGTGCCTGTGCGAGCGGGGTTGATTGCTTGATGGTGGCCATGTACAAGATACTCGTGAAAGGCATCTTTGACGTAGGGTGTGGCGTTTGGTGCGCCGAAGAGCCGCTGCACGTTTGTGTCATTGTTGGTAAACAGGAGATCGTCAGCGGCTTCGCAATACAGGGTATAGTCGCCAAGGATGGGGTGTTGCGCCTCTATGAATTGGATGGTGTCAGCCCCACCCAACCCTAGAGGCCGATAAATCGGCGATGGGCGCGGGATTGAAACGCGCTCCGCAAGCTTCGCTGAGGCCCCTACGCTGGCAATTGGTTTGCGGTCGTCGGTGCCCCAGGACCAGGTATTGCGAAACCAAAGGGTGGGTAGCAGGTGTAGTATGGCGGGCAGTGTTCCACGATTGACGGCTCTGATGCGGATGAGGATGTCTTTTGGTGTGGCCTTGGCGTATTCCACGAATATGTCGAAGTAGCGATTGTCGGCAAAAATGCCTGTATCCAACAACTCAAATTCGGGGTCTTGCCTGCGGCGGCGGGCATTCTCCTCTACCAGTTGCTGGTAGGGAAAGGCTGCCTGCGGATATTTATAAAGCATGCGCATGTAACTATGGGTCGGTGTGCTGTCCAGGTAGAAATATACTTCTTTGACGTCTTCGCCATGGTTGCCTTGAGGACCGGTCAAGCCAAATAGTCGTTCCTTGAGGATCGGGTCCTGGCCATTCCAGAGCGCCAGGGCAAAGCACATGCGCCCTCTGTCATCGCTGATACCGGCCAGGCCATCTTCGTTCCAACGGTAGGCCCGAGACCGGGCTGCATCATGAGGGAAATAGTCCCAGGCGCAGCCATCGGGGCTGTAATCCTCGCGTACTGTGCCCCAGGCGCGTTCGCTTAGGTAAGGTCCCCAATGCTGCCAGGGGTTACCAGAGAAGGGCATGCCCGCCTCTCCGACAGGATACGGTTGCGGCTGTGCGCGTTCATGCTCTCTAGTGATGTGTACAGGTTCCATGACATGTCCTTTGGGCATACCGTACTGGGCGCAGGTTGGGAAGCACGGTTCGGTTATTCCGGTAGTTGCGCCAGGCTAGATTTTACTTCAACGTAGCGAGCAAGAATGAAGACCAGGTCGGAAAGACGATTGAGGTAACGGACGACCTCGTTGTTCTGAATGATGCCATCATGCAATAACTTTACGGCCAGGCGCTCGGCCCGGCGAATGATGGTGCGTGCCAGGTCAAGCGCGGCCCCGTCGTGTGTGTCGCCTGGTATGATAAATTTGTTGGGGATTACCACTTCGCGTTTGAGTTCCTCTTCCACTTGCTCCAGTCGCTGCACATGTTCTGGCGTCATGCGCAAGCCAATTTTTTCGTAGTTTTCAGCCGGGGTTGCCAGTTCTCCCATAAGAAGATAGAGTTCCTGTTGGATTCGGTAGATGATATCTTTGACCTTCTGGTCCTGAGTCACGGCACGGGCCAGGCCAAGGGCAGATGTGGCTTCATCGACGGTGCCAAAGGTGTCAGGACGTGGGTCGTATTTGGCTACGCGCTGCTCGCCTAGCAGACCGGTATAGCCGGTATCTCCGGTACCAGTTGTGACCTTTGCCATTGCTGCTCTCCCTTTTCTCTGGTTCTAGTGCATGAAAAGGGGAAGGATTGCGGGGGACACCCCCGAACCCCCGGCAAGGGGTTGTGCCCCCTGCACCCCCTTTTCAGAAATCTGGATCATGAAAAGGGGAAGGATTGCGGGGGACACCCCCGAACCCCCGGCAAGGGGTGCGGGGGACACCCCCGAACCCCCGGCAAGGGGCTGTGCCCCCTGCACCCCCTTTTCAGAAATCTTGGTATTGATAGCGATAGGCACGACTGACACGCCGCCAGTCCAGTTCGCGCCCGCGCACCGGGCGTTCCTCATCCAGGGGCTCGAGTCTATTGATTGCAAGAAAACGCCGTCGCAGGTTTGAGAGGTCAATCTGCTCATCGGCTGGAAAGAAGGCACGGTAGAGCAAGGCGGCTTCGGCAAGCGTCAAGACTCCGTTGCCTATGACGGGTTCCTTGAGAACTCTGAGATGGCCTGTATCCTTGGCTGGAGGTACGTGAGTATCTTGCCTCCACCAATCATCGATGTCATCAGATTTGGTCGATAAGTGCGGCATAGTGCTCATATCGGCGAGATAGCGCAGCACGATTTCTGGGTCGCGTTGTACCTGGGAACGTAATGTATGCAGGGCCATCTCCAGTACTGGGCGCACGTCCGGGTCGAGTCTACGTTGGCCGGACTCAATTTCCATGACAGGAGTCCAACCGACCTGGAGGCTGGGAACAGGTTGTGTACGCAGGTTGGGACGCAGCTCGTCATGGTTGGCACGTAGTAGGATGCTATGGATGAGGGAGACAGCAGTGCCTTGTTCGGTGCTGCCCCAAACGTAGACCTGTTGCTCTAGCCACCCTGCTTTCAGTTGTATGAGAGGTGCCTTTGTAGGCCACATCAGCAATACCTCGGTGGTGCGATCCACGGCGTCCGTGACGGACTCGGAGCCGAGGACGAGGCGCATTGGTGGTCCCCATGGTCCATCGCGCAAAAGCATCCATAGCGACCAGTCACGTATAGCAAATATAACGACGCTGGCTGTGACGATTAAACGGCGTGGAACGCTCTCACGAGTTGGCTGTGCAGGAATGGTTATACTGGTTCTCGGTAGAGTTGTGCTCATGCTGTTCTTTGCTCCAATACATCGATGGTTAAGATACTATCGATTTTACCTGTTCTTGGGATTGAACGCAAGCCTTCCTCGCCCTTGATAGACATTTGGAGATAAGACTTCCCGTGAGCGGGCTTGAGAGGTGTCCTGCCTGTCATCCTGAGCCCTTCGCTTCGCTCAGGGTAAACTCCGCGAAGGATCTCTGCGTCCGTCGAGCCAGACCCTTCGCTGCGCTCAGGGTGACACGCATTATCTCCAAATGTCTACGCCCTTGAGATTACGTCCGTAGGGGAGATGAAGAGTCGATAAGATTGCATCTGGGGCATAAAGCAGGTACAATAGCTATAACTCCTGAGTGCTTTCACATTCGGTTGGCAGTCAATGTTTTCTGTTCGCTCATGTAGAAAGGCTAAGACCCCCTTGAGTAAGTATGTCGAGCCGGTCTTTCACCTTCAAATTACAGTCCCGCACATTGCATTGCCGTCGGGGAGCCAACACCGACCGCATGCGGGGGGTGTAGCAGCAGAGGATCAGCAGCGCTACACAGAACAGGTGCGCATCTTGCCGCCTGGAGTGCAAGGTGAAGCTCTGCCTCTTGCAGTACAAACGAGGCACTTCCGTATCTTTCAAATCAAAGGCATAGCTGCTCAAGGACATGCATTGATGTTACAGATTCTACGTATGTATCCAGGGGCAAAGCAGCAGAAACATGCGGGTAGAACCGGACAGCTTGAACAACTGCGCTTAAGCGATGTGTTGGCATTTACGGTTGAGTTTCGCCGTTTTGGTGACGCATCCCAGGTATTACAGGCGGAGCATGCCAATACCCCTGCTACTCTGACACCGGGATTGAACTCCGTAGTGATTTTTTTAGCTGAAGACGGTACACCTACCAACTATAGCATCGATGGTGCGAAAAGCTGAAGGGGGAGGTCTAGCATGCCTGCATTTCTTACACACTGGCATGTACTGATCGAAACGGCACGACGCAGTCAGGACGCAGGGAGTGACCTGGGGTCGCTCATCATCGATGCTCGTGCGTTGCGTCGACGCTTGCAGGGTTTGGCGATGCCACCACAAACGACACCCGCCGGAGCGGTCTGGGAGACTGGACCTTTACCTGAGATCGGCTTTCTCTTCCCTGGAAGTGATATCTCTGCCATGGCTTACCTGGGAGCCCTGGCTCCTGATATGACGTACTTTTGTGGAAACAACTGGCGAGATAAGGTTGCCGACCGTGGGTTGCGCAAGCTGCATACTCCCGCACCATGCACAAACGGCAGTGTACGCTGGGCAGATCTCCTCCACTCTAACCGCACGGGTGATATGCTCCTCACATTTCTCGAATTTATCGCCAATGTTCCGTCACCGGCGTTACGTAGCCAGGCCCTTGCATTCGCAATGGGCTACCTCTCACACATAGCGACTGATATTGCTCTCAACCCGTGCATTAATGCCCTGGCGGCAGCCTATGATCGCAGCGAAGTAATGGGAGTATTCAAACCCTTGGGGATGCATTTTTACGTGGAGCTATGCCTGGATGAATATATCGCCAGCGTCTACTTCAATCGTCCCCTCTATACCTGGACAAATCAGCCCTGGGGGTTGTATATAGAGCCGGGCGCACGAAGTATCTCTAACGAGACAACACTGTCAGCTCGTATCCTGGATTTGCTGACTGCTGCTGCTGAGGCGACCTATGGGCTTAGTGAAGAGCAGAGCAAGGCCTTCCATGCGGACAACCTTGCAGGATTGCAGGGGTTACGACGCTACCTGGCAGGTCGTGGCACGTTCCGCTTCCTGATATGGCGCATGCTGACCAGGAGACGCCAGGGCGATCCGATTACTACCACCATCGTAGCAGACGTTCGTGGGGCAGGTACCGTGACATTCGAAGAGGTGTTGACATATGCGATAAGCCTGAGTGAACGCCTCTGTCGACGCGCTATCAGTTATTATGCGGCATTGCGTAATACGGACGCTGGTGCCAATGAACGCAGCCAGAGGCGAGCGTTACTCTGCGATGACCTGCGCAATTGGCACATGGATACCGGACATGCACTGGATGTTACGTTTGATGATGTGATGACGCTTCATGTGCTGCATAATTGGGCGCATTTCGCGGAACTCTGGGGTCCCGACGCAGAAACAGAACGCCAACCGCATGTATCCTTGAACCACTGACTGGGGATTATCGGCCTGGTATGGGCGTGGCGTGTCTTCAGGATGATGAGAACATAAACATGTTTCCGTTACGTCTGATGGGCGTAATTACCGATCATGCGTAACAAGAACGTCCCCTCCACACATCATAGGCAGCAACGCCTGTCAAGCATGGAGGGGACATTATCTATAGCTACTTTTCCTTCTTCAGTGGCTCATGGCCACTCAAGAGAGAAAAAGGTTATTCGAATGTTATCGCTGTTTAGCGTATAAAGATTTGGTATATGCCGAGAGCGGTCGCGAGAGAAAGGAGTATTGCCAGGAGTTGAAGCTGTCGATAGCGTAGGAGGAATTCGCGCTCATCAATTGCTATGGCTCTGGCTTGGCTGGATCGTTGAACATCAGGTTGTTTCTGCATAATTGTTTTCCTTTTGGTTGGCTTAAGAGTACTCACTGTTTGATGGTATCTGACGTTTGAGTACCTATCTATAATAGATACGTTTCTAAGGGCTATTTGGTTGTGTCTACCAGAAACATATCCTATCTTACGTTGAAAAACAATGTGATGGGTCACAAAATTCCGGTGAATAATTCCGAAGAAGGTCGACATACCGTCCCTTGACGTGTGGCCTATGGGTGGTTATGATGCAACACGAAGAGCTTTTCCTCGTAGGATGCAGGCTCATATCTTGCGAAGGGCACAAATAATGAAGCGCATATTTGACATGATTGCGAGCATCAAGCCACTTGATATCGAGGCAATGGAGAGGGCGCGGGTGCGCCAACAACAGCTCACAAAGCCTCCTGGGAGCCTGGGTCGGCTCGAAGACCTGGCTGTGCAGATAGTTGGCATCACCGGGCAGCTCTTGCCGGCAGTTGAGCGCAAGGCGGTGATCGTCATGGCCGGTGATCATGGCGTGACAGTTGAGGGTGTGAGCGCATATCCTTCTGTGGTCACTGCCCAGATGGTGCATAATTTTCTGCAAGGCGGCGCAGCCATCAACGTGCTGGCAAAACTTGCAGGTGCACGGGTCGTTGTTGTCGACGTTGGGGTGGCTACTGACGTACAGCATCCTAAGCTGGTTACTCGCAAAGTGGCGGCTGGGACTGCCAACATGGCGGCAGGGCCGGCCATGACACAGGCTCAAGCGATAGCCGCCATTCATGTTGGCATGGATACTTTCGAGGCACAGCGAGTTCAAGGCATTGACCTGGTGGCGACGGGAGATATGGGTATCGGCAACACGACGGCCGCGAGCGCCATTACTGCGGTGCTCACAGGTGCGCAGGTGGCGGCGGTTACCGGGCATGGGACGGGCATCAATGACGAACAATTGGCGCACAAGATACATGTTATCGAGCATGCGATCGAGTGTAACAGGCCCGACCCCGGTGACCCACTCGCTGTACTCGCCAGGGTGGGTGGTTTGGAGATTGCAGGGCTGGTCGGTGTCATCCTGGAAGCAGCAGCCCAGCGCGTACCCGTTGTGATTGATGGCTTCATTTCGGGGGCTGCGGCGCTAGTGGCGGTCAAGCTATGCCCAGGTGTGCGCGATTATCTCATCGCAGGTCATGCATCTGTTGAACGTGGGCACCGGCTGATCCTCGATCACCTGGGGCTTATCCCCGTACTTGACCTTGGACTACGCTTGGGGGAAGGCACCGGAGCTGCGCTTGCCATGTGCATAATCGAGGGTGCAGTGCGTACCCATGCTGAGATGGCTACATTTACAGAGGCAGGCGTCAGTGACAAGGAATAATTCTATGCGACTCTTTCTTGTGCGTCATGGGGTGACGCTCAATAACCAACAGGCGCGTTACACGGGTCAAGCCGATGTCGCGCTCAGTGCTCTGGGTGAGCACCAGGCTGCTATGGTGGGTAAACGTCTGGCTGAAGAGCCTCTTGATGTGATTGTGGCGTCTGACCTGCAGCGTGCACGAGCCACTGCAGAGGCGATCGCTGGCCATCATGCGCAGCCTGTGTATGAAGATGCTGCTTTGCGCGAAATAGCATTTGGGGCGTGGGAAGGTGCCACCTTTGCTGAGGTCCTGGCACGGGACGAGGCGCTAGTGAGCCTCTGGAGGACCGATCCGATCAACAATGCACCACATGGGGGAGAGACGGTTTCTCAAGTGCGTGACCGTGTTGTGGACGCACTAAAGCGGTGGCAGGGCCAGTATCCAGAAGCCAGTGTGGTATGGGTGACTCACGGAGGCGTAATAGGCATTACGATCTGCCATGTGCTGGGCATTGATCTGAACAACCGCTGGAAGTTTCGCTGCGATACGGCCTCAATTACCGAGATCGATCTGGGACGTGATTACGCGATTCTCATGCGTATGAATGATACCGCTCACTTGCGTGATTTGAGGACGGATGGGTGAGGTTCATTTTTGATTGGTGAGGTTGATTTTTTATGTAGAGGACCTGGCGGGGCTTGCCCCCGCCAGGCTCAAATGGACGGCTCTTCGTGCAGACGCTTGATGTCCACTGCCATTCCGGCTACCATCAGGTAGACACGGTCGGCAGCCCGCGCTAAACGCTGATTGATGTAGCCGAGTGTATCACGATAGGCTCGTCCGAGTGGGTAATCTGGCACAATGCCGAGACCAACCTCGTTTGTTATTGTGATCAGGGTCTTGTTTGCAGGCAGCGATGCTACTGCGTCCAATAACGCATCTACAACTGATAACGCCCGGTTGTCTTGCAACTCGCCTGCAAGCAGGAGGGCATGGTGCTCTGTATCTCCCTGTTGCGTCATCCAATTAGCTAACCAGATGGTGATGCAATCGAGCAGCAGCACATCGGCGAGTGCTGCTGCGCGTTGCACGGCCAGGGCGATGTCGAGCGGCTCTTCGATTGTCTGCCACCCGGTGGGTCGGGTGGCACGATGGTGAGCGATGCGTTCGCGCATTTCGTCGTCACTGCCGGTGGCTGTGGCGATGAAAGCGACGCTGCGACCACTGTTGGCTGCCAATCGCTCCGCAAAAGTGCTCTTCCCACTGCGTGCGCCTCCAAGGACAAGGACGAAGCGAGGGGAGAGTGGGTGCAAACTCAGATTCTTGTTGCGGTTGGGTTGCTTCTGTTGAGGCATACCTGGTACTTCAAAACTATTTACAAAGCTTCTCGAATTCTTCTTGATTGATGAGCCCTTTGTCTAGCAACTCCTTGAAATATGTTTTCTTCGTTATACGCCCTTGGAGAAGCAACTTCCATGTTTGAAGAGAACAGTTCATACTTTGTGCCTGGAGATGCAGTATTTCATCTCGAATTTGTTCGTTGCCTCGCCATGAATGTGAGAATTTTAGTTTTCCCACAACCCTGCCATTTACTCTCAGCACATACCTAACGTGATCTCCTTTTTTTAGACGCTCACACCCTAAAACAGTCTCTACTACATGTACTAAAGCATGAATAGGTATACCCATAACGATTTACTACACAATCCTCTACAAAAGTTGTAAATGAGTTTTTATCTGATGGAGCTCATCAAGTATTGTCCCTGTCAGGTTCCCTTTCTCTTCCTCTAGCCAGATAAGTTCATCAACAAGAGAGTACAGATAATTATGTACTGCATCACTTCGTGTCGCTCCTGGCTCGTATATAGTAGATATATTGCTCGTTGCAATAAACCCACCTTCTTCTGGCAAAAGCTGGATAGAGAAGGGGAGTAAAACGATAGCTTCGATCTGTGGGGTATCACAGCGAATTACACCACCACTACTAATCTGACAGTGATTATTGTTTTTCTCTGATTGTGCAATTGCATTTGCAACCGTCTTATCTACAGTAGGAGTGGGTGTGGTATTCTCTTCTGTCATTAGTGCTTGTTACTCCCTTAGTTCTTATCATCATCATATTACTGACTATACGATCATCATAATACCACATCATGTTAATGATCTGCCAGGAAAGCTCACACTCATCAAGAACCACACCTCGTGTCATCCCCTTGCTCAGCTTCTAGACCCACCTCTGCAATATCACGATCAATAACAGGGCTACGACTTCCGACACTTCGGCGATGGCACCGTACGTATCGCCGGTATTTCCACCCAGGCGCCTGGTTATCCACACTCCTAAGGCGAGCGCGACTAGCGTTGTCACTACCCAGACGATGAGGCCTACGAGCAAACCGGCGAGCAGCACTATGATGAGCGCAGTGACGCCAGCGAGCACGAGTCGCCATGAAGTGACGATCTGGCGAAAGGTCGCACCCAGGCCTGTGGAGCGAGCACCGGGAAACACGCGCAAGGCAAGCACCATTGTCCATCGAGAGGTAGGCAGAGCAATAAGTAACGCCGGAATGAGCAGGCGTTCCTGCAAGCTTGCCAGGAATGCCACCTTGAGCAGTAGAATGCACACCGCGCCAAGCACTGCGAAACTTCCCACTCGACTGTCGCGCATGATCTCAAGGCGGCCTTCGGGTGTCGAGCTGCCGAAGAGACCATCGCAGGAATCCATCAGCCCATCCAGGTGTAGTCCACCGGTCAGTAGCACCAACACCACAACGAGCAGGGCTGCCAGGGCCAGTTGTGGCATGAATAATAACCTGAGCGCAATCACGAGGACCCACAAAAGCAATGCAAGTAGCAAGCCCACGAGCGGAAAGTACCCGCTCCCCAGGCCAATGCGCACTGTAGGTATGGCTTGCTGTGTACTCTGGGAACGAAAGAGTTCCTCAGGACCAGGCACAGGGATTACAGTCAGAAAACGTATGGCCGTAGCCAGTTCTGCATACTGTTCGAGAGCAAGTTGAGGAATGTGAGAAATTATGCTTCGTATGCGATTGAGATTATTGGGAAATTGTGGTTGATTGAATTGATCTCCAGCCATACCTAGAGTATACCACAAGGAAAGTATGTTATAATGTGGCATACATAAATGACATTGAGCAATGAACTATTTTGCAGGGACGAGAATTGAGATGAGTGACGAGGAGAAAGCCGCAGTCGTGCTGCGTCTGCCATCGACCTTAAGCGCTTACAGCGGCGGGAAGAGCCAGATTCGGCTGAAAGCAGACACGGTGGAGCAACTCCTGGCAACGTTGGAGCGCGAACATCCCTTGGTTTGGCAGAGCCTCTGTACTGAGCAAGGGCACCTGCGCTCACATGTCAAGATGTTTGTCAACAACGAACTGATTAGCGGCTCGGGTGGATTGGCAACAGCACTCAAACCTGGGCAAGAAGTCATAGTTCTGCCCGTCACCTCGGGTCCTTAGAAGCCGAGCATTACCCTTCATGAAGAATGATTCACGTAATAGAGCGCGCACAGATGAGGCTATTCCATTACCAACGTCCGCCTCAGATGCTGTCACTCCCGCCAGAAACTCCTTCGATAAATCGGGCTCCCACGCCCCACCCCGCGGACGCGA
>WNEZ01008098.1_pt1 | contig 18036 bp, 12 predicted proteins | sample 5400521 | NCBI WGS metagenome assembly WNEZ01 (sample SAMN13153339, study PRJNA577476) | soil metagenome | isolation source: 120 cm saprolite under Douglas fir tree site 2 hole 1 replicate 1 | place: USA:California | collected 2015-04-18
CGCCACACCGGAACCCCCTACGAGTTTGCCCCCATGTCCTCACGCGAGCGCCGCATCGTTCACTTGGCCTTGCGCGACCAAACCGACCTCCGCACCGAAAGCGACGGCGAAGGCATGCGCCGCTGCGTAGTCGTCTACCCCGCCGACTACAAACCAGCCGCCGGCAAACCCGCGAAACGAACCATCCCCTGAAGCAAATGTGGCGCGGGCGCCTCGCCCGCGTGATGGCGAACCGACGCGCCATCCATTTGTCATACCGAACGAAGCCGCGCGGAATCGCGCGCCGCAGTTGAAGGATCCCTGCGCGCTCTTCGCCGCCCTAGCGGAAAATTCCTTTCCTTTGTGCCGCCAAACGGTTACAGTCGTGAATCAATCTGGCCGTCCTCCCGGCGAAGTGTAGCCATCGACCCCAGATCGATTCCCCTGCATTTGGCTCCGTAAAAAGAGGTTCCTGTGAATTGGTTCCGCCAGCTTTGCGGTCTCGTCCTTCTTCCTTTGCTGCCCTCCGGATTGTGCGCCCAGCAAGCCCCTGCCGACCCCGTCCTCGCCGCCATGCAGCAGGAGTTGAACCGCTCCACCCAGAATCTGAAAAAGACTCCTCTCGCGCCCTACTTTCTCTCGTACCAACTCACCGACAACCGTGCCATCCAGGTTTCAGCCTCTTTCGGCGCGCTGACCGGGAGCACCGACCAGAACACCCGCCTGCTCGACCTCGACCTGCGCGTCGGAGACTACTCCCTCGACAACACTCATCCCCTCCGCGACTCCGGCCCGGCGATGGACTTCTCCGATCAGCTCGAGCGCCAGAAGATTCCCCTCGAGAATGATCCCGACGCTCTTCGCGTCGCCCTCTGGCACGAAACCGAGCGGAAATACCGCAGCGCCGTGCAGCGCCTTCAGCAGGTGAAGGCCAACGTCCAGGTCAAGGTCGAGGCTGAAGATCGCTCCGGTGACTTCTCTCACGAAGGCGCCGAGACTTACTTCGAACCTCCTGCTCCTTTTTCTTTTGACAAAGCCGCCTGGGAGCAGAAGATGCGCAAGTTCACCACTCCTTTTGCCCAGCACAAGGAAATTATCGAGAACAGCGCCGAAGTCATTGCCGAAGTTGAAACCCGCCGCTACGTCAACAGCGATGGCAGCCGCATTCAGATTTCCTCACCCTTCTACCGCATCATCATCTCTGCCGCCGCCAAGGCCGACGACGGCATGGAGCTCCCCCTTCACCAAACCTACATGTCGTTCAGTCCCGACAAATTACCCGACGATGCCTCCATCCTGAAAGACGTCAATCACATGGTGGACGTGCTTCTCCAGCTGGTGAAAGCCCCTCTCGCCGAACCCTATACCGGCCCTGCCATTCTCTCCGGACGCTCCAGCGCCGTTTTCTTTCACGAGATCTTCGGCCACCGCATCGAAGGTCAGCGCCAGAAGAACGAAGACGAAGCCCAAACTTTTAAGAAGAAAGTAAATCAGTCCGTGCTCCCCGACTTCCTCAACGTCTTCTCCGATCCCGGTCTCAAGTCCTATGGCGGAACCGAACTCGTTGGCTATTACCCCTACGACGATGAAGGCGTAAAAGCTCACCGCGTGCCCGTAGTCGAGAAAGGCATACTGAAAAACTTCCTGATGTCCCGCGCCCCTATTGAGGGCTTCGATCACTCCAACGGACACGGCCGCCGCCAGCAGGGCTTCCACGTAGTCGCACGCCAGTCCAATCTCGTGGTCGAGTCCTCGAAGCAGGTTCCGCGCTCCGAATTGAAGAAACTCCTGATCGAGCAGATCAAGTCCGCCAACAAGCCCTACGGCCTCCTCTTCGACGACATCGAGGGAGGCTTCACCTTCACCCAGCGCATCTTGCCCAACGCCTTCAACGTCCGCCCCACCGTCGTGTATCGCGTCTACCCCGACGGCAAAGAAGAACTGGTCCGCGGCGTCGACCTCATCGGCACTCCTCTCATCGCCTTCAGCAAAATCATCGCCGCCGATGATCAAGTCGCTGTCTTCAACGGTGTCTGCGGCGCCGAGTCCGGATGGGTCCCAGTCTCTGCCTCCTCGCCCGGCCTGCTAGTCTCCCAGATCGAAGTTCAACGCAAGGAAAAATCCCAGGAGCGCGCCCCAATCCTCCCGCCTCCCCCAGCCGTGGAGCAGAAATAGAAATGAAGACCACACCTCATGTAGCGACAGCCGCCTCGGCTGTCCAGCCGTGGCGAAGCCAGGCTGCCCTAATACTGCTGATGCTAGCAACCGTAGCCCAAGCCCAAGCCCAAGATATCCCCATGCAGGCCATGAAAGACGAACTGGCCCGCTCCCTCGCCCAGCTTCAACTCCAGAAGATGGACAAACCCTACTTCCTCGCCTACCGCATGGACGACATCGACCACACCTCCGTCTCCGCCATGCTCGGCAGCCTGACCCAAGAGCAGCCTACGCACATGCGTCTGATCGGAGTCGAAGTCCGCGTCGGCGACTACGCACTCGACAACAGCAATTACATCTCCCTGCGCAGTTTCGCCGGCGGAATGTCCGGCATGTTCAGCAGCATCAGCCAGGCCCCGCTCGACGATAGCTATCAGCAGATCCGCCGCGACTTCTGGCTCGCCACCGACATGCAATACAAAAAAGCTTTGGAGGATCTTTCCGCCAAGCGTGCCGCCCTCGAAATGCGCAAGCACGCCGGCGACATCCCCGACTTCTCCAAGGAATCCCCCGTCACCGAAACCAATCCCCCCGCCAAAGTCCAGGTCAGCTTCGAAGAACTGAAATCCCTGGCCCGCGAGATTTCCGCCGTCTTTCGCAGCACTCCCGACATCTACAACTCTTCCGTCGATCTCGAGTTACGCAACTTCTACACCCGCTACGTCAACAGTGAAGGCTCTTCCTTCACTCGCCCCCAGCCCCTCTTCAAATTACAAATCAACGCCCACACCCAGTCCCCCGACGGTCTCCCCATCTCAGATTCCATCGAACTCTTCGGCCGCACCTTCGCCGACCTTCCCCCCAAAGACGTCATCATCTCCCGCACCCGCGCCCTCGCCGACCGCGTTCTGAAACTCCGCTCCGCCTCCTCCCTGGAACGCTACAACGGCCCCGTACTCTTCGATTCCCAGGCCGCCCCTGAGATCTTCACTCAGCAGTTCGCTACCGGATTGATGGCTGTCCGCACCCCCTTGAGCGACGATCCCCGCTTCGAAATGTTCTTCAACCAATTGATGTCCCAGATGGGCGGCGGAGCTTCTTTCGCCGACAAAATCGGTGGCCGCGTCCTCCCCGAATTCCTCACGCTCTCCGACAATCCTCTCCTCTCCGAATACAAAGGCACCAAATTACTCGGCACCACTACCATTGACGACGACGCCGTCAAAACCCGCGAGACCAAACTCGTCGACCACGGCGTCCTGAAGACTCTGCTGGCTACCCGCGTCCCGGTCCGCGCCGTCCAGCACAGCACCGGCAACCGCCGCGGCTGGGGACCCACCCCCACCAACCTGATCGTCACCTCCGAAAGATCCCTGAGCCCCGACGATCTCCACAAAGAGCTTCTTCGCCGCGCCAAAGACCGCGGCCTCGATTACGCCATCGTGGTCCGTCACGTCGGCGGTGGCGGAGCCGCCTCCTTCATGAAGATGGCAATGCGCATGGCCCAGCAGGGCGGCGGTCAAGCCGGAGACTCCATCGCCGAAGTCTACAAACTCTATCCCGACGGTCACGAAGAACTTATCCGCGGCGCCGCCATCGCCGACATGACCGCCGCCACCTTCAAAGACATCGTCGCCACCGGCGACACCCCCTCCGTCTTCACCGACGAATTCATCCCGCGCGCAGGCGCCCTCTTCTCTCTAGGCCTCTCCGCATCATCGGACGTCCCCATCGTCTCCGCCGTAGTCCCGCCTCTGCTCTTCGAAGAAGTAACCGTGATAAAAACCGAAGGCCCATTCCCCAATCCCCCAATCTCTCCCTCCCCTCTCGCCAAGCAATAACCCGGATCAGGAGACGAAACTTTTTGCTTGAAGACGATGTCAGGCACCACCGTGGAAGAGCGTAAGAGCAGAAGAGCAGAAGAGCAGACGCACGGTCCACCAATCCTGATCTGTCATAAGGGCACAGCAACGATGTGTCACGCCGAGCACAGCATCCCTACCCAACCACACCGCTCGAAAGTCGCCACTTCAGCTCCACCGTCATCTCCGAATGTTGTCATCCTCAACGAAGCCGCGCGGAATCGCGCGGCACAGTGAAGAGCCTGCCCCGAGCGAAGCCGAGGGGCCCCCCTGCCCCCCTTGCCCTCAGAACCAGCCGATCCGTGCGGCAAGGTTCCCTTCAGAAACACGGCCTTCGCTGTTGGTGGAAAACTTGATTGCGGCTCTGTTTGAAAGGTGGCTCAGTTAGAAGGGCGGTTCTGTTGAGAGTCGGTTCTGTTACAAGGACGGTTCCGTTTGAAAGTCGGTTCTGTTTTGAAAGGGCGCGGCTTTCTAGCCGCGCCGTAAGTGGCGCAAATTCAACCGTGGCTTTAGCCACTGAGGCAACATCCGGTCTGCGGGTGACCTTCTCAGCCCTGCTGGATGACTCTGCATGAACCGGCATCGATCTGCCCTCCCGCGACAACACTGTTCCGAAAGTGACCAGCAGCAGCGGCCAGGACGCCACCAACATCTGCTGCAAGAGATGATTCATGCCATGAGCCTGCACACCCCGCGAGACCGCCAGCACGAAAGCAGGCAGCACCCCCAGCGTCTCCGATCCGTTAGCCCCAAGAACATGGCCCAACCAAGCAACCGCCCGAGCCAGATTCTCATAAAGGACAAACATCCCGAGTGCAACGAGGACCGCCCCCGCAATCGATTGAGAACTCCGAAACACTGTCCGCCGCCTCGCCATACCCGCCTCCTCCGGCCCGTTCGTTCCAGCCTCTACTTACACGTCGAAGAAGCCGCAGCGAGATCGACAGCATCGGAATCTTTCCGCGAAGGTGTGGAAGGACTCGCCAAGGCAACTCTCAGGGCAAAGTGCGCAACAAGCAGCACCACACGAGCAGCCCCGGAGGGGCGGCATACGTTAGCCCAGGACGTAAGTCCTGGGAAAGGTCACAAGAAAGGAACCAAGTCCCGTTAGGGACGGCAGAAATCCCGCCACCACCCTCTCCCCATTTGTCATCCTGAACAAAGCCGCGCGGAATCGCGCGGCGCAGTGAAGGACCTATGGACCCTACCCCTCGCTCATATCAGGAGTCCCCGCGGACCTATCGGCACGGCATCAGATAAAGGCCACCTCCCCCGGTGGCCAACCCGGCTTCCACACCTCCGACGTGCCCCGACTAAGCCGAGCACCCGCGTTAATCTTCGGAGAAGTCGACCGATTCGTTCCTTCCACGGCCGCGCAACTCTAGCGCGGATTCCGCGCCCGCGTAATTTGCAAGTTTGTTCTAGTGACAAACCGGGAAAGGCACGACCCCCAGAGATTGCGGGAAAAAGTCGCTGCGACGTCTCTTTGAAAGGGCGCGGCTTCAAGCCGCGCCGCTAAGTTCTAAAGTATCAACCCGGCTTTAGCCGCTGAGGGACGCCCCAGAATCAGACCAGCTAACCCCGCCAGCAACCGCGGACTCGTCCCACTCGACGCCCCGCCAAGCCATAAGCCAATCCCTTCCCAAGCCAAACCGCCGGACTCGAAGTGCCTTTCCTCCCACGGTAACCATCCTGATTCCCCGCCAACACAAAACAAAAGGCGACCCACTAGGCCGCCCCGTATGACCAACGACTATCGACGAACGACCAACGACTAGTTCTTCTTCCCCCTCAGCGCATCCACCACCCGCTCATAATCATCGACCGTCGAATACTCAATCACAATCTTCCCCCGCCCCTTCCGATCCTTAATCCGCACCCGCACCTGCAGCAACCGCTCCAACTCCATCTGCGCCGCGCGCACATTTGGATCCACCCACCGCGCCCCGCTCTTCTTCCTCTCCTCACCCGGCAGCCCCGGCACCGGATCGAGCCAGCCCGTCATCCGCGCCACCATGGTCTCGATCTGCTCCCACTTCATCTCTTCTTTCACCACGCGCTCCGCCGCCTGCTCGATCCTCACCGGATCCTCCAGCTTCAAAAGTTCCCGAGCCTCAGTGAATCGGATCCTCCCGGCGAGCACATGCTCCATCACTGGCTTCGACAGCTTCAGCAGCCGCATGTAATTCGACACCGACTCGCGCGACATCCCCACGCGCTCGCCAATCTGCTGCTGCGTCAGATTGAACTCCTTGCTCAGCACCCGGAACGCCTCGGCCTGCTCGATACAGTTCAAGTCCTGGCGCTGCAGGTTTTCGACGATCGTCATCTCGGCCGCCTGCTGCGTCGAGACCCGCCTCACAATCGCCGGCACCGTCGTCTTCCCCGCCATCTTCGACGCCCGGCAACGCCGCTCACCCAGGATCAGGATGTAGCGCCCATCCTCCCCGGGACGCACCACCACCGGCTGCACCACCCCATTCGCCCGAATCGAATCCGCCAGCTCCTCCAGCATCTCCGGATCGAAGTCATACCGCGTCTGATAAGGATTCTTGTCAATCTCATCCAGCAGAATGTTGACCACAAGATTCGAAGGCGTCCGCCCCTCAACCGAAGCCTGAATAGAAATCGTCTCGTGTTCCAGGTCCTGTGTGGCGCTGAAGGCTTGTGTGGGGACAGCCGCCCCCGGCTGCCTGCCCTGAGCGGAGTCGAAGGGTCCAATCGAGCGCAGCTCGACATCCAAATGTGGAGCTGGGAGATGTGGAGCGGGCGCCCCCGCCCGCGAAACGGCGTCCATGTCCACAACCGCTTGAATGTCCGCCACGACGGTCGGAGAACCTTTGTCATCTGCACTCAAAGGCTTGTCATTCCGAACGGAGTGAGGAACCTGCTGTCCGCCGGCAGCGCCACTGTCGTGAACAGGGATACCACCGACGCCCGCCCGCGGCACAGTCGTCCCCGCCACCACCCGCGGCCCCGGCAACAAAGACTCCAGCCCTCTCCCCAATGCCCGCCGCTTCTCCACCTTCTCTTTTTCCCCCACCTGCCCCGCCACCTTCTCCGCCGCCGAAGTACTCATCGTGATTCCTCTCTAAACAGAACGTGTCATCCTGTGCGGAGTCGAAGGATCCCTACCCCATCCGCAACTGTTTCCCTGAGAAACCGCATCCAGCAGCTTCCCCGCTTAAATATCGATACTCATCGATCTACTACATTGATGATCATCGATATAACTCCGACACTCCCAACGCCTGAAGTCCGACGCCCTCAAGCCGTCTTATCCATCTCCGGCGCCGCCGGAACGTCCTCCGCAGCCGCCCCCCCGGCCCGTTCTCCCTCGGGCGCCTCAGTGCCCTCTGTAGTTAAGCTTTCCACCGAAGGCTGATGGCTGAAAGCCGCCGGCTGCCGCTCAATAATCTCCTTAGCCAACCGGATATAACTCTCCGCCCCCCGCGACCGCGGATCGTAAACCAGCGCCGCCTTCCCATGGCTCGGAGCCTCCGCCAGCCGGATGTTCCGCGGCACCGTCGTCTGACACAGCTTCTCCCCAAAATAATTCTTCAGCTCATTCTTCACCTGCTGCGCCAGGTTGGTGCGGTCGTCAAACATGGTGAGCACCACACCCTCGATCTCCAGCTCCGGATTCAACCCCACACGAATCCGCTCGATGGTGTCCAGCAGCTCGCTGATACCTTCGAGCGCAAAGTACTCCCCCTGCATCGGGATCAGCACTGCATCCGCCGCGACCAGCGCGTTCAGCGTAAGCAGGTCCAGCGCTGGCGGACAGTCCAGCACGATGAACTGAAAGCGGTCGCGTAGCGACGCGATCGCGTCGCGCATGCGGAACTCGCGCCGCTCCGCGTCGACCAGCTCAAGGTTGGCGCCGATAAGGTTCTTATGGGCAGGGATCAGCCAGAGCTGTTCGAGCTCGGTAGTCTGAAGCGCCTCCTCGGCGGAGGCTGCGCCCATGAGCAGGTGATAGGAACTGATACGTTCCGGATCCTTCACGAAGCCCAGGCCGCTGGTGGCATTCGATTGCGGATCGCAATCGACAAGCAGTGTGTTCACTTCCGCAGCCGCAAAGGATGCGGCCAGGTTGATGGCAGTCGTGGTCTTACCCACGCCGCCCTTCTGATTGGCAACGGCGATAACGCGTCCCATTTAAGTTGTGAGGAGAACCAGAGCTACCCGGCAGCATAATGCGCTTTGTATTTCAAAAGCAATCAAGAACTGTTGTGCATGAAGTGAATTTGTGTGCAAAACGCGTCCAATGTTCCGAAAGGAACACTACCGAGCGCGTTCTGCAGTTGGGAAACCCTACCCAAGTGTTCCGAAGGGAACACTCGATGCGGAATCACCACACGGGATCAGGATTGGCACCGCCGGTCCATTCGGCGCCTGGTGGATGTGTTCCTTTCGGAACACTTGTGACAAGTCGTGTTGCCGCAGGCGGTCGCTTTCTTTCGGGGATGCTGGAGGATCGCGGTGACGTCCGGAGAAATGTTCCGATCGGAACACTCGTCGTGAGCTCTCCTTTTCCAGTGTTCCGAAGATATGTTCCTTTCGGAACACTTTGCAAAGCGATCGGTCGGGCCCAGTCGGGGCGGAGTTGCGTTCTACAGAGTTCCCACTTCAATCCATATTTATGCCAAAATGGACAGTTCTTGCTTACAAGACCGCCAGAATATCGTGGTTTAGGACCACTATTGATCGTTCTGGTTCCTCAGAGTGACCGGATCAGAGGCTGGGCTATCGCTGGCGGGTGCCGATCAGAAGGATGCGCGAACTGGAGTGGGGTACTGCCAGGGCGGACTCCCAGGTGAACATGGGCAGGGAGTCGGTGTGGGCTCGCTGGCTGGTGCCTATGAGGAGGGCGAGGCGGCCGGTGGGGGCTACCAGGTTGGCGGCGGTGGGGAGGATGGCTTCGAAGTGTTCGACGGCGCGGAGGGTGACTACGTCGAAAGTTGAGAGAGATCCGGGGAGCCCAGAGTTTGATGGGGAGGCCGGGGAATCCGGCGCCGGAGCCCAGGTCGGCCAGGGTGGTGCGGCCGTTGGTCGCTGGTCGTTGGTCGTTGGTCTCGGACGGGGCATGTGTGTCGGCTGGAACTGATCCGCGGCTTGCGACAGCAGGAGCCGAGCTTCGCTCAGCTGGACAGCCCCTTCTACTTCGCTCAGGGCAGGCTTGGGGAGCTGTCCCCACATGAGCAGTGGTGGGGAATAGGTGGCGGGCGGCGAAGAGGCTTTCGCCGAAGTGGCGGGTCACGATTTCTTCGGGGTCGCGGATGGCGGTGAGGTTGATGCGGGCGTTCCAGCGGAGGAGTATATCGATGTACGTCGATATATGCTCATAGAGTGCGTCGTTGGCTGCCAATCGTTGGTGGTTGGCCGATGGCTCTCCGAGAAAGGGACGGAGGAGTTCGGCGATGCGGGCGGGGTGCATGGGAATTTCGATTGTAGATTGCCGGTTGGCGATTTGGGAGAGAAGTGCGAGAGCGGAAATCCCCACCCTTGCAAAACGCGCAAGGATGGGGCAGCCTCAGTAGTGGTGGTACCTGAATCCCAACAGGAAAGGGTGGGCCAACCCGCCAAGGCATAAAGACGCGGCTCTCTAACGTTGGTAGGCGCGGCTAGGCTCGTTTGGATATTGACATTCGACGAGTCTCCTTTAGAATGCCGGGGTACACAGGAATTAAGAGCTGGAAATCCTTTCCAAGCTAGAGCCAGCTCTTGATCGCATTAGGGAGCGGTAAGCACCGAGAGAGAATGCTTTTCTCTCCCAACCTCTCGGTAGGGCCACGGAGTTCACTCCACTCAGAACGTTTGAGGTTCCGATGAAGACTGGATCGAAAGCCTTCGGTTCGTCGCTCTTCGCCCGCCCAGCGATGCAACGGCAGAGTGGTAAATCGATACGTGCGATTCTGGCTTTAGGGCTAATGACCGGCTGGGCCGCAGCGCAAACCGTTTCCCTTTCTTCAACCAGCCTTTCTTTTGGGAACCAGGTCACTGGAACGACGAGCGGCACAAAGAAGGTCACGCTGACTAATACCGGCACGAGTGCACTCGCCATTTCGAGCATTGTCACTGGTCTGCCTTTTGCGCAAACCAATACGTGCGGTACTACGGTCGCGGCCGGTGCTAAGTGTACGATTTCCGTGACCTTCACCCCAACGACAACCGGAACGCTAACTGGATCTGTGACAATAACCGATAACGCCAGCAACAGTCCACAGATTATTAGTCTCACTGGAATTGGCGTCCAACCTGTTAGCGTGGCTCCGAATTCAAAGAAATACACGAGTACTGCCGTGGGGATCACTAGTGCTCCCTTTTCCTTCACCCTAACCAACAATTTGAGCACAGCGCTCACGATCTTCAGCATCTCGACAACCGGGGACTTCTCTCAGACGAATCCCTGTGGAGGAACACTGGCCGCAAAGAGCAAGTGCACGATTAACGTCACGTTCACGCCGACCGTCGTAGGTACCCGCACGGGTACGCTTACCGTATCCGACAATGCGAGCAACAGCCCTCAAACGGCCAGTCTTTCAGGAACCGGATCGACTGTGGGTCTCGTCTCAATTGCCGTCACTCCCGCGAACGCAGTAATTTCGATAGGTAGCACCCAGCAGTTCAATGCGACGGGCACCTTCGCTGCCGGGTACACCTATGACCTGACCCAATCCGTCACCTGGAGTTCCACAAAAACTACTGTAGCTACCATCAGCAAGGTGGCTGGGTCAATGGGCCTTGCCAGCGCTGTAGGGAGTGGCACCACTACGATCAAGGCGACTTCAGGATCGATTTCGGGCTCAACGACACTCACCGTCAATCCATCATTGGTATCGATTTCTGTGACGCCAGCGGCCGCCTCTATTCCTCTTGGCAATACCCAACAGTACGCCGCGACGGGTACTTATAGTGATGGAAGCACGCAAAACCTGACGAATTCTGTAACCTGGACTTCTTCCTCGAAGAATGTGGCCACCATTAGCGTTGGCGGCTTGGCTACCAGCGTAGCCCCGGGAAGCAGCACGATCAGTGCGGTCCTCGGAAGCGTGAGCGGTTCGACGACGATAAATGTCACTCCAGCGGCCCTGGTCTCGTTGGCGGTGACTCCTGCAAATGCTTCGATCGCAGTTGGAACTACGCAACAGTTCAAAGCGACAGGCACCTACACCGATGGCAGCACGCTCGATGTGACAAGCGCGGTGTCTTGGAGTTCCAACGCATCCAATGTGGCTACGATAAGCAGTTCTGCCGGAAGCGAGGGACTGGCAACGAGCATTGGAATTGGCGCGGCCACAATTACGGCAACCTCTGGAACTATCTCTGGTGGCACGACCTTGAGCGTAACGGCCGCTGCTCTAACGTCTATCGTCGTCACTCCCGCGATTCCGTCCATTCCACTCGGAACTTCTCAGCAGTTCACTGCGACGGGGACATTCACAGACAAAACCACGCAGGACCTTACGAGTACAGCGCAATGGACTTCCTCGCAGGTCGCAGTGGCCACCATCAGCAATGCCGGCGGAAGCCAAGGACTGGCCGCTAGCACAGGCACAGGGACCACGACGGTGACTGGGACTGTTGGTTCGGTGAGCGGATCGACCTCGCTGACCGTGACCGCAGCGGCGCTGGTATCCATTTCTGTGAGCCCCGCCAACGTTCAGATCGCGATGGGCAATGCGCAGACTTTTACCGCTACCGGCTCATTCACCGACGGCACTACGCAAGTGCTGACCAGTTCTTTGACGTGGACGTCAAGCAATAGCGCAGTGGCGACGATCGACAACTCAGGCGTGGCCACGGGCGGAAGTACGGGAACTACAACGATCAGTGTAACGTCGGGAAGCATAACGGGCACGACCACTTTGACGGTGACCGCAGCGGTCTTGAACGCGATCACAGTGAGTCCGACAGCTGCTTCGATTCCGTTGGGCACTACGCAACAGTTCACAGCCAGTGGCTCATTCAGTGATGGCAGCACGCAAGACGTCACCGGGACCGTGCACTGGAGTTCTTCGGATGGGACGGTGGCGACGGTAAGCAACACGGTAGGCAGCCAGGGTCTGGCCAGCACTCTGGCCTCAGGAGCAGTCACGATTACCGCCGCGTCGGGATCGGTGAGTGGTTCTGGCAATCTGACGGTGACGGCGGCTACCCTGGTCTCGATCGCGCTCACGCCGCAGAATCCGGCCATCCCGCTGGGGACCTCGCAGCAGTTCGCGGCGACCGGAACGTACACGGATGGAACGACAAAGGACATTACGCCGACAGTTACTTGGACGTCATCGATGCCGTCGGTTGCCGTCATCAGCAACGCGATACAAAGTCAGGGTTTAGCCACCAGCGCAGGAACCGGGACAACGAGCATTACCGGAACGCAAGCGGCGCAGACAGCCTCAACCAATCTGACGGTGTCCGCGGCCAATTTGGTTTCGATTGCAGTAACACCGACAACAGCGAGCATCGCCGTCGGAAGCACACTACAATTCACGGCCACCGGTACCTACACTGACGGCGGCACCCAGGATCTGACCGGCACAGTTGCCTGGAGTGTATCGAATTTGGCTGCGGCCACCATCAGCAACTCTCCGGGCAGTCAAGGTTTGGCTACTGGTACAGGAAGCGGTTTCACAACGGTCATCGCTACCTCCAGTGTAATCACTTCGTCCGCCGATCTGACCGTTACCGCGGTTAACCCGATTCTCACCTCGATCGCCGTCACGCCGGTGGGCACTTCGATTGGAGTGGGTGCCACACAGTCCTACACGGCTACGGGATACTACAGTAACGGCGGCACGCAAGATTTGACTAACTCCGTGACATGGAGTTCCTCAGCACCTAATGTGGCCACCATTAGCAACGCAGCTGGAAGCCAAGGCATAGCCACCGGCGTTGCCACTGGTTCAACTACGGTCTCCGCCACATTTGCCGGAATTACGGGTGGGGCCAATCTGACGATTGTGAACACTCCGTGCTCTGGACCATGCGTCCTGTCATATCACTACAACCTAGCACGGGACGGCGTGATGGGTGCGGAGCGGGCACTCACTCCCGCCAACGTAAACAGTTCCACGTTCGGGAGAGTTGCATCAATTACTGGCTTGAACGGCCAAATCTATGCCCAACCCTTGTACATGAGTGGGTTGTACAGTATCAGCTCCAAAGGCAATGCGGCCTTCGTAGCGACGCAACGGAACTACGTGTATGCGTTCGATGCAGACAGCTATCAACAAATCTGGGGTGGTTCCTACATTCCTGCCAGTGAGTCGCCACTCACAACTGGCACGGGGCAAGACATGACTTGTGGAAACATCACACCGAACGTGGGCATTACAGGAACACCGGTCATCGACCCAAACACCGACTTCAACCCTAATCCCGTAATGTATTTCGTCACGAAGTCAGTGGATGGAAACAAGAATTACCACCAGAGACTGCATGCAGTCGATGTGGTCACCGGAGCCGAGGTGTTCGGGGGGCCAGTGGAGATTACGACGCCTCTGGGAAGCCCCGAAACCTTCGATCCCCTGCGCGAGAACCAGCGTTCCGGGCTAACTTTGACCTACGATGCCAGCCTTCGACCTCAGATTTATATTGCCTGGGGTTCCCACTGCGATGCGAAGGAATACCACGGCTGGGTGATGAAGTTCACTGTCAGCTCAGGGATCCTTGGCTCCCTTCCGAGTGCGTATTTCCTAGCCACACGCGGATTGGGAGCAGAGGGCGGAATCTGGATGGGTGGCGCCGCACCAGCAGCAGACAGCGCTACCAGCGGGAATCTTTATCTGGTCACTGGTAACGGAGACTACGATGGTGTGGTGAATTTCGGCAACAGTATCCTGAAACTTGACAGCAATCTTGAAGTTGCAGACTGGTATACGCCGAACGACTGGGCCTGCCTCAATGGGATTGTCGGCAATTCCAACTGCCCGACTGACAAAGATCTCGGTTCTGGTGGTGTGGTTCTATTCGATTTCGTTGGCGGGGTCCCAGAATTAGTCACAGCAGGTAAGAAAGGCGAGTTCTATGTGATGTATCAGCAAAATATGGGTCACCTGGATCCGCTGGCTCCGCCCCCGAACTACACACCCCCTCCGAACTGCACCACTGGCGCGCCATTCCCAACCGGTGGGCCAAACAACATCGCCCAGTGCTTCCCGGGGATTGTAACGCCTGCCACAGGCGCTGGCGGAAGCCGGTCAACCCCGGCGCTCTGGAATGGCACTCTTTACGTTGCAGGTTCCGGGGATGCGCTCCGGGCATTCGCGATGAGCACCTCCAGTGTGGGGACGTTCAATACGAATCCCGCATTGGCTGCCACGCCTGCATTCTTTCCATATCCTGGGAGCGCAGCCGTGGTGTCCTGGAACGGGAGCGATACCAGCACGGGTGTCCTATGGACACTCCAGAACACGGGGTTTATCCCTCCCGCAAGGAGTTTCATTCTGCGGGCCTATACGGCCGTTCCCAACGGTTCCAGTCTGACGTCGCTGTACCAAAGCTCCACCGGGCCAGGGTCCATCAAGTTTCAGGTGCCCACGGTGGCTAATGGCAAGGTATTTGTCGGAGGGCAGGGTCTCGCAGCATCAGGAACGGAAGGTCAACTATACGTCTACGGCTTGTGTCCCTGTAACTGAGGGCTGAGCAGGGAGAATGGCGGGCTGGGCCACCCTTTCCGTCAGTGTTCTTGAGGTCGCTACTGCGGAGGTTGCCCCATCCTTTTCGCGCCGTTTGCGAAAAGGGTGGGACTTCGGACCTCAACAGCAAGCGGTTCTCGCCATCGATCTAGGAACATATGAAGGTCAGAGCAGAAACTCCCACCCTTGCAAAAAAACGCAAGGATGGGGCAGCCTCAGTATTGGTGGTGCCATAAACCCAAACGGGAAAAGGATGGGCCACCCCGCCAAAGAGCGCAAAGGATGGGCCACCCGCCCTTTCATAATCAGGATACAGAAGAGTCAAAACCCCCACGCTCTCGCAACAGGCGCGAGAAGGGTGGGGCAGCCAGCCCGCGAATCTGATCCGAATTGTCTGAAACTCCCTTGCGGGTTGGTGGTGATGTGGGCAGGTAGGGATGCTTCGACTTCGCAGGATCGTCCTTTGGACGATCCTGCTGCGCTCAACATGACAGCTGGCAGGCATCGAGCTTCGCTCGAAGGACAGCCGAGGGCGGCTATCCCCACATTAGGGTTGTGGTGGTTTCGGCTCGGCATTTCGCGGGCGGGGCGCTCGCGCCACATTGGTGCGTGTTGCCTCAGGATGACATCGTCGGGGAGGTGAGGGCGGCGACGGTCCACTCGGACATGGGGTGGGGGCGGCCGCAGTCCAGGCACTGAGTTACGGGGTAGCGGGCTCCGCAGTGGGGGCAGGTGGCTTGGGTCTGGAAGGTGTCGAAGGGCTGGCGGCATTGGGAGCAGGTCCAGTGGTCTCCGATTGGGGGTGCGGTTTTGCAGGAGGGGCAGGCGAAGCCGTCGTGGCGGGGGGCTTTGGCCTGGCGCAGTAAGGCTCGGGCTTGCTGGAGTCCGCTCCAGCAGTTCATCAGGATGAAGGCGGAGATCACGCCGAGCCAGAGGTCCTGACGCACGACTGCTAGCAGGATGAGTCCGGCGACGCCGATCAGGCCGAGGACGGTGGCGGCCATTAGGCTGCGGGCGCGTCCCATCACGAACCAGAGCAGGGAGCGGAGGATCTGGCCGCCGTCGAGGGGGTAGATCGGCAATATGTTGAAGATCAGTAAGCCCAGGTTGATTTTCCAGACCATATAGAGCCATGCATCGAAATTGGGCATGGCGTCGGCCCAGCCTAGCGGGCGGCTCAATTTGACGAGGACGGACAAGATCGGAAAGAGGGCGACGTTGACCAGCGGTCCGGCGGCGATGCTCCATAGAGTGGCTCCGGGGCGGGGTGGAGGGTCGACATAGGCTACGCCGCCCAGGGGCCAGAGCACGATCTGGTTGGCGCGTCCTCCTACCTGGCGGCAGGCCAGGGCGTGTCCGAACTCGTGGAGCATGACAATAAGAAAGAGCGCCAGATACTCGAGCACGTTCCAGGTCAGGGAGGAATAGGTTCCAGCGCGGTTTCTGATCTCGTAGGTTGCCACCAGGAACCAGGACCAATGCAGGAACACATCTACGCCGGCAAAACGGAAGAGGCGGATTGATCCCTGGCGAGTGCTGGGCATTTAGGAGAGTTATAACATGGGGGCTGTCGGGGGTGTTGTATCGGGGACGTGGGCCTCCGCGGGGGAAGGCTGTCGAGCTTTGCTCGACTGGACAGCCGGGGGCGGCTGTCCCCACATAGGTTCCGGAAGGTCAGGGTAACGTGCGGTTACCGTGACGAGTTGTGCGGAAAGGCCAGGGTGGGAGTGGACCTTGGATATTTGAGGCTCTAATCGATGGTTGGTAGGCTTCGGGACATGGCGGTTTTTATTGACGATCCTACAGTCGCCGAGGCTCGAGGCGGCGACGAGGCGAAACCGGCGGACAATGTTCCGGCGCTGGTGGAGTTGTTGCGGAACCGGTCTTATGCGGAGATCCGGCAGCGGATGTATGACTCGGCGCCGGGGAGTCCGTGGTGGACGGCTTGCCGGACGGAGCTGGACTTACGCAATGGACAGCAGGCGGCGGAAGCGTCCCTGGCGATGTCGCGGGCGTCGGAGAAGATGCGGGCTTCGGTGCAGCACTTCGAGCAACTCGCAGATACTTTGCGGGAGGCGACTAACGACGTCGCGGATTTGCTGCGGGGGACGAAGGAGGCGGGGCGGCGGCTGGAAATTGCAGTGTATGTGACGATTGGCGTGACTCTGGTGCAGTTCTTCAATCTGATCTTCGAAGTATTTCGGCGGCGGTAGGTACTGCCGTCCCGCTGCGGGGCTCATTTCTCTCTCTCTCACTCACCCGGCACTGCCGTGCCGGGCTTTCACATTCCGCCCCTTCAGGGCTGGTTATTTCCCCATTTGCGGCACTGGCTTGCGCTGGCCCCCCACGACGCCAGGTCAACGCAGAAGACCGGACAGCCGAGGCGGCTATCGCTACATCGGTCGTGCTGCTCTTCGGCTTTCGCGGGCGAGGCGCCCGCGCCACACTGTTACTTTTACTTTGCTTGACTACGGGCTTTGTCTTTCTGTATATTCAGTTTGTACTGAAAGTAATGATATGGCGGAACTGACGGGCGTGCAGAAGCAATACATCCTCCACTGGGGGGAGATGGGGACGCGGTGGGGGATCAACCGGACGGTGGCGCAGATCCATGCGCTGCTCTATTTGTCGCCGCGGGCGCTGCCGGCGGAGGAGATTGCGGAGACGCTGAGCGTGGCGCGGTCGAATGTGAGCACGTCCATTCGCGAACTGGAGACTTGGGGGATCGTGCGGGCGGTGCATGTGCTGGGGGATCGGCGGGAACATTATGAGTCGATGAAAGATGTCTGGGAGATGTTCCGGCTGGTGATTGAGCAGCGCAAGCGGCGGGAGATTGATCCGACGCGGGAGATGCTGCGGCAATGCCTGGCGAATCTGGATCCGAAGGAGCCGGGGGCGGATTATACGCGGGATCGGTTGGCGGCGATGGCAGGATTCTTCGAGGCGGTGACGGAGCTGCATGACCAGATGAAGCGGCTGCCTACGGGAACTGTGCGGAAGTTGCTGCGGATGGGGGCGAAGGTGCGGAAGAAGGCCAGTTAGTTTTTTTTGCGCTTTGTGTTCTGTTCATACAGAACTGTCTGACAGAGGAGGCGGTTATGGATGCGACTACGGTGTTTGTATTGGGCGCGATGGCGACCCTGGCGATCGGAATCGGAGTGGTGTGGTACCTGGGGCGACCGTTGCGGAACATTCTGATCGAACTGTGCGGGAATGAAGGACGGGCGGAATTTTGGACGGCATTTTCGGCGGTGGCGGTGGGAGTGGTGCCGGTAATTTTTGCGATTGCTTGCCGTCCGGCACCGGGGCCGGGTGCGCCAGCGGTGTTTGAGCTGGCGGATCAGCTGAAGTGGGGACTGATTGGGATGATGGGATCGCTGCTTGTTCTGGGATGG
>WNEZ01002156.1_pt1 | contig 18033 bp, 15 predicted proteins | sample 5400521 | NCBI WGS metagenome assembly WNEZ01 (sample SAMN13153339, study PRJNA577476) | soil metagenome | isolation source: 120 cm saprolite under Douglas fir tree site 2 hole 1 replicate 1 | place: USA:California | collected 2015-04-18
GCACAACAAGCTTTCGGAGAAGCTCGCGTTCCGCCGCACGATCCAGCTCGCGGCGCACACCGGGGCCGGCGTCTACTTCGTTCACACCTCGGCCCGCGAAGGCGTGGAGGCCGTCGTGGAGGCGCGAGCCGGCGGGTATCCCATCTACGCCGAGACGCTCCATCACTACGCGTGCTTCACCGCGGAGGACTACAAGAGCCCGCGCGGGTTCTGCTATCACACGTATCCCTCGCTCAAGTATCCGGAGGACCAGGCCGCGCTCTGGAACGGGCTCGTGCGCGACGGTGTCTCGACGACGGCGACCGACGAGTTCCCGACGTCGCTCGAGCTGAAGCTGCGCGGGCAGGACCTCGAGAATGTGACGGGCGGCAATCTCGGAGCCGAAGCGCGGATGGGGATCGTGTACTCCGAGGGCGTCGTGAAGCGGCGGATGTCGCTCGAGCGGTTCGCCGACGTCACCGCCACGAATGCCGCGAAGATCCTGGGACTCTACCCGAAGAAAGGCGTCATCGCCCCCGGCAGCGACGCGGATCTGGCCATCATTGATCCGATGATCAAGAAGACGCTCGCGCGCGAGGACTTCCACGTCAGCGACTACAGCCCCTGGGAAGGCTGGGCGATCCAGGGCTGGCCGGTGACCACGATTCTCCGCGGACGGGTCGTCGTGGAGAACCGCCGCATGGTTTCCGACAGCCGCGACGGGAAGCTGGTCGCGCGCAAGATCTCGTCGGAGGTGCTGCGCCGGCCGGCCTGCTGAGGGCGCCGGCCCGGGATTGCGCTCCGTGACCGACCTGACGACCGAACAGGTAGGCGCGCTCGCCGCGGCGCTCGGTCTGCCCGTCACGCCCGACGATCTTTCGGAGGTGACGCACCGGCTCAACGCGCTGATCGACGCCCTGGCTCCTCTGCGAGCTGCCGCTCGAGACGGTCGAGCCCGTCCCCGGTCTCGGCGAGTCGTTTCCCCCATGACCGCGGATCGCGCCGACCTCGCGTTTCTCGGTGCCAGGCGGCTCGCCGCGCTCGTGCGCGAGCGCCAGGTATCGCCGGTCGAGATCACCCAACTCTATCTCGAGCGAATCGAGCGCCTCGATCCGCGCCTGCGGGCTTACATCACGGTGCTTCCGGAGGCGGCGCTGGAGACGGCGCGCAGGGCGGAGACGGCCGTGCTGCGTGGCGACGCGCTGGGGCCGCTCCACGGCGTTCCCTACGCCGTAAAGGACCAGTTCGATACCGCCGGGGTGCGCACGACGTGCGGATCCCGGATCTTGGAAGGCAATGTTCCTACCGAGGACGCGACGACGATCTCGCGCCTGAACGCGGCCGGCGGCATTCTGCTCGGCAAGCTGAACCTGACGGAGTTCGCCCTCGGCGGCACCCAGCAATTTCCGTTCGGCAGCGCAATCCCTGGAATCTGGACCACGACCCGGGCGGTTCTTCATCGGGCTCGGGCATCGCGGTCGCGGCGGGGCTCTGCGCGGCGTCTCTCGGCGAGGATACCGGCGGCTCCGTGCGGTCACCCGCGTCCTTCTGCGGCGTCGTCGGGCTCCGCCCGACCTGGAGCCGGGTGTCTCGATACGGCTCGTTTCCGTTGAGCTGGTCGATGGACACGCCGGGACCACTCAGTCGCACCGTCGAGGACGCCGCGTGGCTGCTCCAGGCGGTCGCCGGGTACGACGCGAAGGATCCGCTTTCGAGCCGCGTGCCCGTGCCGGAGTACGCGCGCACGCTCACGGGAGGAGTTCGGGGGCTTCGCGTCGGAATCATTCGCGAGCTGACCTTCGGGCCGGAGACCGACGCCGAGGTGAGGGCGGCCGTCGTCGAGGCAGCGGGGTGTCTCGAGCGACTCGGCGCCGTCACGGAGGAGATCTCCGTCCGTCTCGTCCCGTTCGCGGGCGCGATCTTCATGGCGCTGGCCGACTCTGACGGCGCCGGAGTTCATCATCGCTGGCTCCGCACGCGCTCGGCGGATTACGACCAGGGCACGCGGCGACGTCTCTTGACCGCCAGCTTGATCCCGGCCGCGATCCAGCAGCGGGCCGCGCGGGCGCGCGCGCTGCTCCGCGCCGAGATGCGCGACGCGCTCGGGCACCACGATCTGCTCCTGTGTCCAACCGCGCACCAGGCGGCCCCGCCGATCGCCGCCGCGCGCGGCGCCATCACCAGCCGCGATGAGGTCGCCGGGCGCTTCTTCACCCGACGCTCCTACGTCCCCCCCGCCGCCCTGGCCGGACTGCCGGCCATCGCCGTGCCGTGTGGCTTCACGCGCTCCGGCCTCCCGATCAGTCTCCAGCTGATCGGCCGTCACTTCGACGAGGCCACCGTGCTGCGTGCGGCGCACGCGTACGAGCAGCAGTCCGAGTGGTCGCGGCGCCGGCCACCCGGCACGACCTGAAGCGGCGAGATTCTGAACCGACCCGCCGGTGGACGCATCGGCGGACGAGCCGGTCCTGGTGGGACTGCTCGCGCTAGAGCGAACCGGCGAGTTCTAGTGCAGTAGGGGAGCGACTCGGGACCGACGTCGGCTCAGGAGCGAAGCGCGACGAGACGACGGATCGCGTCGACGTCGAACGGCTTGGTCAGGCTCGCGGCGCCGGTCCGCCGCGCCTCAGGCGGTGGCCGCGGGCAGCTCGACGATGAAGGCTGCGCCGCCTTCCGGACGGTTGGCGGCCCGCAGCGATCCCTGGTGCTGTTCGACGATGGAATACGAAATCCAGAGGCCGAGCCCCGTGCCTTCGCCGGGGGCCTTCGTCGTGGTGAAGGCGTCGAAGATTCGTGGAAGCACGTTGGGATGGATGCCGGGCCCGGAGTCCAGGACTTCCAGACGAACGTTCGGCCCGCCGGGCTCGGACAGTCGCACCGTGATCACGCGTTCGCCCTTGTGACCGACCATCGCCTGATGCGCGTTCTGGACGAGGTTGAGCAGCACCTGCTGGATCTGGCCTTCGTCGGCCAGGACGGGTCGAACATTCCCGAACTCGGTGACGACCTTGACGCTGTCGCGGTGCAGCTGGTGGCTCTTGAGTTCGAGCACCCACTGGATCTGATCCTCCAGGCGGCAGGGGTAGCGCTCGGCCGAGTGCCCGCTGGTGAACCGCAGAAGGTTCTGGAGCATCTGCGCCGCGCGCGACGTCTCCTGGACGATCGTGTGCAGGCGCTCGCGGCTCTTGATGGGATCGTCCGACCCCATGAGCAGGAGCTCCGCCTGCCCGAGAATCGCCGTCAGGCGGTTGCGCGTCTCATGCGCGAGGCCCGCCGCCAGCTTGCCGACCGTCGAGAGCTTCTCGCCCTCGATGATCTGAGCCTCGGCCGACTTGAGATCCTCGAGCTGGCGTCGCGTCGCCGAGTAGAGCTGCGCGTTCTGCAGGGCCAGACCGATCTGGTTCGCGCAGGCTTCGACGAGCGCGATCTCGGATTCGGTGAATGCCTCTCGCGACCGGCGGCCGAGCGACAGCGCGCCGAGGATCCGCCCCCGGCTGTGGATCGGCACGCACACGAAGGCGTGGATCCCTTCCTGCGCGACGGCCGCCCGCGCCGCCGGCAGGAGATCCTCGGATTCGCTGACGTGCGCCCAGTGAAGCGTCTTGCCGGTGGACGCCACGCCGCCGATGAGTCCTTGCCCGGTCGGGAGGACCCGGTTGATCTCGCGCAGTCGGGGCCGTAGGCCCCGGTCGCCGCGCAGGTGCAAGGTCGCGCCGTCCGCCGAGAGCAGGTGAAGGCTCGAGATTTCGTGACCGGTGACGTGTGTGAGCGCGTCCAGGGCGATGCGTAGGACTTCGTCGACGTCGAGGGTGGCGCTGATCGCCTCGCCGATCCGGTGCAGGATGCGCACGTGCGACTCGACGTCGACGGTCGGCGCGCCCACCGAGCGCCGGACCAGCTCGCCGAGCTCCTGGAGCCGCTCGTCGCCGCGGTCCTTGAAGGCGAAGGCGTAGCCCTCGTCGTCGGCGCGCCCGAGGATCGACGGCACCTCGAGCTGGGTCTCGCTCTCCGGCAGGGTGATCGAGAGCGTCGCCATGCCCGCGGAGCGACGCGATCCGTTCGCCCGCACCTTGATGCCGGAGGCGCTGAGGTTGACCGAGGTCGATTCCCATTCGGCGCCGCTCTGCTCGCGGATCCGTACCGGGAGCGCGAGTACGGCGCGCGGCGCGCGCCGACGCTCGGGCTCGTCGTCCTTACCCTTGGTCGGCGTCTTGGCCGGCGCCTCGAAGCACGCGAGCGCCTCTTGCAAGCGCCGGAGCGCGACGGGCTTGCCGATGAAGTCGAAGGCGCCGGCCCGCAGGCACTCCTGGGCCTGGCTCTCGGTCGCGCGGCCGGAGATCACCAAGATCGGGACGCGGAGGTCGCGAACCGCCTCGAGCTTCATGAAGTCGAGCCCGCTCATGCCGGGCAAGCACATGTCGAGGAGGACAGCGTCCGGCCGTTCGGTAGCCAGGGTGTCGAGCGCCGTCTCGGCCGTATGCGTGATGACCGGCTTGTGCCCGATCTCGTGAAGGAACTCCCCGAAGACCTCGCAGACAGCCTGATCGTCGTCGATGACCAGAATGCGCATAGATGTCGCCGGTGAAGGCTACCCTCTTTCCAGCAATCGGCGTACCACTAGAAGAGGGGTGGTAAATAGCTGTTAGATAATGCTATTCCTGAAAGTATGACGACGGCGTTGGATGATCTGGGGTCACCACTGGGCGATTCATCGCCACGATCCGCGCTCGCTCCCCCGGTCAGAAGGCGGTCGGACGCAGCCCCATCGGGAGCGCGATCTTATAGTACGAGGCAAGGAACCCTTCCCACCACGCCTGGCGCTCACGACCGCGGGCCACCTCGACGAAGAGGTGAAGGCTCTCGTCCTGCCACTGCTGAATCGTGTCGAGATTTCCTGGATCGTCCTCGATTAGCGCTTTGACGAGGGCGCGGCCGTAGCTGATGTGGCGCGTCTCGTCACGGATGCGCGCCCGATGGTTGACCGCCGACAGGATGTCGCCGCGCGCCTCGGCGCCGTCCGCCAGGACGGTGAAGGTGCCCGGCCCGGCGGCGCCCTCGGCGACGAAGTTCCCCTTCACGAGAATCTCGATCGTGTCCTCGAGCTCCAGCAGGTGTCGGAAGAAGCGGCACGTCGTTCCCGGCGCTTCCCACGCCGCGATCCAGTCGCGCTCGGGGATGCCGGCCCGCTCGAACACTTCTCTGTCCATCTCGAGATGGCGCTGCTCGTCGGCGAGCTGGAACAGCGCCGACTTCTTCAGCTCGTCGAACGGGGCGTTGGCGGCGGCGGTCGCGACGTAGTGAGTGGCCGACAGCTCGGAATAGTAATTATTGGCGAACTGGTCCACCGCGTTCTCGAGATAGCGCGGACTGACGGTCCTGTAGTTCAGCGCGTCATCGGGTATGGTGGCGCGCTCGGCCAGATACCGCTCGCGCTCGCGGGCCTGCATGGCGACGTAGCGCTCCCAGGTGAGGTTCGCCGGGTCGCTGAACAGGCCCGTGTTCTTGAGGACGATATGCTTGCGCGCCATCCCGCCTCCCTCTTATAGTCGCACCTCGGCCGGCGGGGCCCCAGCCCCGCGACGGCCTGCAGCGCGCCCCACTACGCGCCGGGCCCGCGCTCCATCGAATAGGGCTGCCAGCGCACGAGCCCGCCTTTTTCGAGAACCGCGGGATTCACGCAGCTCCGCGGCCAACGGCCCGTCAGCACGAGCGCGATCTCCTGACCCACGCGCCGCTTGCGCACGGGATCGAACCTCGCGGAGGCCGACGCGACGTGCGGCGTCAGGATGACGTTGTCCATCTTCAACAGGGGATTGCTCTGGTCGGGGGGCTCCTGCTCGAGCACGTCGAGCCCGGCGGCGGCGATCCAGCCTTCCTTCAGCGCCTTGATGAGCGCGGGCTCGTCCGTGGTCGGGCCGCGACCGGTGCTGATGAAGAGCGCCTCCGGCTTCATCAGCCGGAAATGGTGCTCCGTCATCATGTGATGGGCGTCGGCGGTGGACGGCGCGTGCATGGAGACGATGTCGGAGCGCTGCAGGAGCTCGGTGAGGTTCACCGGCTCGACTCCGTACTGACTCACCACCAGCTCCTCGACGTACGGGTCGTACGCCAGGATGTGCAGGCCGAAGGCCCGCGCCCGCACCGCGACCGCGCGGGCCACGTGGCCGAAGGCGATGAGGCCCAGGGTCTGGCCCATCAGACGCGGGAACTGGGACAGGAGCGGTCGTCCCTCGGCCCAGCGTCCTTCCCGGACCATCCGATCCATCGTGGTGAGGCGACGGAAGGTGGCCAGGATCAGCATCATGGCGTGGTCGGCGACTTCCTCGATGAACGTGTCGGGAACGTTGGTGACGGGGATCCCACGCGCCGAGGCGGCGGCGACGTCGACCGAGTCGACGCCCACGCTGCCGAGCGCGATCACCTTGCAGCGCTCGAGCCCGTCGATGAGACGCTTGGTGATGCGGCGCCCCTTCGCGTAGAGCGCGTCGGCATCGCGCGCTTCCTTGACGAACTCCTCGTCGGTCTTGGCTGCGATCTCGACGATCTCGGCGTCGATCGGCGCGAGGGCCTCCATCTCGAGCTTGTAGCCCGCGCCGGGAACCGAAATGCTTGCACCGCTCGGGGTGACCACCTTGAACTTCGCCACGCTCGTCCTCCTGAGTCTTCCTGACCGTTACAGGCCGTACAGCGCGCGCGCATTGTCGCACAGGATGCGGCGCCGCGCGGTATCCGCCACGTCCTTGAAGTTCTCCGCGATCGCCTTCTGCGAGTCCGGCCACGTGCTGTCGGCGTGCGGGTAGTCCGACGCCCACATCACGCGGTCGTCGCCGAGCACGTCGATGAGGCGCAGCCCGACGTGATCGGTCTGAAACGTGGCCCACACCTGGCGACGGAAATAGGCGCTCGGCGCCATCGTCAACTGTAGCCCGCCGTGAGCGCGCCAGAAATCGCCGGCGTCGAGAAACCGCTGGTAGGAGTCGTCCATGCGCTCGACCATATACGGGAGCCAGCCGATGCCCGTCTCGGCGAGCACGATCTTGAGCCTGGGGAACCGCTCGAGGGCGCCGGAAAAGATCACGGCCGCGAGCGGCTCGTCCATCTGAAGCGTGGAGCAGGCGACCCGCACGCCCATGTTCCCGGGGTCGCTCGCCTTGGGACCGCTGAAGGTTACGGTGCGGAGCCCGCCGCCCAGGTGGAAGCCGATCGCGATCCCGGTCTCGGCGGCCGCCTCCCACAGGGGCTCCCAGGACTCGTCCCAGAGCGGCACCTCGACCCGCGCGGCGAGGAGCATTCCGGTCCGGAGGCGCAGATGCTTCAGGTGGCGCACCTCGTCGGCGGCGCCCTTCGCGTCGTCGATCGGGATCAGCCCGGCGCCGATCAGGCGCTCGGGCGCGGTCGCGCAGAATTCGGCGAGCCACTCGTTGTAGGCGCGATAGCAGACCTTCCGGAGCTCGGGATCGGCGATCAACAGAGGCACGATCGGCCCGTACATGACCGTTGCGTCCACGCCGTCGCGATCCATGTCGGTGAGCCGTAGCGCGGTCGTCGTCGGCCGCAGCACGCCCGGTTCGAGGACGCCGCCCTTCTCGAGAGCGGTGCGCCGGCCACCCTGGGCGCCAGCCGCGCCTTTGCGCCCGCCCCACGGGTCCCATCGATCGCCGCCGCAGACCCAGTAGGGCCCATCCGGGGTGTCGACGACCTTCGGCGCGCGCTCCCGCCACTCGGCGGGCACCCGCTTCTGCCAGAGATCCTTCGGGAGCCATTGCAGATCGATGTGGTCGTCAGCGGAGATGATCCGGTAGTTCATCCCTGGCCTCCCTGGGCCCCGATCATCGCACACTCGCCGTCTGGAGGGCGGCTTGCGCGGTTTCCGACTCTTGCCCTAGTATTTCGCCCATACCGTGCCGTACCAGACAGAGCGGGTTCGAACCCTCCGGAGGAAAACTCTCATGATGAAGCGGATCATTGCGATTGCCGTCGCCGCGCTCGCCCTCGGCATGACCTCGGCGCAGGCGCAAGAAGTGAAGGTCGGCGTCGCCCTGCCGTACACGGGCATCGGCGCCGAGTTCGCCCAACTGGTCGACCGAGGGATGGAGCTTTACCTCAAGCTCAACGCCGACAAGGTGAAGCCGTACAAGATCACGATGATCAGGCGCGACGTGAAGGATCCGGGCGGCGCCAACGCCAAGATCGCGGTGCAGGAGCTGCTCACGCAGGACAACGTCGACGTCCTGGCCGGCTGGATCTATTCGCCGAACGCGATCGCGTCCGCCCCGATCGTGACCGCGGGGAAGAAGCTCGCGGTGATCATGAACGCCGGCACGGCGCACATCACCACCCTGTCGCCCTACTACGTCCGCACCTCGTTCAGCATGTGGCACGCCGGCTACGCGCTCGGCGAGGCCTCGGCGAAGATCCTCAACGCGAAGACCGCCGTCGTCGGCTACACCGACTTCCCGCCCGGCAAGGACAGCCTCGCGGCCTTCAAGCGCAGCTTCGAGGCCAACGGCGGCAAGGTGATCGACGAGATCCCGATGGGCGGCGCCGGCGCGGTGCCCGACTTCACCCCGTTCTTCCAGCGCGCCAAGGACAAGAAACCGGACCTCTTCTTCGTCTTCGTCCCGGCTGGTGACCATGCGGCCGCGGTGGTGAAGACCTACGCCGCGCTCGGCATGCGGGACGCCGGCATCAAGCTGATCGGCCCGGGCGACATCACCCAGGACACGAAGCTCCAGGCGATGGGCGCCGCGGCGGTCGGTCTAATTACGATGCACCACTACCACGCCGATCTCGACAATCCAGAGAACAAGCGCTTCGTCGAGGCGTGGAAGAAGGAGTACGGCGCGAGCACCACGCCCGACTTCATGGCCGTCGGCGGCTACGACGGCATGGCAGCGATCGTCCACGTCGCCCAGGCGCTCAAGGGCAAGATCGAGGTGGACGCGGCCCTGGAAGCGCTCAAGGGCTGGAAGTTCGCGAGCCCGCGCGGGCCCATCATGATCGACCCTGTCACGCGCGACATCGTCATGAACGAGTACTTGTCCGAAGCGGTGATGAAGGACGGGCGCGTCTACCAGAAGGTGATCGGTAAGATCGACGGGGTCAAGGACGCCTGCAAGGAGCAGAAGATCGGGCCGTGCGCTCCGAAATAGTGGTGTGCGCTGCGGCCGTCGCGGGGCTGGGGCCCCGCCGGCCGAGGCGCGCCTACAAATTGACGTGAGCGCCGTCCGACCGACGCTCTCGTGATCTTCGGCATCGACGTCGCCAGCATGGTCCTGGGCGGCGTGGCCGCCGGCATGGTGCTGTTCATCGTGTCGGTCGGCCTCTCGGTCACCATGGGCCTGATGGGCTTCGTCAACCTCGCCCATGGCGGCTTCGCCATGCTCGGGGGCTACGCGATCGCGCTGGCGATGAGGCACTGGGGCCTCGGATTCGTGCCGGCCCTGGTTTTTGGATTCGTCGTCACCGCGGCGGTGAGCGCCGTGCTGGAGCGCCTGCTCTACGCCCGGCTCTACCGGGCGACCGAGCTCGACCAGGTGCTGTTCACGATCGGCCTGGTCTTCATGATGATCGCCTCGGTCACCTTGCTGGTCGGGCCCGAGAACCAGCCGCTGATGCTCCCGGCGTTTCTTCAGGGCCAGATCAATCTCGGCATCACGCACTACCGCACCTACAGCGTCGCCCTCATCGTGGTCGGGATCCTGATCGTGAGCGGCCTCTGGCTCGGCTTCGAGCGCACGCGGACGGGCGCGCAGATCCGCGCCGCCGTCGACAACCGGCGCATGGCCGAGTCGCTCGGCATCAACATCGGGCGCCTGTTCACGCTCACCTTCGCCTTCGGCAGCGGCATGGCAGCCCTGGGCGGCGGGCTCGGCGCCGAGTTTCTCGGCCTCGATCCGCAATACGCGCTGAAGTACCTCGTGTATTTCCTGATCGTGGTCGCGGTGGGCGGTCTCGGCCGCGTGACCGGCGTTTTCTACGCGGCGCTCCTGATCGGAGTGCTCGACTTCGCGCTCAAGAAATATATGCCCCAGGGCGGCACGGCGTTCATCTACGCGCTCACGATCCTCCTCCTGCTCTGGCGGCCGCAGGGCCTCTTCGGCACCAAGGCCGCGTGACGCCACCGGCGGTCGGCTGGGCCGAGCATCCGGCGGCGTTGGCGCTGGCCGGCCGCCACCGGCTCCGGGCGTGGGAACCGATTCCCTGGGCCCTGGCCCTCGCGTTCTATTTCGTCTTCCCGAAGTATCTCGGCTTCGGCACCGAGCTCCTGATCACGATCCTCTTCGCGATCTCGCTCGATCTCGTGCTCGGCTACGCCGGGATCGTGACCCTCGGTCACGCTGCCTTCTTCGGCGCCGGCGCGTACACGGTCGGGATACTGGCCAAGCGCGGAATCTGGAACGAGCCGATCACGGGCCTGGTCCTCGCGGCGCTGGTGGCGGCGGCCATCGGCCTCGGCTCGGGGCTGGTGCTCCTGCGCACCCAGGGCCTGACCTTGCTCATGCTCACCCTGTGCACGATGGCGTTGCTCGAGGAGGCCGCCAACCTCGCGCACGACTACACCGGCGGCTTCGATGGGCTCGACAGCCTGGCGATCGCCCCGCTGCTCGGCGTGTTCGAGTTCAATCCGCTCTATCCGAAGACCCAGTACCTCTACGTCCTCGCCGTGCTGTTCGTCTGCTTCGTCTTCGTACGCACCTTGGTCAATTCGCCTTTCGGCCAGAGCCTGACGGGGATTCGCGAGAACACGCTACGGATGCACGCGGTCGGCGCGCCCGTCCGGGGACGGCTCGTCCTCTGCTACGCGCTCTCGGCAGCGATCGCCGGCGTGGCCGGCGGCATCTGGGCGCAGGCGAACGCCTACGTAAACCTGGGCACGCTCGGCCTCGACCGCGCGGCCACCGTGCTCATCCTCCTCGTCCTCGGCGGCTATGGCCGACTCTACGGCGTGTTCGTCGGGGCGGTCGCGTATATGGCGCTGTCGCACTTTCTGTCGAAGATCTACCCCACCGCCTGGCAGCTCGGGCTCGGGCTCCTGCTCGTCGTGATCGCCGTGTTCGCGCGCAACGGAATCCTGGGAATCGCCGAGGCCGCGGCGCGTCGGCTTCGGCCGCCGCGCGCGACGTCGTGACCGTGCCCCTCCTCGAAACGCGCGCGCTGTGCCGAAACTTCGGCGCGCTGGCCGCCGCGCGCGACATCGACTTCCGGCTCGAAGCCGGCGCGCGCCACGCGCTGATCGGCCCCAACGGCGCCGGCAAGACCACGTTCGTCAATCTGCTGACCGGCGTCACCCAGCCGACCTCGGGCGCCATCTTCATGAAGGGGCGGGACATCACGAAGGTCGATCAAGCGCAGCGGGTCAAGCTCGGCATCGCCCGGACGTTCCAGATCAACCGCCTGTTCCGCCGGCTCTCGGTCCTGGACAACGTCTACATCGCGGTCGCCGAGCGGATCGGGGTGGCCCCGTCCATGTTCCGGCCGGCCGGGACGCGCCGGGACGTGGTCGAAGAGTCGATGCAGCTGCTCGACACCTTGAAGCTGACGGCCGACGCGAGTCGCCGGATCTCCGAGCTGCCCTATGGCCGCCAGCGCCTGGTCGAGCTTGCTATCGCGCTCGGTCTGAAGCCCGAGGTCCTGCTGCTCGACGAGCCGGCGGCCGGCGTGCCCAGCGCCGAGAGCCACATCATTCTCGACGCGATCGACGGCCTGCCCAGGGACATCGGCGTGCTCATCATCGATCACGACATGGACCTCGTCTTCCGATTCGCCGAGCGGATCACGGTGATGGTGAGCGGCGCCGTCTTCGCCACGGGGAGCCCGAGAGAGATCGGCGCCGACGCGAACGTCCGCGCTGTCTATCTCGGGCGGGCCGGCCATGGCTGAAGCGCTCGCCTTGCGTCACGTCTCGGCGGGCTACGGCGAGACGGTCGTGCTCGAGGACATCAACCTGGTGCTGGAGCCCGGAGAGAGCCTCAGCGTGATCGGCCGCAACGGCGTCGGCAAGACCACGCTCCTGGCGACGGTGATGGGCCACACCTCCTTGCATCACGGCGACGTGACGCTCGGCGGCGTGAGCCTCAATCGCGTCCCGATCTTTCGTCGCGCTCGACGCGGCCTCGGCTGGGTCCCTCAGGAGCGGGAGATCTTCCCGTCGCTCAGCGTGCGCGAGAACCTGGCCATCGGGACCCGGCCGGGGCACTGGACCCAGGAGCGGGTGTTCGAGCTGTTCCCGAACCTGGGCGCGCGGCTGTCGAACATGGGCAACCAGCTCTCGGGCGGCGAGCAGCAGATGCTCTCGATCGCCCGCGCTCTCTTGACGAATCCCTCGGTGCTGCTTATGGACGAGCCGACCGAAGGCCTGGCGCCGGTGATCGTCGAGGCTCTCGCCGCGGTGCTGCTGCGGCTACGGGGAGAGGGCGCGCTCTCGATCGTGCTCGTCGAGCAGAACAGCCGCGTCGCCCTCGCCTTCTCGTCGCGAACCGTGGTGATGGACAAGGGCCGCATCGTCTACGACGGCGCGTCGGCCGCGCTCAGCGCCGATCCGGAGCGTCTGGCGGCGCTGATCGGCGTCGCGTGAGTCGAGGAGCGCCCCGGCCAAAAATCAAGTAGTCTCTCCGACAGAAAACCATCGCGGAGGCGAGAGCCATGGGTCTCTTGGACGGAAAGGTCGCGGTCGTGACAGGGTCGGGAAGCGGGATCGGTCGGGGGGTGGCGCTGGGCCTCGCGGCGGCGGGCGCCAGTGTGGTGGTCAACGACTACGGCGTGACGGTCGACGGGCGCGATCCATCGAACGCGCGTGCGCTCGCGGTCGTCAAAGAAATCGAATCGCACGGCGGTCGGGCGGTCGCGAACGCCGACAGCGTGGCTACGATGGCCGGCGGCCAGGCGATGGTCGACACCGCGCTCAACACGTTCGGCGATCTGCACATCGTCGTCTGCTGCGCCGGCATCTTGAAGGAGCGGATGATCTTCAATATGACCGAGGAGGAGTGGGACTCAGTGATCGCTGTCCATCTGAAGGGCCACTTCACGGTCATGCGCCCGGCCACGCGCCACATGCGCGAGCACAAGTACGGGCGGATCGTCACGTTCACGTCCACCGCCGGGCTCGAGGGGAGCCCGGGCCAGCCGAACTACTCGGCGGCCAAAGAAGGCATCGTGGGGCTGACGCGCTCGACGGCGCTCGCGATGGCCAAGTACGGCGTCACCGTGAACTGCATCTCGCCAACCGCCGAGACGCGCATGACCGAGCGGCTCCCCGACGGCCGCCGCGCGCAGGCGGCAGCGCCGCCAGAGGCGATTGCGCCGGTCGTCGCGTTCCTCGCCAGCGATCGCGCGGCTCACATCACCGGACAGATCCTCCACGTCCGGGGTAACCAGGTGTCGCTCTGGTCGCACCCGGCTCAGATCCGCGCGATCACTCGTCAGGATGGATGGACGCCTGAGGCACTGGCCGACGTCTACGACACCGCGCTCGGACAGGATCGCTTGCGGCGCATCGATGCGCTCGGGATTACCTGGCCTCCTCGCAGCTCGTAATCCCTTCGCGAGAGGTGGACGGGGCCTGTCGCCGTGGGGTGCGCCTGGGCGCACCCCACGGCCCACCCGTCCGGTCTCGCGGGTCGGCTCACTAGCGTGGTGGCAAGTCTCGGCTCGATGCTCGCCTCGACCTGTCGCGCCTGCGTTCAGTCGCCTAGGGCGTTCAGGCAGGCGAGGGCGTCGGTGCGGCCTAGGGCGAGGGCTCGCGCGATTCCGTCGGCGTCGAACTCTAGTGGGCGCAGTCTGAGCGGCGCCGACGGCGTGAGGAGCTGGACGTCGGTGGTCGGGTGCTTGAGGCGCGCGAGCTCGACGTCGCGGCGGATCTGGTGGAGCATCGCGGTCTCGAACGCCTCCTCCATGGTCCGACGGATCGTCGTCGCCCGAGCGCCCTGTTCGTCCGGGGTGTAGCTCAGCACGACCAGAGCTCGCCCGACCGGCGCTGCCTCGAGCGCTTCGAGCACGGGCGCGCGGCTGGTGAGACCGCCGTCGACGAGGAGGGCGCCGCCGACGTCCACCGCGGGAAAGAGACCGGGAACCGCGGCCGCCGCCACGAGGGCGTCGACGGTCACGGTCTGGTTGTCGAAGACGCGCGGCTCCCGCCGGACGAGGTCGGTCGTGGTCACCAGGAGTCCGATCGGCGAATTGCGAATCCGCTCGAGCTCGACCGACGCCGTGATCAGCTCGCGAAGGGGCCGTGGGTCCAGGAGTGCACCGGCGTTGCTCAACGCACGCAGCGTCAGCCAGCCCGGGAGAAGCCCGGCGAAGAAGACGGGTGCGCGCAACGTGTAGACCCGCTCGCGTGTGAGGGAGCGCCACGTCGCCTCGAGCCGGTCGGCCCGTCCGGCCACGATCATCGCGGCGCTCAAGGCGCCGGCCGACGAGCCCGCGACGAGCCGAATCGGCAGTCTCCCTTCGGCGAGCGCCGCGACAGCGCCGGCCTCGTACGCGCCCTTCGCGCCGCCTCCGGACAGGATCAACGCCGTCGGCACGTCGCGGCCCATTGAGATGGGGATGCACGTCCCGAACGCGACGCGCGGCGTCCCGAGCGCCAGCAGCATCAGCGCGACGGCCACCCGCGCTCTCAAGGCGGCGCCCTCAGGGGACGAGCATCGCGGTCAGCGAGCTGACATCGTCGAGAGTTTCGGCATTGTCCACGACATCGACGACCTTGCGGGCGTGGGGCTCGCCGAGGATCGGGGCGGTGAGGCTCACGAACTTGGCCGTGATCTCGTCGTGGGGCACCGGGCTCAACGCGTCGCCACGAACCACCGTCGTCGTCGCCTCGAGCGTCCGCCCGCCGCGCAGCACGAGCCGCACGCGCGCGGTCGGGACGTCGGCGCGCCGAGGCGTCATCGCCGGGTCGGTGCCGATCTCAACCCGCCGCGCGAGGGCGCGGATGCGCTCGTCGGCGAGCGCCGGCCCGTCGAAGGCGGACGGATCGGTCCGGCCGAGCACCAGCGCCGCCGCGACGGCCCAGGGAATCGAGAATCTGGCGGCGAGAGAGCTGGCCGGGTCGGGTGTGCCCATCCGGACCGCGAACGGAATCGTGACGATCTCGACCTTCTCGACCTCGTCGCTCGTGAGTCGATGCGCGCTCCGGAGCGCCATGACCGCATCGAGGGCGAAGTGGTTGAACCGGCAACAGGCGTGAAGCTTGAAATAGTTGTGCTCGATCCGATACGACCCCCGCCCGGCGCCGTCCGAGAGCACGTCGAGCCCGGAGACGGCGAGCTCCGGCTCGAACCGATCGGCGAGAATCGTGCCGTAGACGTCCGACGGCGCGTCGCTGAGTCCCGTGAACCCGCAGCGCTGGAGCTCGACGGCCAGAATTCCCTGGAACGCCGAGCGGCCGGGATAGAGGTTGCGGATCGTCGCGCCCTCCAGCGCGGGCGTCCACGTGTTCGCCGGGCTCATCGAAGCGGCGAGGTTGGTGACCGCGCGGACCGTTTCGGCGGGCGCGCCGCCGAGCTTCGCGACCGCGACGGCGGTGCTGATCGTCCCCCAGGTGCCGTGCGAATGCACGTTCGCCCGCGCGGTGGTCGCGCCGCCGATCCGCGAGCCGACCTCGTAGCCGGCCACGACGCTCTCGAGCAGCCGCCGGCCGTCGAGTCGGCGCTCTTCGGCGACGGCGAGCGCGCCGGGGACGACGTGGATCGCCGGATGGCCGCCGCCGAGACGGCTGCCCTCGTCGACTTCGAGCGCGACACCCGCGGTGGCGTTCGTCAGGGCGGCCCAGAACGCGTCGGCCCTGGCGCGATGGCCGAGCAAGGTCGCGGCGCCGCGCGGCGCGCGCGCGGCGGCGAGTCGTGCGAGCTCGCCGTTCTCGGGCAAGGCGCTGCCGGCGACGATGGCGCCGAGCGTGTCGAGCAGCACCAGCTTGGCCGCGGAGATGGTGGAGGCGGGGAGGGCCTCGAAGCGCGTCGCGGCGACGAAGGCCGCGAGCCGGTCCAGGTAGTCCACGGTGTCGGAGCCGCTCAGGCGACGGCGCCGGCGATCGGCGGCGTCGGGCCGCGGCGCGGCCGATACCGGCCGTATCCCGGCTTCTGCTCGAGCTCGCCCGCCGGATTCAGCATCACCTGGCCGCGCACGAGCGTCATCCACGCGCGGCCGCGCACCTTCCAGCCCTCGTAGGGCGTGAAGCCCGCGATACCCAGGTGCTGCGACTGCTGGATGGTCCACTCCGGTGTCGGGTCCCAGATCGTCAAGTCGGCGTCGGCGCCGGGCCGGATCACGCCCTTGTGCGGCCAGAGGCCGAAGACCCGCGCGGGGTTCTCGTACATCACGCGCGCCAGCCACGTGGCCGGCAGCCCGCGCTTCGCCACGCCTTCGCTCCAGGCGAGCGGCGCCAGGGTCTCGAGCGACGGCGCGCCGAACGGAATCGGCTTGCCCTGGGCGTCGACGAAGATGTTCTTCCGTCCCGGCTCCTTCGCCGCGGGCACCCGCGGTGAGTGGTCGCTCGCGAGATTGGCGATGAAGCCCTGGGCCGAGCCCTCCCAGAGCGCGGCGCGGTCCGGTCCGTCGGCGGGCCTGAGCGGCGGGCCGATCTTGGCGAAGGGCCCGAGACGCTCCATCTCCTTGTCGGTGAGGAGCAGATATTGCGGGCACGTCTCGCACCACACCTTCTGCCCCTCGGCCTGGGCGCGCTTGATGCGCTCGAGCCCGAGCCGCGTCGACAGATGCACGACGTACACCGGGCAGCCGGTGAGCCGCCCGATCAGGATGGCGCGGTTGATCGCCTCCTCCTCGGTCCAGTCCGGACACGTCGGCGGGAAGTCGGTCGGCGCGGTGCGTCCCTCGGCGATCGCCTTGTCCTCCAGGTAGCAGAGGACGTCGCCGTTCTCGCAGTGGAGCTGGCAGAGGCCGCCGAGCGCGGCGAGCCGCTCCATCGTCTTGGCGATGAACTCGTCGGAGACCATGCGCTTGCCGCGTTTCTTGTACGTCATGAAGAGCTTGATCGACGAGACGCCCATGCGGAAGGCTTCGGGAATCCCCTCGAGGATGTACGGCTCGTGGTTCAGGATGAAGTGGAAGCCGAAGTCGAGCACGGAGAGCGACTCGGCCTCCTCGCGCAGGCGCGCGACCGCCTTCGGCAAGGTCTCGCCCTCGTCGTAGGTCACGAAGGGCAGGAGCGTGGTGAGCCCCGTGCGCGCGGCCGCGAGCGGCGCCGTCCGCCAGTCGTCGTACTCCGGACCGATGTGGAGGTGACAGTCGATGAGACCCGGCAGCACGAGCTTACCGGAGGCGTCGATCACGCGGTCGGCGGGCGGAAGCACCGACTCGGGCCCGATCGCGACGATCTTGTCGCCCCGGATCGCGACCGCGGCCTCGACCACGTCCGTGCTCGTCACCACCTGGCCGCCGCGGACGACGACGTCGACACCGGAGGCGCTCATCGATGCGGCTCCTTCTCGGTGACGGGCTTGAGCATTTCGCCGTAGTGCTGCGGCTGTCGCCGCCCGAGGAAGTTCCAGCGCTTTCGGAGCGGCCCCATCTGGTCGAAGTCGATCCGCGCCACCACGAGCTCGTCGCCGCGCGTCGCCGCCCGCGCGAGCACCTGGCCCTGCGGATCGATGATGCAGGAGCCGGCGATCAGCTCGACGCCGTCCTCGATGCCCGCCTTGGCGACGCCGACCACGAAGCAGAGGTTCGCGTAGGCGCCCGCGCGCATGCAGAGCTCGTTGAGGTCGAGCGCCAGCGCCGAGATCGGCGTGTTGTACCCGATGAGGATGATCTCGGCGCCCTGAAGGGCGAGCGAGCGATAGCTCTCGGGATAACGCCGGTCCTGGCAGATCGCGACGCCGACCTTGGCGCCCGCCGCGTCGAACACTCGATAACCCGTGTCGCCGTGGACGAAGTAGTAAGGCTCGTAGACCTGAGCGAAGCCGTCGGCGGCCTTCGTTCCCGGCAGGTGGATCTTGCGGAACGTGCCGCACAGGCGCCCGTCGCGGTCGGTGAGGAGCGCCGTGTTGAAGTACTTGCCGTCGGCCTTCTCGCAGAAGCCCACGTGCACGGCCA
>WNEZ01004361.1_pt1 | contig 18020 bp, 16 predicted proteins | sample 5400521 | NCBI WGS metagenome assembly WNEZ01 (sample SAMN13153339, study PRJNA577476) | soil metagenome | isolation source: 120 cm saprolite under Douglas fir tree site 2 hole 1 replicate 1 | place: USA:California | collected 2015-04-18
CGCTGCAGCGCAGACAATCGGGATAGGGGAGAGCCTCGCGGCTCCGCCCCTCCCACACCACCGTACGTACGGGTCCGTATACGGCGGTTCGGCGGATTAGGCAGCACGTTGGGGGACCAATGTTGCGACGCCGAGCGCGGCGAAGAAGGCATTTGGCAGAGCAATGTTGAGCGCGGGGCTGTGGCTGAGCCGCCAAGGGCCATGTGGGCTGCCGGCGGTTCTTGCCGCCAGGTCCCGGCCGACGCCGCGGCGTCGCAGCTTTATGTAGCGAGTGCGCCCGCGCTTCCATTGCGCCCAGGGGATGGCACGAAGCCGTCGCCTGATCCACTGGTCGAGCTCGCGCAACACCGACGGGGTTTCGCAGAAGCCAAAGTAGCCGCGCCATCCGATCAGATAACACGACAGTTCCTTGGCGACCTGCGAGAGGCTCTTTCCGCACGTGCGCCGCGTCAGCTCCCGGACCCTTGCTTTGAAGCGATTGATGGCCTGCGGCGCGATCCGGCGCCGAGGTTGTTTCTCGCCCGTAAAGCTGAAGCCCAGGAACTTGCGGACGCTCGGTTTGGCGACCGCGCTCTTCGCCTTGTTGACCTTGAGCTTGAGACGCTTGGCCAGGAACTGCTCGATGCTCTCCATCACCCGCTCGCCCGCCCGTTGGCTGCGCACGTAGATGTTGCAGTCGTCGGCATAGCGCACGAAGCGATGACCGCGCTTCTCCAATTCCTTATCCAGCACGTCCAGCATCAGGTTCGACAATAGCGGCGAGAGCGGCCCACCTTGCGGCGTACCCTCCTCCGTCGGGCTGACCAGCCCATCCGCCAGCACGCCCGCGGTCAGAAAGCCGCGGATCAGCTTCAGGATGCGCTTGTCCGTCACCCGCTTCGCCACCAGCCCCATCAGGGTGTCGTGATTGACCCGGTCGAAGAACTTCTCCAGATCCATGTCCACCACGATGTTGTGGCCGGACGCGATATACGCCTGCGCCCGCTCCACCGCCTGATGCGCCGAGCGCCCCGGCCGGAAGCCGAAGCTCACCTCGGAGAACGTCCGGTCCCAGTCGGCTTGCAACACCTGCATCACCGCCTGCTGGATGAAGCGGTCGAGCACCGTCGGAATGCCGAGCGGCCGCATGCCTCCCGACGCCTTCGGTATCTCCACCCTCCGTACCGGCTGCGGCTTATAAGTGCCGTCAAGCAGTTGAGCCCGGATCGTCGGCCAGTGCTCCTTCAGGTAGGGCGCCAGGTCCTCGAAGGTCATCCCATCGATGCCCGCGGCGCCCTTGTTGCCCTTCACTCGTGCCAGTGCCTTCCTCAGATTGTTACGCTCGACGATCGCTTCCATGGACGGCCCAACCGCCGCCCGGCTTTCGACATCGGTTCTCGCCGCGCGGGCTTCGGTCTCTTCGGCGGCGGCGCTTCGGGCTTCACCCGTTGCTCCGGTGCCGAAGTTCAGCTCGACCTGATTATTCTGCCGCATGGCCCACACGAGATTGCCGCTCTACTTGCCTCTTCCACCGTTCAGGCCTTCGCCGGGTTGCCCCGACTACTATGCCCTCTGCTGACTTCTGTGTTGCGATCCGAGTGCCTTGCGGTGCCCGCAGTCCCGTTGCCGGGACAGCAACACAGACCTCCCGAGGTAAGATCAACCGCCTTCGCCGCACGCCCGCCGGATTTACCGCCCCGGTCTTTGATGGCCGTGGACTTCACGGTCAACTGCCCGCTCGTCCGGCCGGGTAGGCCTCGTTATCCGGTTCTTGTCCATCGGGCCGCGGCTTTGCTCCACGCTTCTTTCAGGCCCCACCTCGCGATGGGCTCCGCTCGCGCGGAGCAAGCCCTTGCGTTTCGCTAATCCTTCGCCACCATCAGGCTGAATAGAGGACTTCCACCTCCAAGCTGTTGATCATGCTCGGCACACAGTTTACGCAGTCTGCGCAAGCTTGACTGTGTTGCCGGGCATGACGGAGGGCTGAGCAGCATCAATCATTCCGCCGGTACCTGCGGCCGCATGGCGAGCGGCGCGGGCTCGGCGGCCGGCCTCGGCCGGTAGGTCAGATAGAGCGCCAGGCCGGTAAAGGCGAAGCCGCCGACCAGATTGCCGAGCGTCACCGGGATCTGGTTCCAGATCCACCAGTCCCACACCGTCACCTTGGCGCCGAGCATCATCCCGGTCGGGATCAGGAACATGTTGACGACCGAGTGCTCGAAGCCCTGCGCGAAGAACACGAACACCGGCATCCAGGCGGTCGCGATCTTGCCGATCGTCGAATTGGAGCTCATCGCCAGCACCACCGCGAGGCACACCAGCCAATTGCACAGGATGCCCTTGACGAACACGGTGACCATTCCGGCCGTGCCGAACGCGGCGTAGCCGGTGGTCTTGGCTTCGGCGATCTGGACGATGCGCGCGGCGACCCCGGTGGGCTCGCTGGCGCCCATATCGGTGAGCGCGATGGCGATGAGCGCGCCGTAGACGATGCTGCCGATCAGGTTGGCGAGGAAGACCCATCCCCAATTCACCAGGATCGCCGCGCCGCCGACGCCGCGATCGAGCCAAGGCAGCGGCACCAGCGCAAAGCTGCCGGTGATGAGCTCGAGGCCGAGCAGCACGATCATGATGAGGCCGACCGGAAAGATGATCGCCCCTACCAGCGGCTGCCCGGTCGAGACCGCGCCGGTGATCGCGAGGCTGGTCGCCACGCCGAGGATGGCGCCCGAGAGCGCGCCGCGGATGAGGAGGTCGCGCGGCTCGAGCGCGAGCTTGTAGCTGCCGCTCGCAATCATCGACCCGACGACCTCGGTCGGCTTGGCGTAATCCATGGCTTTGATTTCCCCGGTTCGATCACTCGACGTGGTCACGCTCCGCCGCGAGCTACCGTGTCCACGACGGACCGGTCAGCAGCGCGCTGCCGTGGTTGGATGGGCCGCGTGGCCACGGGTCAGCGATCGTCGTTGACGGCTGACTGCCGAGTTCTCTTCGCAAGCTGCGTGCCAATTGCGCGTTTGGAAGAATTCTTTCTTATTTTCAAATGGTTGGAGACGAAACCACAGCCCCCGCGGCTGCCCGGCAGGCAGCAATTCTGCCGGTTTTCGACCCAGTCCGCCTATGATTTATGCGGTGCAGCAAAATTGTGCAGACGCGTTCGCGCGGGGTCTTTCACCGCCCAGCGGGGGCGTCGGGGATCGAGGCGACTGTCCACAGGCGCGCTTTCCGTTCGCGGCCGAATCGCCGCCTAGTGGCGGCGTCGCTGTTCTGCGTTCCCGGCCGACAGCACGGCACGGGCTCGACCAAACGAGCAGAGGCCCGCATGCGCTTCCATGCCGACCTGCACGTCCATTCGAAGTATTCGCGCGCGACCAGCCGGGACCTCGATCTCGAGCACCTCGCCCAATGGGCCTGCCGCAAGGGCATCGGCGTCGTCGCCACCGGCGACTTCACCCATCCGGCTTGGCGCGCCGAGCTCGAGAACAAGCTCGTTCCCGCCGAGGGCGGCCTCTATCGGCTGCGCGCCGACGACGAAGCGGCGATCGCCCGGACGCTGCCGGCGGCGTGCCGCGCCCCGGTGCGGTTCATGCTCGAGGTCGAGATCTCCACCATCTACAAGAAGGGCGAGCGCACCCGCAAAATCCATCACCTGATCTATGCGCCCGATTTCGCCACCGTCGATCGGATATCGGCGCGGCTCGCCCGCATCGGCAACATCGCCTCCGACGGCCGCCCGATCCTCGGCCTCGATTCCCGCAATCTCCTCGAGATCGTGCTCGAGGCAAGCCCGGATGCCTATCTGGTGCCGGCGCATATCTGGACGCCGTGGTTCGCGGCGCTCGGCTCGCAGTCCGGCTTCGACTCGATCAAGGAGTGCTACGGCGACCTCGCCGAGCACATCTTCGCGGTCGAGACCGGGCTGTCGTCCGACCCGCCGATGAACTGGCGGGTCTCCTTCCTCGACCGCTACCGCCTCGTCTCCAATTCCGACGCCCATTCGCCGGGCAAGCTCGGACGCGAGGCGACCACCTTCGACTGCGAGCGCGACTACTTCGCGATCAAGCGCGCGCTCGAGACCGGCGAGGGCTATGTCGGCACGGTCGAGTTCTTTCCGGACGAGGGCAAGTATCACCTCGACGGCCATCGCAAATGCGCGGTGCGGCTCGAGCCGAAAGAGACGATCGCCCACCGGTCTGCGGCCAGCCCCTGACCATCGGCGTCGAGCACCGCGTCGAGATGCTCGCCGACCGCGGCGAGCAGGAGGCGAAACCGCCGCCGACCGCCGGCAGCGTGTCGAACTTGGTGCCGCTGCCGGAAATCCTCGCCGAGCTCGCCATGAGCGGTCCGGCGACGCGCACGGTCGAGCGCGGCTACGATCAGGCGATCGCCAAGCTCGGGGCCGAGCTCGCGATCCTGCAGGCGGTGCCGGTCGAGGACATCGCGCATGCCGGCTCGACGCTGCTCGCCGAGGCGATCACGCGGCTGCGCGCCGGGCAGGTGATCTGCGATCCCGGCTACGACGGCGAATACGGCGTCATTCGCCTGTTCGAGGAGAGCGAGCTCAAGCGGCTGACTTCGGGCGGCCTCCTGTTTGATGCCCCGATCGCGAAACGGGAGGCAGCGCCGAAAGCGGTGCCGGCTCCCGCGACGGATGACGAGCCGGCGCCGCCGCGGTTGCGCATCGTCCACGACCGGGATCGCGGCGGCGCCACCCACTCGGTGGGCTCCCCTCCCCAACCAAACCCCGGCCTGCCGGGGTTTGGTCACCTTAAGTTTGGCCGGAAGCGGGCAAGCCCGCAGCCGGCTGGGGAGGGGTTGGGGGTCGTGCGATGTGGCGATACTGTACCCGGTCGTAGTGACCCCCTCCCCACCCCTCCCCCGCAATCCCCGGGTCAAGCCCCAGGGCAATCGCATATGCGTGAACAAGACAGGAATCTCGCTGCTTTTGGACTCGGTCCGTTCCGTCAACGATTCGTATTTGTTCACCCATATGCGATTGCCCTGGGTCAAGCCCGGGGAGGGGAGGGAGCAGACCGAGCCAGCCTCGAGCGCGTCGTCTCAGCTCGGCACGACTCCGGCATCCTGGCGGAGCTCGACGCCGATCAGCGCGCGGCGGCGGAGATCGGGGACGGGGCGCTGATGATCATCGCCGGTCCCGGCTCCGGCAAGACCCGCACGCTGACCCATCGGATCGCGCACCTGATCGCCGAGCGCGGCGTCGCCGCCGAAAGCTGCCTTGCCATCACCTTCACCCGCCGCGCCGCCGCGGAGCTGCGCGAGCGGCTCGTCCGCCTCCTGCCGGACGAGGCCGGGCGGGTGCCGATTCCCACCTTCCATTCGCTCGGACTGGCGATCCTGCGCGAGCACCCCGGCGCCGCCGGCCTCGATCGCGGCTTCCGGATCGCGAGCGAGGCCGAGCGCGCGGCGCTGCTCGCGCAGACGCTCGACGTCACGCTGCTCAAGGCCGAACGGGCGCTGCGCGCGATCTCCAAGGCGAAGCGCAGCCTCGGCCCGCCCGCCGACGACGTGAAAGAAATCCTGGCGGCCTATGGCGATGCGCTCGCCGTGCGCGGCCTCGTCGACTTCGACGATCTCATCGCGCTGCCGGTGCGCGCGCTGGCGGCCGACGCCGGCCTCGCCGCGCGCCTGCGCGAGCGCTGGCGCTCGGTCTCGGTCGACGAGTTCCAGGACGTCGACGACCAGCAATATCGCCTGCTGGCGCTGCTCGCGCCGGCCGACCTCTGCGTCATCGGCGATCCCGATCAGGCGATCTACGGTTTCCGCGGCGCCGACGCCTCGTGCTTCGAGCACTTCCGACTACCGCTCGAGCGGCACGATCGTCAGCGCATCGGCGCAGGTGATCGCCGCGCCCGCGCGCGAGCCGACCGCCGAGCTCGCGCAGCGGATCGCGATCCATGCCGCCCCCACCGATCGGGCGGAGGCGGAATCGGTCGTGAAGGCGATCGAGGACATGATCGGCGGCCACAGCTTCTTCTCGATCGACAGCGGCCGCGCCGGCGCCGGCCGCAGCGAGCGGTCGTTCGCCGACTTCGCCGTGCTCTACCGCACCGATGCCCAGTCTGCGCTCATCGCCGAGGCGCTCGAGCGCTCCGGCATCCCCTATCAAAGGCGCTCCCATGCTCCGCTCGCGGACGAGCCGGCGGTGCGCGCGCTGTTGGCCGAGCTTGCGCCGCCCGGTCCGACGCTTGCCGCCGGGGCCGACGAATTGCGCGCGGCGGCGCAACGGCTGAAGGAGCGCGAGAATCCCGCCGCGGTCGACGGCGCGCTCCAACGGCTTGCGGCGCTCGCCGCGAGCTGCGGCAACGACGGCATCCTCGACGCCGCCGCGCTCGCGACCGACGCAGAGTTCTTCGATCCGCGCGCCGACCGCGTGTCGCTGTTGACGCTGCACGCAGCGAAGGGGCTCGAATTCCCGGTCGTCTTCATCGTCGGGCTCGAGGACGGCCTCCTTCCGCTGCATTGGGGCGAGCCCGACGAAGCGGCCTTGGCGGAGGAGCGTCGCCTGTTCTACGTCGGCATGACGCGGGCGAAGGAGCGCCTGGTCCTGAGCCGCGCCGAGCAGCGCCACTGGCGCGGCCGGTTGCGCCGGCTTCCTCCCTCGCCGTTCCTGAGCGACATCGAGCAGCGCCTCGTCGAGCACCAGCGCAGCGCGCTCGCGCACCGCAAGCGGGACGACCGCCAGCTCAAGCTGCTGTAAGGCTACTGCGGGGGCTCGATCGACAACGGCTCCTCGCGCCGACGCGGCTTCGGGCGCGCCGCCGCCGAGCGTCGCGCCGGCGCGGCGGTCGCCCCGGGCTCCGACTGGCCGCCGATCCCGAAGGTCAAGGCCGCAGTCTCCGAATACCAGAACGACGCGCGCTGCCGATTGTCCTGCTCGGCCTCGAGCGTCGCGATTGTCTCGGTCGCCTGCTGCTGCGCCGTCGTGAGCTCGCGGATCTCCTGCTTCAGCGTCGCCACCTCGCGCACGAGGCGGGCGATCTGCTCGTCCGGCGCGGCCGCGGTCCGCGCCGACAACGGCGCCTGCGGACGCTGCCATTCGTCGGCGATCGACCAGGCGAGCGCCAGCACGGTCGCGATCGCGGCGGCGAGCAGCAGACCGACGACAACCCGCAGCCGCAACCGCCGGCGCTGCTGTCCGCGCAGAATCGCTACCGGCTCGCGTCCGAACTCTTCGTCGAACACGTCGAGCCTCGGCATCTCGCCCGCAGCCGCCTCACCCCGCATCGCCGATCCGCCGGCCTCGTTCTCTCCGGTATCCCCGCATCATGCGCCGATAAGGCCGGTAGCTCAAGCGATTCCAAGGTACCCGATGCTGCCGAATTTTCGCCTTTCATCTCAACCAGTTGGCCTCGCGCGCTCGTGCCCGCCGAGAGCCGTGTTAGATTGCTGACCGAGCAATTGTGACACGATCGGGGGAGGTGCCGCCATGGACGTCGGCTTCATCGGACTCGGCCAGATGGGCTTTCACATGGCGCGACGGCTCACCGAGGCGGGTCACCGCACGGTCGTGTTCGACACCCGGCGCGAGGCGGTCGCGCGCCTCGCCGCGCTCGGCGCCGAGGCCGCGGATTCTCCGCGCGCGGTCGCCGACCGGGTCGAGACCGTGATGGCGAGCCTGCCGACGCCCGAGGTCGTGCTCGCGGTCGCGACCGGTCCCGGCGGCGTGATCGAAGGCTCCCGCATGCGCCGGTTCGTCGACCTCTCGACCACCGGCGCGGTGATGGCGAAGCGCATCTTCGAGCGGCTGGCGGAGAAACGCATCGTGCAGATCGACTGTCCGGTGAGCGGCGGCGTCACCGGAGCGTCGAAGGGGACGCTCGCCTTGATGGTCTCGGGCCCGCGCACGGAGGTCGCCGCGATCGAGCCGCTGCTGCCTGCGATCGGCCGGTTCTTCTTCATCGGCGAGCGGCCGGGCGCCGGACAGACCATGAAGCTCTGCAACAATTTCCTCTCGGCGGCGGCGATGACCGCCACCTCGGAAGCGATGGTTATGGGGGTCAAGGCCGGGCTCGATCCCCGCATCATGCTCGACGTGATCAATTCCGGCACCGGCCGCAACACCGCGACCGAGGACAAGTTCGGGCGCGTGGTGCTGCCGCGCGCCTTCAATCTCGGATTCACCGTGGGCTTGATGACCAAGGACCTCAAGCTCTGCCTCGGCGAGGGCCAGGCGCTGGGCGTGCCGATGCAGGTCGCGGAAGCCGTCACCCGGCTGTTGCAGACCGCCTGCGACGAGAACGGCCCGGAGGCGGACCTCACCACCGTGGTGCAGGCGGTCGAGCGCCGCGCCGGGGTCGAGGTGCGCGCGCCGCGCGATGTGAGCCCGCCGGGGAAGTAGGTTGGGTCGACCCCGGGCTTGACCCCGGGGGAGACCCAACGCACACGCGCGTCGAAGGATGTTGGGTCTCGCGCCTTAAGCGCGTTTACGCGCGTCTGCGACGCGCTATGGCGCTCGACCCAACCTACGGATTGAAGCTGCGCGCGCGCTCGGCCGGGACACGAGATGGGTGAGGAAGCGCACATGAGCGACGACGTCCACGAGGTCTATGCCATCCGCTACGGCCACCACCGGCGCAAGGCGGCGGAGAACTTCATCGGCGGCGATCCGCACGACGTGCTGCAGCCGCTCGACTTCTACGTCTGGGCGATCGTCGGAAAGTCCGGCACCATCGTCCTCGACACCGGCTTCGACGCGGCGATGGGCAAGAAGCGCCAGCGCGAGATGATCCACCCCGTCGGCGAAGGATTGAAGGCGATTGGCATCGATCCCGCCGGAATCGAGACCGTCATCGTCAGCCACATGCATTACGACCACGTCGGCAACTACGAGCTGTTTCCGCGCGCGCGCTATCACCTGCAGGACCGCGAGATGGCCTATGCCACCGGCCGCTGCATGTGCCACACCGCGCTGCGGCTGCCGTTCGAGGTCGACGACGTGGTGGCGCTGGTGCGCAAGGTCTTCGCCGGACGCGTCGCCTTCCACGACGGCGAGGACGAGATCGCGCCGGGGATCACCGTCCACCATATCGGCGGCCATTCCAAGGGCCTGCAGAGCGTGCGGGTGAAGACGCGGCGCGGCTACGTCGTGCTGGCGGCGGACGCCGCGCACCTCTACGCTCATCTCGATACCGGGCGCGTCTTTCCCATCACCTACAACGTCGCCGAGGTGGTCGAGGGCTACGCGACGCTGGGGAAGCTCGCGAGCTCGCGCGCGCACGTGGTGCCGGGCCATGATCCGCTCGTGCTCGCGCGCTATCCGGCGGCCAAGCCCGGGCTCGAGGGCTGGGTGGCGCGGCTTGACGCCGAGCCGAAGGAAAAGCGAATAGCGAGTGGCGAATAGCGAATAAGCCTGTCTGCTATTCGCTACTCGCCATTCGCCATTCGCGTTACATGATCGCGAGCTCGGCGTTGCGGCGGTCGGTGACCAGCATGCTGCCGGGATAGTGGGTGATGCAGAAGTCGGGCTTCACCGTCGCCACCACCGACTGCGGCGTCACCCCGCAGGCCCAGAACACCGGCAGCTCGTCGGCATGGACCGGCACCGGGTCGCCCCAGTCCGGCCGCATCAGGTCGGCGATGCCGATGAGCTCGGGCTTGCCGATATGGACCGGCGCGCCGTGCACCGCCGGGAAGCGAGTGGTGATCTGGATGGCGCGGATGGCGTCGGCGGGCTTGAGCGGCCGCATCGAGACCACCATCGGGCCGTGGAACGGGCCCGCCGGCACGGTCGCGATCGAGGTGCGATACATCGGCACGGTGGCGTTGCAGGCAATGTGGCGAAGCTCGATGCCGTTCTCGATCAGCGCCTCCTCGAACGAGAACGAGCAGCCGAGCACGAAGGCGACGAGATCGTCGCGCCAATGGGCGCGAACGTCGGAAGGCTCGTCGACGACCTCGCCGCGCACGAAAACCCGGTAGCGCGGCAGGTCGGTGCGGATATCGAGGTCGTCGCCGAGCGTGGGCAGCCGGCAATCGCCCGGCGCGGATGCCGCCAGCAGCGGGCACGGCTTGGGGTTGAGCTGGCAGAAGCGCAGGAAATCGCCGGCCAGGCGCTCGGGCAGGATGGCGAGATTGCCCTGCACGAACCCGGGCGCGATCCCGGCGGTCTGGCCCTTGAATTGGCCGGTGCGGGCGGCGATCCGGGCGTCGCGGCCGGTCCGCGGGACGGCCAAGGGCGGGCGGGAGATCGTGGCAAGGGTCATCGGGCGCCCTCCAAGCGCGGGCGGCGGCATGAAGCCGCGCGCGGGCCTATTTTATCACCGCGCCGGCCGGGGAAAACCGTTGAATATCGGCGCCGGATCGCGTTTGCTAAGGTTCATGCAAGAACCCGGCAACGGGTCGGTCTCACATCGGAGAGGAACGATGGCTGACGAAGGGAAATCTCGGGATCTCGGCGAGGAATTCTGGCGCCGCGGCAAGGTCACGCGCCGCCGGCTGATCGGTTACGGCGCGGCAGGCGCGGGCGCGTTGGGGGCGAGCATGCTGGTGCCCGCGCCCTGGCAGGCCGCGTTCGGCCAGGCCAAGCCCTACAAGATCGGGACGATGCAGCCGCTCTCGGGCGCGGCGGCGGCCGGCGGCAAGACCGCGCTGGTCGGCGTGCAGATGGCGGTCGACCGAATCAACAAATCCGGCGGCATCAACGGCCGGCCGGTCGAGATCGTGGTGGCGGACGACGAGTCGAAACCGGACGTCGGCCGGCGCAAGACCGAGAAGCTTCTGGTCGAGGACAAGGTCGACGTCCATCTCGGCGGTTTCCTCTCCAACATCTGTCTCGCCTGCATGCCGGTGTTCGAGGAATACCAGGTCGTCAACATCATCAGCGTGTGTCTCGACACCACGCTGACCACGACCAAGTGCAACAAGTACAGCTTCCGGCCGTTCGACTACGCGCCGTCCCAGGCGGTGGCGTTCGCGCCTTATCTGGTCGGCAAGCTCGGCAAGAAGTGGCACATCGCATACGCCGACTATTCCTGGGGCCAGTCGACGCGCGACGCCTACGTCCAGGAGATCAAGAAGGCGGGCGGCGAGATCGTCGAGACGACCGGTATCCCGCTTGGCACGGCGGACATGACACCGTTCCTCTCCAAGGTCAGCGGGAGCTTCGACGGCTTGTTCGGCATCTTTTTCGGCAAGGATGGGGTGACGATCGGCAACCAGGCTTTCGATCTCGGCCTCACCAAGAAATACAAGTGGGCCGGCGACGGCGCGATCGCGGAATCGACCAATCTTCCCGCGCTCGGCAACAAGATCGAAGGCTTCGTCGGCATCAACCGCTACATTCCGGTTTTCGATCCGCCGCTCAATACCGAAGCGCACAAGAAGTTCTTCGAGGACGCCAAGGCCCGGCTCTTGAAGATCGATTCCAGCGGTCCGGACCCGGACCGCTACGTGCAGTCGAACTACGAGGCCATGAATGCCCTGAAGATCGGCATGGAGAAGTCGAAGTTCCGCGGCCGCGAGGACACCGACAAGCTGATCGCGGCGCTCGAAGGCCTGGAGATGAAGGAAGGCGACGACTTCCCGCAGGGCGACAAGCTGCTCCGCAAGGAGGATCACCAGGCGTTCCTGCGCCAGTTCATCTTCGAGATCAAAGGCGGCAAGCCCAAGATCCTGCAGGTGGTCGAGAAGGACAAGACGATCTTCCCGCCCGGCTGCAAGTTCGCGTAAGTGCCGGCCGATCTCGCACTTGAAGTGCCCTCGACCGCGGCCGGCCGAGCAGGCGGAGCGGGCTTTGTGCTGCGCACCGAGGGCTTGGCCATTCGCTTCGGCGGCCTGACCGCGCTCAACGGCGTCGACTTCGAAGTGCAGCGCGGCGAGATCCGCGCGATCATCGGACCGAACGGCGCCGGGAAAAGCACCTTCTTCAATTGCCTCACCGGCGTCCTGCGCCCCTCTTCGGGGCGCATTCTGTTCAACGGCGAGGACATCACGGGGCTGCCCCCCAACCGCATCTCGCAGAAGGGCATCGCCCGCTCCTACCAGATCACCAACATCCTGCCCAACGCCACCACGCTGGAGAACGTCCGCATCGCCGCCCAATCGCGTCGCCACGGCTGGAGCATGCTCAAGCACTACAGCGCCTACGTCGACATCATCGACAAGGCCGAAGCGGCGCTCGAGGCCGTCGGCCTGCGCGCCAAGGCGGAGGAGCTCGCCGCCAACCTCTCGCACGGCGAGCAGCGCAACCTCGAGATCGGCATCGCGCTCGCCACCGAGCCGCAGCTGCTGTGCCTCGACGAGCCGACCGCGGGCATGAGCGCGGCCGAGACCCACGACACGATGGCGCTGGTGCGCCGGATCGCCGAGGATCTGACGATCCTGATCGTCGAGCACGACATGCAGGTGGTGATGGAGCTGGCGCAGCGGATAACCGTGCTGCATTACGGGGAGGTGCTGGCCGAAGGCACGCCGGCGGAGATCCAGCGCAATCCCCGGGTGCTCGAGGTCTACCTCAAGACATGAGCGCGGCCGCTCCCAATCGTCTGTCGTCATGCCCGGGCTTGTCCCGGGCATCCACGCCTGTCTCGGTCGCGGGAAAGACGTGGATGGCCGGCACAAGATTTACACTCGGGCCGGCCGGAGGCCGGACCCGGGTGCCGGCCATGACGGAAGATGCTCCAAGTTTGCGCCCATGAGCCCGGACGCGCCCGTCGAGCCCCTGGTCGCCGTCGAGGACCTCCACACCTATTACGGCAAGAGCCACATCCTGCACGGGGTCTCGCTTTGCGTCGGCAAGGGCGAGGTCGTGGGCCTGTTGGGGCGCAACGGCGTCGGCAAGAGCACGACGCTCAAGACCATCATGGGCCTCATTCACCCCGATCGGGGCAAGGTGCTGCTCGACGGCACGCCCATCACCGGCCTGCCGGCGCACAAGCTGGCGCGGCGCGGGATCGGCTATGTCCCCGAGGACCGGCGCATCTTCCGCCTGCTCACGGTGATGGAGAACCTGCGCACCGGTCTCGACCGCCACGGCGTGACCGACGCGCGCAAGCGGGAGCTGCTCGACAAGGTCTTCGCCTTTTTCCCGGTGCTGGCCGAGCGGCGCAACCAGGCCGGCGGCACGCTCTCGGGCGGCGAGCAGCAGATGCTCGCCATCGCCCGGGCGATAATGCTCGAGCCCAGGATCATCCTCCTGGACGAGCCGACCGAGGGACTGATGCCGCGGATGGTCTCGCAGATCCGCGAGATCATCGCTGTGCTCAACCGCGAGGGCGTGGCGATCCTGCTGGTGGAGCAGAACGTGCCGCTCACGCTGGAGGCAAGCCAGCGCGTCTACATCATGGAGAAGGGCGCGGTGCGCCACCACGCCGCCGCCGCCGAGCTCAAGGTCGGCGACGCGGTCATCCACCAATATCTGGGGGTCTAGCATCGTGCTCGAGTTCCTCGACGCCATTCCCTACGATCAGATCCTGATCCAGACGCTGAACGGCATCGTCACCGGCATGATCCTGGCGCTGATCGCCTCCGGGCTCACGCTGATCTTCGGCATCATGGACGTGGTGAACTTCGCCCATGGCGAGCTGTTCATGCTCGGCGCCTATATCGGCGTGGTCGTGCTGGCGACCTCGGGCAGCTTCTGGCTCGCCCTCCTGATCGCCACGCTCGTGGTCGCGCTCCTCGGTGCGGCGCTGCAGATCACGACGTTGCGCCCGCTGCTCGGCCGCGATCCCCTGACCACCATCCTCGCCACCTTCGGCATCTCGCTCGTGCTGCAGAATTACGCGCTCTGGCAATTCGGCCCGGTGGCGCGCAAGATCCAGGAGCCCTTCACCGGCCACTTCACGCTGTTCTATCTCGAATATCCGTTCTACCGGCTGCTGATCGCCGCGCTCTCGGCCGCCATCATCGGCGGCTTCTGGCTGTTCCTCAAGCACGGCACCTTCGGCATCTGGATCCGCGCCACCACCCAGGACCGGGTGATGGCGCAGGCCATGGGCATCCCGGTGCCGTGGGTGCACACCGCGGTGTTCGCCATCGGCGCCGGCATGGCCGCAGCAAGCGGCGTGCTGTTCGGTCCGCTGGTCGGCGTCAACCACGCCATGGGGCTCGACTGGATATTGAAGGCTTTCATCGTGGTGGTCGTCGGCGGCATGGGCAGCCTGGGCGGCTCGATCGCCGCCTCGATCTTCATCAGCCTGCTGGAAGCCTATGCTTCGATCTGGGTGAGCCCGGCGCAAGCGGTGATCGTCTCGTTCGTCGTGCTGATCCTGACCCTGCTGTTCCGGCCCACCGGCCTGTTCGTGCCGACCCCGAAATGATGAAACGCCCCGCCACCGTCTACTGGATCGGGTTCTGCGCGATCGAGGCGCTGCTGATCGTGGCGCCGCTCGTGCTGCCGGAGTTCTGGCGCCGCTTCCTGACCGAGATCCTGATCTGGGGACTGTTGGCGATGTCCTCCGACATCCTGATCGGCTACACCGGCATGGTGTCGTTCGGCCACTCGGCCTTCTTCGGTCTCGGGATGTACGGCGCGGCGGCGGCGCTGCTGATGGTCAGGCCACCGAATCTGTGGCTGGCGATCGCCTATGGGCTGATCGGCTCGGCCGGGGTCGCCTTGTTCGTGGCCTATTTCAGCACGCGGCTGCGCGACATCTATTTCGCGATCACGACGCTGATCTTCTCGCAGATCTTCTACGTCATCATCTTCACCTGGACCGAGGTGACCGGCGGCGAGAACGGGCTCAGCTTCCGGCGGCCGGCGCTGTCGATTCCCTGGCTGTTCTCGGTTCCGTTCACCAGCGAGACGCTGCACTGGTTCGTGCTGGCGGTGGTGACGGCGTCCTATCTCGTCCTGCGGCGCATCACCCGGTCGCCGTTCGGCATGGTGCTGCAATCGATCCGCGAGAACGAGCCGCGCACGCGCGCGATCGGCTACGCGGTCGAGCGCTACAAGATCGTCGCGGTGATGCTGTCGGGACTGTTCGCCGGCCTCGCCGGCGTGCTCTACGCCGTGCAGAACCGGTTCGCGGCGCCCGACTTCGTCTATTTCCTGGTGTCCGGCGAGACCGTGATCTTCAACGTCATCGGCGGCATCGGCACGCTCGTCGGGCCGATCGTCGGGGCCGCCTTCTTCCTCCTCCTGCGCGAGGCATTCTCGCGCTTCTTCACCGAGTACTACCTCATTCCGGTGGGCATCATCTTCATCGCCATGGTCATCTTCATGCCCCAGGGGCTCCTGGGCTTCATGCGGCGGTGGCTCAACCGGTAGGTTGGGTCGAGCGCCCCGCGCGAGACTCAACATTGCTGCGCACGCTGGCGCGGGCGGCGGCACTAAACTAACATTCGGTCGGAACCCATCAGGCAGCGAGCAAGAGGCGGGCGGACATGGCCAAGTTCGGCATCGGACAAGCGGTGCGGCGAGTGGAGGACCAGCGCTTCCTGCAAGGACGCGGGCGCTACGTCGACGACATCAGCCTGCCGGGACAGTGCCACGGGGTGACGGTGCTCTCGCCGCACGCCCATGCCCGCATCAAGCGGGTCGACGCCTCGAAGGCGAAGGCCGCGCCGGGAGTGCTCTGCGTGCTCACCGGCGCCGACGCGCTCGCCGAGAAGCTCGGCAGCTTCACCGCCCACCTGATGCCGGAGGATTTCGGCGCGCCCAAGGGCCACCGCACCTTCCAGCCCGTGCTCACGGCCGACAAGGCGCGCTTCGTCGGCGACCGCGTCGCCTTCGTGGTCGCCGAGACGCTGGCGCAGGCGCGCGACGCCGCCGAGCTCGTCGCGGTCGACTACGAGCCGCTGCCGACGGTGGTCGACCTCGAGGACGCCGCCAAGGAGGGCGCCCCCAAGGTCTGGGAGGATTGCCCGCAGGGCAACGTCGGCTTCCGGCTGATGTTCGGCAACAAGGACGCGACCGACGCGACCTTCGCCAAGGCCAAGCACGTGGTGAAGCTTCGGGTCGAGAACAACCGGCTCTCCCCGGTCGCCATGGAGCCGCGGGTCGCGATCGGCGACTACGACGCCGCCGGCGACTTCTACACGGTCTATTCCGCCTCGCAGAATCCGCACGGCATGCGCATGGAGATGTCGCACGTCTTCCACGTGCCGGAGCATCGCATCCGGGTGGTGTCGCCCGACGTCGGCGGCGGCTTCGGCCTCAAGGGCAACGTATTTCCCGACGACGCGCTGGTGCTGTGGGCGTCGCGCCTCCTCCGCCGCCCCGTGAAATGGGTGGCGACGCGCTCGGAAAGCATGCTTACCGACCATTGCGGGCGCGAGACCGTCTATTACGGCGAGCTCGCGCTCGACGAGCACGGCAGGATTCTCGCGCTGCGGGCGCGCGTGCTGTTCCAGCTCGGCGCCTATTTCGTCGGCGCGGCGCTCGCCGCCGGCGCGTTCTCGGTGCGGTTCATTCCGGCAGCCTACGACATCCAGACCATGCACATCATGTCGCAGGGGCTGTTCACCAACACCTCGCAGTGCGGACCCTATCGCGGCGCCGGCCGCCCGGAGGCGGCCTATTTCACCGAGCGGCTGATCGAGCATGCCGCGCGCACGATCGGCATCGAGCCCGCCGAGATCCGGCGCCGCAACCTGATCCCGCCGAGCAAGCTTCCCTATGCGACGCCGACGCTGTGGAACTACGACAGCGGCGAGTTCCAGCGGCTGATGGACAAGTGCATCGAGCTCAGCGACTGGAAGGGCTTTGCGGCGCGCAAGAAAGCTTCCGAGAAGAACGGCAGGCTGCGCGGCCGCGCGGTGAGCTACTACATCGAGTTCGGCGGCATCTTCAACGAGCGCATGGACCTGCGCTTCAATCCCGACGGCACGCTCGCCGTCCTGGCCGGCACCCATTCGCACGGGCAGGGCCACGCCACCGTGTTCGCGCAGCTGGTGCACGAATGGCTCGGCGTGCCGCTCGAATCCATCAGCTACGTGCAGGGCGATACCGCACAGGTCCCGATCGGGCGCGGCACCTATGCGGCGCGTAGCGCCACCGTCGGCGGCAACGCGCTGAAGGCGGCGAGCGAGGCCATCATCGAGAAGGGCAAGCCGCTCGCCGCCGCGCTGATGGAGGCGGACACCGCCGACCTCGAGTTCAAGGACGGGGCCTACCGCGTGGTCGGCACCGACAAGGCGTTGACCATCACCGACGTCGCCAAGGCGGCCTATGCGCCGATGGGGCCAATCACCGAGAAATTCGGCGTCGGGCTCGAGGCGACCGGCAGCTACAGCGCCAATCCGCCGAGCCATCCCAACGGCGCCCATGTCTGCGAGCTCGAGGTCGATCCCGACACCGGCGACGTCAGGGTCGATCGCTATTTCGTGGTCGACGACCTCGGCCGCGTGCTCAATCCGCTGATCGTGCGCGGCCAGATCCACGGCGGCGTGGTGCAGGGCCTGGGCCAGGCGCTCATGGAGCATCAGGTCTACGACCGCCAGTCCGGGCAGCTCCTCTCCGGCAGCTTCATGGACTACGGGATGCCGCGCGCCGACGTCATGCCGGACATCGAGGCGGAGCTCGAGGAAGTGCCCTGCAAGACCAACCCGCTCGGGGTCAAGGGCATCGGCGAATCCGGCACCATCGGCGCGCCGCCGACCGTGATCAACGCCATCATCGAGGCGCTCACGCCGCTCGGCGTCGACCACATCGACATGCCGGCGACGCCGGCGCGGGTGTGGGAGGCGATCACGCGCGCGAAGGCGGGGGGAACGGCACAGGTGTCATCGTCCGCGTAAGCGGACGATCCAGTAAACCCCGATCTGAGCTACGGCGCACCAATCGGACGCTTGGTGATTACTGGGTCCCCGCTTGCGCGGGGACGACAACCTGCACTACGCCGTCAGGCGCGCGGGCTCGCTGGTCCTGAGCTTGGGAGCGACCTCGGTCGCGAACAGCTCGAGCGAGGCGAGCGCCTTGTCGATCCCGTACCAGGGCGGATAATGCAGCATGACCGAGGTCGCCCCGGTCATGTCGCGCAGGCGCTCGATCTTCTCGACCACCGTCGCCGGCGAGCCGTGCAGGATGATGTCGCGCGCGAGCGCGTCGTAGTCGCGCCGGCCGGTGGCGCCGCCTTCGG
>WNEZ01001819.1_pt1 | contig 18019 bp, 15 predicted proteins | sample 5400521 | NCBI WGS metagenome assembly WNEZ01 (sample SAMN13153339, study PRJNA577476) | soil metagenome | isolation source: 120 cm saprolite under Douglas fir tree site 2 hole 1 replicate 1 | place: USA:California | collected 2015-04-18
TGAAGGCCAGCGCGCCGTTCTGGAAGCGCGAGGAAAAGCCTGCGGGAACCAGTTGGGTCGACGCGCACGATCGCGATGACGCAGCCGCTGCTCGCTGGACCAAATCCTGATGGCGCGGCGCGCGAAACCGGCCGCAAGACGCAGCACTGGATCGAAATCTCCCAAAATCGCCTCCGGCGAGTTGCTGACGCTGCTCGATTTCGTCCGCTATGCGGTGAGCTGTTTCGTCGAAGCCAAACTGGTGTTCGCGCATGGCACCACCGATCCCGTGGCCGAGGCCGCATTCCTGGTCTGCGAAACCTTGCATCTTCATCCCGACCAGTTCGAGATGTTCGCGGCCGCCCGCGTCACAGCGCGGGAAGCCAAAAAGATTGTCGATCTGATCGGACGCCGCGTCACCACGCGCAAACCGGCCGCCTATCTGGTCAACAAGATCTACATGCGCGGCCTGCCGTTCTATGTCGACGAGCGCACAATCGTCCCGCGCTCCTTCATCGGCGAGTTATTGGACTCCCATTTCCGCGGCCAGCGCGACGATGATGACACTTCGCTGATCGACGATCCCCTGGGCGTCAAGAGCGTGCTGGACCTCTGCACCGGTTCCGGCTGCCTTGCCGTCCTCGCCGCACGCGCCTTCCGGAACGCCGCCATCGATGCGGTAGATATTTCCAGGGACGCGCTCGAGGTCGCCGCGCGCAACGTTGCCGAGTATGGTCTTGAGGATCGGGTGACGTTGCATCGGGGCGACCTGTTCAAAGCCATCGGCGACAGGCGTTACGACCTGATCATTTCCAATCCGCCCTATGTCGATACGGAAGGCATGGCGGAACTGCCCCGCGAATGCCGCGCCGAGCCGAAACTGGCCTTCGACGGCGGCGCTGACGGGCTCGATATGATCCGCCGCATTTTGCAAGATGCCGGCCAGCACCTGACGCCGGAGGGCGGGCTGTTGTGCGAGATCGGTCGAGGCCGCGAAAGGCTTGAAGCCGCTTTTCCACAATTGCCGCTGTTGTGGCTCGATTCCGAGGAATCCGAGGGCGAGGTGTTCTGGATCGGCGCTGCCGATCTATAACCGCCGCCTGCTCGTGAAACCGCCCCAAAAAGACGGAAATATAGCCACCCGTCGGCGTTCCCGTATGCGGCAGAAGCTGATAGCTTGGGCGAAGGCCGCTACATCCTAAAACTTAAAAAGCCGCCATATCCCAAAACTTTAAAGAGGCCCCTATGCTGGACAAGAGCCCACGACCCACCGCCGTCAACGTCCCCAACGACCTCGCCGCGCATTGGATGCCGTTCACGGCCAACCGGGCCTTCAAGAAGGCGCCGCGGCTGCTCGCTGGCGCCAAGGACATGCACTACATCACGGTCGACGGGCGCAAGATCATCGATGCCGCCGCGGGGATGTGGTGCTGCAATGCCGGCCACGGCCGCACCCAGATTTCGGCGGCGATCGCCAAGCAGGCCGAGGCGCTGGACTATGCGCCGCCGTTTCAATTCGGCATTCCGCAGGCCTTTGAGCTCGCCAGCCGCATCGCCGAGCTCGCGCCCGCCGGGCTCGACCACGTCTTCTTTTGCAATTCCGGATCGGAAGCCGCCGATACCGCGCTCAAGATCGCGCTGGCCTATCATCAGCTCAACGGCCAGGGCACCCGCAGCCGCCTGATCGGCCGCGAGCGCGGCTATCACGGCGTCGGCTTCGGCGGGACCGCGGTCGGCGGCATCGTCAACAACCGCAAGATGTTCGGAACGCTGCTGGCCGGCGTCGATCATCTGCCCCACACCTATGACCGCGAAAAACAGGCCTTCACCAAGGGCGAGCCGGAATATGGCGCGCATTTCGCCGACGAGCTGGAGCGACTGGTCAACCTGCACGGCGCCTCCACCATTGCCGCGGTCATCGTCGAGCCGATGGCCGGATCGACCGGCGTGCTGCCGGCGCCGAAGGGCTATCTCAAGCGCTTGCGCGAGATCACCCAGAAGCACGGCATTCTCCTGATTTTCGACGAGGTCATCACCGGTTACGGCCGGCTTGGTTTTGCCTTTGCCGCGGAGCGTTACGGCGTGCTGCCGGACATGCTGACCTTTGCCAAGGGCATCACCAATGGCGCGGCGCCGATGGGCGGCGTGCTGGTGCGCGACGTCATCCACGACGCCTTCATGAGCGGCCCGGAGCACATCGTCGAGCTCACCCACGGCTATACCTATTCGGCGCATCCCTTGGCCTGCGCCGCAGCCCTTGCCACGCTCGATATTTACCGCGACGAAAAGCTGTTCGAGCGCGCCAACAAGCTCGAGTCCAAATTCGCCGACGCCGTGATGTCGCTGAAAGGCCTGCCTAACGTGGCGGACATCCGCACCGTCGGGCTGACAGCCGGCATCGACCTCGCGCCGCGCCCGGATCAGCCCGGAAAACGCGGTTTCGACGGGCTGAACAGCGCGTTCCACGACAACGACCTGATGCTGCGCGTCGCCGGCGATACCCTGGCGCTGACGCCGCCGCTGATCGTCACCGAAGACCAGATCGGCGAGATCATCGAGAAGGTCACCAAGGTGATTCGCGCGGTGGCGTAGGACCTCTCTTACCTCTCCCCGTCCTCTACGGGGAGAGGTCGAAATTCGAGTGCAACTCGAATTTCGGGTGAGGGGCAAGGCATTGCGCTTGCCTCATCATCAGCATTCGCGGGCCGGAGAGCCCCTCACCCCAACCCTCTCCCCGCAAGAGCGGGGCGAGGGAGTAGGCTGCCGCCGCTAAACCTTCGAAACCAATCCCACGTTTCGAAGGTATCTGTCGAACTCCCGAAACGACAACGCAACCTAAGGTTCACTGGGTGCCGCCATCGGGTTGATGGCGTGGATGTCGGCGATCATCGTGCTGTGCGGCGCTGCCATGGCCGACACCATGAGAGCCACGGTTCCAGCCGTGCCAAAAGAACATTAGCATGGCGAATCAACATTAATGCTAAGGTCGCCGCGCTTGGGGGAAGCGCAACAATTCGTGCGAACAGCTTCCGCGTTTCTCGCAAGCCCGGATGACCAAGGGACTTGAGGGCCGCGCGCGCAACATGATCCGCATTTCCACGATTTTCATCGCCATATGCATGGTGCTGGTCGCAGCGTCGCTCGGTTTGGTCCTGTATTCCGTGGCGGGCATCACTGGAACGGAATCCGCGATCGTGGCGCTCACCGCGCTGACCTTCCTGATTCTCTACAACGCCGTGTCGATGCGGCTGCGGGACCGCACCGACGTCGGCGGCCAGATCGCTGATTTGTCGCGCGGCACTGCCGACCTCGCGCGTCAGGTCGCCGAATTCGGGCGCCGGCTCGCCGCCATCGAGGGCCGGGTGGTGTCGGCCAATTCGGCCGGCGCCGACCGCATTCAGGCGGTGGTCGGCGAGATCAGCGAACTGGGCGTGCTGGTCAAACAGCTCGCGGTGTCCGTCGCAGCCCATGACGACATGCTGGCTTCGGGCGTGCCGGCTGCCGCGCCAGCCGCCAGGCCGGAGGATGCCGCACCGAACGAGCCGCCGCCGTCCGTCGCCAACGAGAAAAGCGTGGCGATGGCCGCGGTAGCGCCGGCGAAAATCGTCGAGGAGCCATCTGTCTCGCGCAGCCAGGCGCAAATCCTCGCCGCCGTGAAAAGCGCGGTGGAGGAAAACCGGATCGACATCTACCTGCAGCCGATGGTGACCCTGCCGCAGCGCAAAGTGCGCTTCTACGAGGCGGTGACGCGGCTGCGCGACGACAAGGATCAGATCCTCACCGCCGACGATTTCATCGCGGTGGCGGAAGCTGCCGGCCTGATCGGACGGATCGATCACATGGTGATGCTGCGCTGCGTGCAGGTGCTGCGCCGGCTGATGGTACGCAACAAGGACGTCGGGATATTCTGCAACGTCGCCGCGGCGACGCTCGGCAATCCGACGACCTTCACGCAGTGCCTCGATTTCCTCGAAGCCAATCGCGCGCTGGCGTCGTCATTCGTGCTCGAATTCAAGCAGACCACGTTCCGCAATCTGGGCCCGACCGAGACCGAACATCTGGCGGCGCTGGCCCAGCGCGGTTATCGTTTTTCCATCGATCACGTCAGCGACTTGCGGATCGAGCCGCGCGAACTGGCCGACCGCGGCGTCCGCTTCATCAAGGTGCCGGCTGCCCTGCTGCTCGACCAAAAGCTGAGCTCGGCGTCCGACATTCATCCATCCGACCTGTCCGATCTGCTCGGGCGCTTCGGCATCGACCTGATCGCCGAACGGATCGAAGGCGAACGCGCCGTGGTCGATCTGCTCGACTTCGACGTGCGCTTCGGGCAAGGATTTTTGTTTGCGCCGCCCCGGCCGTTGCGACCCGAGGGGGCATCTGCTACCGGCGGGGCTGCCCCGAACAAGGCGCAGGTATCCCAGGTATCCAATGGCTCCGACAACATCGCTTCCGTCAATGGTCCGGCAATCGATCCGCCGCGCGCGACCGGCAATGCCGCGCTGGCGCGGCGCGCCGCCGGCCCGGCCTGACCGGCAATCCACGCGATGACGACACTCCGGTTCGTCGAGAAACTGCGCGACCTCGTCGGCCACGTCGATGTCGTGCTCAGCGATATCTGGGGCGTGGTTCACAACGGGCTCGTTGCGTTTCCGGAGGCCTGCGAGGCGCTGCACAGCTTTCGCGCCCAGGGCGGCACCGTGATCCTCATTACCAACGCGCCGCGGCCGGCCGATTCGGTGCAGCGGCAATTGCGCAAGCTTGGCGTCGCCGACGCGATCTATGACGCGATCGTCAGCTCGGGCGATCTGACCCGGCATTTCGTCGCCGATCACCCGGGGCGAAAGATGTTCTGGATCGGACCGGAGCGCGACAGTTCGATCCACCGCGGGCTCGACCCGGTGCTGGCGCCGCTGGAACAGGCCGACTACATCGTCTGTACCGGCCTGTTCGACGACGAAACCGAATCGGCCGAAGACTATCGCGCCATGATGATGCAGGCGCGCGAGCGCCAGCTGACGCTGGTCTGCGCCAATCCCGACATCGTCGTCGAACGCGGCGACCGCCTGATCTATTGCGCGGGCGCGATCGCTGAACTCTATCGCGAACTCGGCGGCGAAGTGATCTTCTACGGCAAGCCGCACCGGCCGATCTATCAGCGCGCCATGGCGCTGGCCGCCGAGCGCCAGGGCCATGCTATTCCGCTCAACCGGGTGCTTGCGATCGGGGATTCGGTGCGGACCGATTTGGCCGGCGCCCACGGCTTCGGGATCGATTGCCTGTTCGTGACCCGCGGCATCCATGCCGAGGATTTTGAGGGCATCGATCAACTGGACCCCGCCTCGGTGAAGGAGCTGTTCGGCCACCCGCCGCGGGCGCTGACGCGGGAGTTGCGGTGGTAGGGGAACGGTGAGGCAAGCGTGCCCCGGATGCTGCGCAGCGCGCCGCCCTTCGCGGCGTGGTGCGCAGCTGAATCCGGGGTCCATGCTATTAGCGCCGAGTAGATCCCGGCTCTGCGGAGCAGCGTGAAGGACGCTGCACCGCGTCCGGGACACGAGCGCGCCTTACGCGCTCACCGTGTCCGGGAACACCGCCTCGATCTTGGTCTTCAGCGTGGCGGCATTGAACGGCTTGACGATGTAGTTGTTCACGCCGGCCTTCTTGGCGGCGATCACGTTTTCGGTCTTGGATTCCGCAGTGATCATGATGAACGGGGTGGTGGCGAGATTGGGGTCGGCGCGGACTTCCCGGAGCAAATCGTAGCCGGTCATCGGCTCCATGTTCCAGTCGGAGATCACCAGCCCGTATTTCTTGCCGCGCATCTTGTTCAGCGCCGCCGATCCGTCGCTGGCATCGTCGATATGCTCGAAGCCAAGCTGCTTCAGAAGATTTCTGATGATTCGAATCATGGTGTTGTAATCGTCCACCACCAGGACCGACATCGACAAATCAACCGCCATCTCGAACTCCCCACACGACGCTTAACGCTGCAAACCATCAATCAGGCTGCGCCAGGCCAGAACGCCCCGCAGTCCGCACCCCAAAGGACTAGCATCAGCCGTTAAACAGCGCGTTAACCGGCCGCTGCTCCTAAAAGCAGACGCCTCCCCCCGGCGAGGCCGGTTCCGCCCCCGCTTGACTTCTTTGGGCGCCCCAAGTCACGGTCCCGCCCCCATCCGATCCCCGAGTCGAAGAATCGCCAAAATGACGCCCGGCTTCACCATTATCCGCGACACCACGCCCGCGGCCGCTATCCCGAAGGGAGCCGTGGTCGCCATGGGCAATTTCGATGGCGTCCACCTCGGTCACCGCGCCGTGATTGCAGCGGCACTGCAGATGGGCCACGCCCACCGCCGGCCGGCGCTGGCGGTGACGTTCGAGCCGCATCCGCGCAGCTTTTTCAGCCCGAACAGCCCCCAGTTCCGGTTGACCGACGAGACCGGAAAGCTGCGCCTGCTGGCCGGAACCGGGCTCGCCGGCGCCGTCGTCATGACCTTCGACAAGACCCGGGCCGGGACCACGGCGCAGGATTTCATTCACCATGACCTGATCGAGCGGCTCGGGATCAGCGGCATCGCGGTCGGCTACGACTTTCATTTCGGCAAGGGCCGGGTCGGCTCGCCCAGCCTGCTGGTCAGCGAGGCCCCCCGGCTCGGCATCGAGGTCGATGTCCAGGCCCACGTCGATATCGAGGAACGGCCGGTGTCCTCCAGCGCGATCCGCATGGCGCTGGCGGAGGGGCAGATCGCAGACGCGACCGCAATGCTCGGCGGCCCCTGGTTCGTGACAGGCCAGGTGATCCATGGCGAGAAACGCGGCCGCGAGCTCGGCTATCCCACCGCCAATATCCGCCTCGACAAGAACTGCGGCCTCAAGCACGGCATCTATGCGGTGCGGGTCAGCCGTGGTGCCGAGCGCCTCGATGGCGTCGCAAGCTTCGGCCGCCGCCCGACCTTCGACAATGGCGCGCCGCTATTGGAAATATTCCTGTTCGATTTCAAGGGCGATCTTTACGGGGCGGCGCTGGATGTCGCCTTCATCGGCTTCATCCGCGACGAGTTGAAGTTCGACAGCGTCGACGCGCTGGTGCGCCAGATGGACGACGACAGCGCCAAGGCCCGTGCGGCATTGGTAGCAGCACCCAATGCGTTTCCTCAACTTGGAGCGATCGGTTGAATAAAACCGAAAAGCAGAAGATGCTCGCCGGCGAACTTTACCGGCCCGGCGATGCCGAAATATCAGCCGACCAGGCTGCGACCAAGACGTGGCTCGTGCGCTACAACGCGGCGTTGGCGCTGCCCGTTTCCGAGCGTCACGCGCTGCTGTCCGAACGTCTCGGTCATGTCGGCGCTGGAGCCGTGATCCGCCCGCCGTTCTTTTGCGACTACGGCTACAACATCCGCCTCGGCGACGGGGTGTTCCTGAATTTCAATTGCGTCATCCTCGATGTGGTCGAGGTCACGATCGGCGATCGCACCCAGATCGGACCCGCGGCGCAGATCTACGCCGCCGACCATCCCCGGGATGCCAAAACGCGGCGCAGCGGGCTCGAATTCGGACGACCGGTGCGGATCGGCAGCGACGTCTGGATAGGTGGCGGCGCCATTATCCTGCCTGGCGTGACGATTGGTGACGGCGCGGTGATCGGGGCCGGCAGCGTGGTCACGCGGGATGTCGGCGCGGACATAATTGTCGCCGGAAATCCGGCCCGGCCGCGTCAGACCAAGCCGGCGTCAGGATGATGCCACTTACGCGGCGGGGCTTTGCGATCCGGCCCCTGGCTGCTATGGAAGGCCGCATGTTTGCGCGGCGCACCATCATCGGCATTAGCGGCCCGGCTTCCGCCTGAGCTTTGGCTCGGCGCAAGACCGGGGTCCCACTCATTCATCCGCGAACGAATCGCGTTTCAGCGCCCTTTGAGCCAACCCAGAGCATTTATGTCCGAAAAGCCGCAGAAGTCCGAAGCATCCGACTATTCCAATACCCTGTTCCTGCCGCAGACGGAGTTTCCGATGCGCGCGGGGCTGCCGCAGCGCGAGCCGGAAATCCTGGCACGCTGGAACGAGATCGGCCTCTACGGCAAGCTCCGCAAAGCCGCCGCCGGCCGGGCGAAATTCGTGCTGCATGACGGCCCGCCCTACGCCAACGGCAACATCCATATCGGGCACGCGCTGAACAAGATCCTCAAGGACGTGGTGACCAAGAGCCAGCAGATGCTCGGCTTCGATTCCAACTACGTGCCGGGCTGGGACTGCCACGGCCTGCCGATCGAATGGAAAATCGAGGAAGAGAACTACCGCTCCAAGGGCCAGCCAAAGCCTGACTTTCGGGACTCCACCGCCATGGTGGCGTTCCGGAAGGAATGCCGCGCCTATGCCGGGCACTGGCTCAACGTGCAGCGCGAGGAATTCAAGCGGCTCGGCATCATCGGCGACTGGGATCATCCCTACGCCACGATGGATTATTTCGCCGAAGCCCAGATCGCGCGCGAGCTGATGAAATTCGCCGCCAACGGCACGCTCTACCGCGGCTCAAAGCCCGTGATGTGGAGCGTGGTGGAAAAAACCGCGCTGGCGGAAGCCGAGGTGGAGTACGAGGATTATACCAGCGATACGGTGTGGGTGAAGTTTCCGATTGCGCAAGTCGAACTCGAGTTTGATCCACAAGCCACCGCTAAGGATATTCAGGCTAAGCGTCAGCTTGAGAGCGACTTGAAGGGAAGCTCAATTGTTATTTGGACAACGACACCTTGGACAATTCCTGGCAACCGCGCGATCAGTTTTTCCCTCGATATCAACTATGGGCTTTATGAGGTTGTCGAAGCACCCCCAAATAATTGGGCGAAGGTCGGTGACCGATATTTAATCGCTGATCGTTTGGCGGATGAAGTTTTCCGACAAGCAAAAATCGCGAGCTCCGATTATAAAAAACTGCATGATGTTGTTTTTGATGACGGCCCGGCAAGCCTCGAGATAATCTGCGATCATCCTCTTAAGAAGCTCGGCGGCTATGACTTCTTGGTCCCTCTGTTAGTTGGAGATCACGTTACTGATGATGCAGGTACTGGTTTTGTACATACCGCACCAGGACATGGCCGCGAAGATTTCGATGTTTGGGTCGCGAACACTCAACGGCTACTGAAGCGCGGCATTAATCCTAACATCCCATACACCGTTGATGAAAATGGCGCCCTTACTGAACAGGCTCCAGGCTTCGTGGGAAAGCGCGTCTTCACCGACAAGGGTGATAAGGGCGACGCAAACGAAGCGGTCATCAAGGCACTCGCTGACGCAGGGATGATTATTGCCCGTTTGCGTTTAAAACATCAGTACCCGCATTCGTGGCGTTCAAAAAAACCAATCCTCTACCGCAATACCCCGCAGTGGTTCATTGCAATGGACAAAGCCATTACCGAAAAGGTTTCTTCAAGGCTGGTTCACGCAAGTAAGGAGTCGCCAGAATTTATCGATGATGAATCGCCGGATACCCTTAGAAATTGCGCGTTAGATGCGATCTCGGTCACCCAATGGGTGCCACCGTCGGGCCAGAACCGCATCAACGGCATGATCGATAGCAAGCCCGACTGGGTGATCTCGCGCCAGCGCGCCTGGGGCGTGCCGATCACGGTGTTCGTGCGCGAAAAAGCCGACGGCTCCGCCGAAATCCTGCAGGACGAGGCCGTCAACGCGCGCATCGCAAAAGCCTTCGAGCAGGAAGGCGCCGACGCCTGGTACATGGACGGCGCCCGCGAGCGTTTCCTCGGCTCGCTCGCCAATGAAGAGTGGAAGAAGATCGACGACATCTGCGACGTCTGGTTCGATTCCGGCTCGACCCACGCCTTCGTGCTGGAAGACCGCGTGCATTTCCCTGGAATCGGCGACATCCGGCGCAAGGTCGATGGCGGCGACGACACCGTGATGTATCTGGAAGGCTCGGACCAGCACCGCGGCTGGTTCCAGTCGTCGCTGCTGGAGAGCTGCGGCACCCGCGGCCGCGCGCCGTTCGATATCGTGCTCACCCACGGCTTCACGCTCGACGAGAACGGCCGCAAGATGTCGAAGTCGATCGGCAACACCGTCGAGCCGCAAAAGGTCATCGCGCAGTCCGGCGCCGACATCTTGAGGCTCTGGGTCTGCGCCACCGACTACGCCGACGACCAGCGCATCGGCCCGGAAATCCTCAAAAACACCATCGAGACCTACCGCAAGCTGCGGAACTCGATCCGCTGGATGCTCGGCACGCTGCATCACTTCCATCGCAGCGACATCGTCGCACACGCCGAGATGCCCGAACTGGAGCGGCTGATGCTGCATCAGCTCGCCGAGCAGGCCGCGATCATGCGCAAGGCTTACGCCGAATTCGATTACAAGACCGTGGTCGCCTCGCTGTCGGCGTTCATGAACACCGAACTGTCGGCGTTCTATTTCGATATCCGGAAAGATACGCTGTATTGCGATCCGCCGTCGTCTCTGGCGCGTAAGGCCGCCCTCACCGCCATCGATATTCTCTGCGATGCGATCCTGAAATGGCTGGCGCCGGTATTGTCGTTCACCTCCGAAGAGGCGTGGCGGCTTTACAGACCCGACGCCGAACCCTCGGTGCATCTCACGCTGTTTCCGGAAAGTTTTGAGAATTTCCGCGACGAAAAGCTGGCGGCGAAGTGGGAAGTTATCCGCGCCGTCCGCCGCGTCGTCACCGGCGCGCTGGAAGTAGAGCGCGCCGCCAAGCACATCGGCTCGTCGCTGGAGGCGTCGCCGCTGGTCTATGTCTCGGACAAGAAGATTTTCGACACGCTGTTCGATATCGATCTGGCCGAGGTTTGCATCACCTCGAACGCGATGGTGACCAATGACGACGCGCCATCAGATGCGTTCCGGCTGAACGAGGTGCCCGGCGTCGCCGTCGTCGTCGAAAAGGCCGTTGGCACCAAATGCGCGCGGTCGTGGAAAATCCTGCCGACCGTCGGCGACGACCCCGAATACCCTGATGTCTCGCCGCGCGACGCGCAGGCGCTGCGCGAATGGAAAGCGCTGGAGCAACGGCCGGCGGCGCCCGTCGCTCCCGTTCCGGCGCGCGTACGGGTGGTTGAGGCCGTCGTTGCGGAACCCGAGCCGGAAATTTCCGGGCAACAAGAAGCCGAGAAGCAACCGGTTGAGGTGGCCGTTCCCAGGAAGAGAAAGCCTGCCAAGAGCAAAAGCGAAAAGGCCGCCGGTAAAACCGCGAAGCAGCCCGCCGATAAGAAGTCCGCCAAAAAGTCCGGCACGACGGGAAGCAAGAAGGCCCCCGCCAAAAAGAACGCCGCCAAGAAAGCGACTGCCGCAACGAAGGGCGCCAAGAAGAAACCTGCAAAGAAGAAAGCAGCAACCAGGAAGGCTGCCAAGAAGGGGGCGAAGAAGCCGGCGAAGAAGGTCTCCGCAGCGAAAGCAAGAAAGACGAAAAACAAGGCCAGCACAAAGAAGGCCAGATAATTGCCTGGCCTCGAACGCTTTCGCAACTCCCACCTCGCCCCCGGCGTCATCGCCGCGATCGCCGTGCTCGCGCTCGATCAGGCCTCAAAACTCTGGCTGCTGTTCGTGTTCGACATCGCCCACCGCGGCGCCGTGAGGGTCACACCGTTCTTCGATCTGGTGCTGGCCTGGAACGTCGGGATCAGCTTCGGCTGGTTCCAGAACGACAGCCAGATCGCCCAGATCGGCCTGATGATCATCAAGGCCGTGGCGGTGCTTGTGCTGGCGATCTGGATGGCGCGGTCGCGGACCCTGATCGCGACGCTGGCGCTCGGCCTGATCATTGGCGGTGCCGTCGGCAACGGCATCGACCGCTTCGCCTATGGCGCGGTGGTCGATTTCGCCCTGTTTCACCTCCAGATCGGGGGAAATACCTACAATTGGTACGTATTTAACCTGGCCGACGTGGCCATTGTTGCCGGGGTAGCGGCCCTTCTGTATGATTCCTTCCTGGGGTACCCGCCGCAAAAGCGCCCTGATCCCGGCTGATACGGACCGCTTGGGCTGAACGTTGCTTGCAGGCGCGGAGTTACGCCTTGAATTGGCGGCCTGCGGAAACATTTGAACGGGAAAAGCGATGCGCAAAGCTAGCGGCCGGACCGTGCAGAAATCGTCGAGAGCATTGACCCGCGTGCTGCGGCTCGCCGCCGTCGCGCTCGGCATCGGCCTTCTCATGACAGCCGGGGCCGTCCGCGCCCAGGAAGACGACGAGGACGACAAGACCTTCGAGGAAAAGATCATCGAAGGCATCATGGCCGGAATCGGCGGTACCAACATGGAAAATAAGGGGATCGAGTATCGCGAGCGCTCCCCGCTGGTGGTGCCCCCCAAGATCGATCTGCCGCCGCCGGCCTCCGCGTCGGCCGATGTGAAGGCCCCGAACTGGCCGAAAGATCCGGACGAACAACGCCGCAAGGCTGCGATCGCGGCCCGAAAGAAAGACAACAAGGACCCCGTCGAAGCGCGCCGGACCCTGACGCCGAGCGAGCTCAACAAGGGCAAGGTAGCCGCTTCCGCCCGCACCAACAACGACCCTATTCAGCCCGGCGTCAGCAACAGTCCGATGCTCAGCCCGTCGCAGCTCGGCTTTACTGGCAGCTTCGGCGATCTTTTCGGCGGCAACAAGAGCGAGACTGCCCCATTCAAGGGCGAACCAACCCGCGATTCGCTCACCCAGCCGCCCAGCGGATATCAGACGCCATCGCCGAATTTCGCCTACGGCACCGGGCCAAAAGAATCGCTGAACAAGGAATATAACCCGGTCGCGGGCAAGTATGGCGATTAGCCACGTCCGGCTCTCGGCTTCGTGACGCTGCAGGGCAGCCGCGCGGTGTACGGTGGCGCGGGTTCATCCCGAACATTTCGGTTCGGGGGGCGGTCGCTCTCATTCCAAATATTGCGCGTCTCCTTAGTCCTTGTCGCAAAAGCAAATCCGGTGCCCAATTTTGCGCGAAACACGCACTAGACAGGTCATGATGTCCCCACACTGCCTCGCCGTCTCCCTCTTCGCCGCGCTCCTATCGACGTTCGCCCTCTCTGCAGGCGGCGCTCGCGCCCAGACCACGGTGACATCAGAGCGTCCCGCCAGCTTTACCCTCGGCAACGGTCTGCAAGTCGTGGTGATCCCGGATCATCGCACGCCGGTCGTCACCCAGATGATCTGGTACAAGGTCGGCTCTGCCGACGAGACGCCCGGCAAATCCGGCCTCGCGCATTTTCTCGAACATTTGATGTTCAAGGGCACCAGCAAGCACCCGGCCGGTGAATTTTCCCAGACCGTGCTTCGGATCGGCGGCAACGAGAATGCCTTCACCTCGACCGACTACACCGGCTATTTCCAGCGCGTGCCGCGCGAGCAGCTTGCCAAGATGATGGAGTTCGAGGCGGACCGCATGACCGGCCTGATCCTGAAGGATGAAAACGTGCTGCCGGAGCGCGACGTCGTGCTCGAGGAATTCAACATGCGGGTCGCCAACAATCCGGAGGCGCGGCTGACCGAGCAGATCATGGCGGCGCTGTATCTCAATCATCCCTATGGCCGCCCGGTGATCGGCTGGCACCAGGAAATCGAAAAGCTCGACCGCGAAGATGCGCTGGCGTTCTACCGACGCTTTTATGCGCCGAACAACGCGACCGTGATCATTGCCGGCGATGTCGAGGCCAAGGATGTTCGCCCGCTGGCGGAGCGGACGTTCGGCGAAGTCGCCGCCCAGCCCGCGATAGCGGCGCAGCGCCTGCGGCCGCAGGAACCGGTGCCCGTGGCGCCCCGCACCGTGACGCTGGCCGACCCCAGGGTCGAACAACCCAGCGTGAAGCGCTATTATCTGGTTCCGTCCGCCGCCACTGCCGCCGCGGGAGAAAGTCCGGCGCTCGACGTGTTGGCGCAGTTGATGGGCGGCGGCAGCAATTCCTATCTTTATCGCGCGCTGGTGGTCGATCGCCCGCTCGCGGTCAGCGCCGACGCCGGATATCAGGGCACCTCGCTCGATCCGACGCAGTTCATGATCTCGGCCTCACCGAAGCCCGGCGTTGAGTTCGCGCAGGTCGAGCAGGTGATCGACAGCGTGATATCGGATGTCGGACAAAATCCGGTGCGTGCCGAGGATCTCGAGCGGGTCAAGACCCAGCTGATCGCCGAGGCGATCTACGCCCAGGACAATCAGGCGACGCTGGCGCGCTGGTATGGCGGGGCGCTCACCACCGGCTTGAGCATCGACGACTTGCGAAGCTGGCCGGATCGCATTCGCGCCGTTACCGCCGAACAGGTCCGCGACGCCGCGCAGAAATGGCTCGACAAGAAACGCTCGGTGACCGGCTATCTGATCAAGGATGCTACGCCAAAACGCGAGGAGAAGCGTTCGTGATCGATATCAGCACTTGTCCCAAGACTTATTCTACCAAGACTTCTCCTCCGGAGAGTTATCTCAAGACTTCTCCCAGGCCCCGCGCGCGCCGCATGGCATTGATTTTTGCGACCTGCCTGATGGTGGCGCCACTGGTATCAACGCCATCGCACGCCGCGGCAAAGATCCAGCATCTGGTTTCACCGGGTGGTATCGAGGCCTGGTTCGTGCAGGACGCGACCGTGCCGCTGATCGCCATGGAGTATGCCTTCGGCGGCGGCGCGACCCAGGATCCAGCCGACAAGCCCGGCGTCGGCAATCTGGTTGCCGATCTGCTCGATGAAGGCTCAGGCGAGCTCGATTCCAAGACATTCCACGAGCACCTCGACCGCCGCGCCATCGAATTGAGCTTCTCCTCGACGCGGGATAATTTCCGCGGCTCGCTGCGCATGCTGAAGGATAACAAGGACGAGGCTTTCGACCTGCTCCGGATGTCGCTGACATCGCCGCATTTCGAGAGCACCGATGTCGAACGCATTCGTTCGCAGGTGCTATCGGGCCTGAGGCGCGATACCTCCAATCCGACCTCGCTGGCGAGCCGCAAGTTCCTGGAAGTCACCTTTGGCGATCACCCCTATGCAAGGCAGGCCAACGGCACGCTGGAAAGCGTTCCAAAAATCGACGTCGCCGATCTGAAGGATTACGTCCGCCGGGTGCTGGCCAAGGATACGCTGAGGATTGCTGTGGTCGGCGATGTCGATCCCGCTGCGCTCGGCAAATTGCTCGATCAGACGTTTGGCGGACTGCCGGCCAAGGCCAGCCTGACGCCGGTCGCCGACGTCGAGGCCGCCAAACCGCCGCAGCGCGCGTTCATTCCGCTCGACGTGCCGCAGACCGTGGTGACGTTCGGCGGCCCCGGCATCAAGCGCCACGATCCGGCTTTCATGGCCGGCTATGTCGTGAACCACATTCTCGGCGGCGGAGGGCTGTCGTCACGGCTCTACCATGAAGTCCGCGAGAAGCGCGGTCTTGCCTATTCGGTCTATGAATCGCTGTTGTGGGCGGATCACTCCGCGCTATTCGTCGGAAATACCGGCACCCGCGCCGATCGCGCCGGCGAGACCGTTGACGCCATCGAGAAGGAAATCCGCCGCATGGCCGAGGAAGGCCCGACCCAGCAGGAACTGGATGAGGCCAAGTCCTATCTGAAGGGCTCGCAAATGCTGGCGCTCGACACCTCGTCGAAGCTGGCCTCGGCGCTGCTGCAATATCAGCTCGATCAGCTGCCCATCGACTACATCGAGAAGCGCAACGCCATCGTCGATGCCGTGACCCTCGACGATGCGAAAAAGGCCGCCAAGCGGCTGTGGGGGCAAGGCCTCCTCACCGTGATCGTCGGCCGCGCCCCGCAAGCCGCCGCCCAGCCGGCGGCTGCGACCCCGCCGCCACCCAAGGCGAACTGACGGCTTTCGGCTTATCTCGTGTCCCGGACGCGGTGCAGCGCCTCTTGGCGGTGCGCCGCAGAGCCGGGACCCAGCTTTCTTTGCCAACCATGGACCCCGGATTCAGCAGCGCACCACGCCGCAAGACATAGCGCGTCGAAGACGCGCGTGAACGCGCTGATGGCGCTGCGCAGCATCCGGGGAACGCCTCCCTCGTGCTTCAGCGCCACAAACAAAACCGCTATCCTGCGCCTGTCCGATTCCCGTTCGGAATCATCTCCGCTTCCGGTGAGCCCATGCTGCGGATTTCCCGCGACCTCACGATCGACGAGAACGACATCGAGATCAGTTTCGTCCGCGCCTCCGGTCCGGGCGGACAGAACGTCAACAAGCTCTCGACCGCAGCCCAACTGCGGTTCGATACGAGGCGGCTGACGCTGCCGGCGGATGCCGAGGCCCGGCTCAACCGGCTCGCCGGCCAGCGCATGACCAAGGACGGCGTGATCGTGATCCATGCGCAGCGTTTCCGCACCCAGGAGCGCAACCGCGCCGACGCCGTCGACCGCCTGCTCGAGCTTTTGCGCGCCGCGATGACGCGCCCCGTCCCGCGGCGTCCGACCAGGCCCACAATGGGCTCGAAAAAGCGCCGGCTCGAAGGCAAAAAGCGCCGCAGTGACATCAAGGCAAAGCGCGGCACGGCGAGATTCGACGACTAGGACGTTTTCGAGCGAAGTGGCGACCGGCCGGCAGCCGCGCTTTGTTCCGCCCTGCAACAGCCCACTACTACCACCGCCCGGTCGCCGCGGCTTAAGGTCCGCTCGCGCCAACGGTGATGGACATGACAAAACGACGCGCGGCACTGCGGATCGGGCTGGCATTTTGCGCCGCGGCGCTGGCTGTCGACCGCGCGGCGGCGCAACTAACCCCGCCTGCCGCAAAGCCAGCCGATGGCGCGATGCTGTTCAAGCAGCAATGCGCCACTTGCCACACCACCAACATCTCCGATCCACCGCGGCAGGGACCGACGCTGTTCAACATCGTCGGACGCGACGCCGGAACCGCCGACGGCTTCCGCTATTCGGCGGGTTTTGCCAATGCAAAATTCAAATGGGATGAGCTCAAGCTCGACGCCTGGCTGGCCGATCCGCAACGAATGATCCCCGGCGCGATCATGCCTTACAAGCAGGCCAAACCCGAACTCCGCATGGCGATCGTGAGCTATCTGAAGGAGTTGCACTGAATGGCGAAACCAGTTCACTCGATGATTCGCGTGCTCGATGAAGCAAGGTCGCTTGATTTCTACGCGCGCGCTTTCGGGCTCGAGGTCGCCGACCATCTCAAATTTGCGGACTTTGCGCTGATCTATCTGCGTCATCCGTCCTCGCCGTTCGAGGTCGAACTGACGGTGAATTTCGATCGCAAGGCGGCTTACGAATTGGGCGACGGCTACGGCCACCTCGCCGTCGTGGTCGACGATCTCGATGCCGAGCATGCCCGCTTCAGCCGCGAAAAACTGTCACCCGGGCCGCTGCGCGATTTCAAGCATGACGGCGCGACGCTGGCGCGGTTTTTCTTCGTCTCCGACCCCGACGGCTACAAGATCGAAGTGATCCAGAAAGGCGGACGCTTCGGATAATCACGTCAACAAAAACGTTCAATGGAGGATCCCATGAGAGAAGTCGATCGTCGAAGCAAATACAGTCGCCGAACCTTTCTGCAGGGCGCCGCAGCCGTAGCGCCGGTCGCGGCCGTCGCCACCAGCGCCGGCCTCGGCATCGAGGATGCGTGGGCTGCGGACGCGACCACGCTGGCGCCGGCGACGCTGAAAACGCTGGTCAAGGTCGCGCGCGATATCTATCCGCACGACTTCCTGGTCGACAGCTACTACATCACCGCGATCAAGCCGTGGGACGGCAAGGCGGCGAAAGATCCCGCCACCAAGGCGCTGCTTGAAGACGGCGTTCGTCGTCTCGATCAGGACGCGCAGGACCGCCACAAGGTGGCCTATGCGCAGGTGCCGTGGGAAGCCGACCGCGTCGTCCTGCTGCAGGGCATCGAGCAGACCGACTTTTTCAAGAAGGTTCGCTCCGACCTGGTCGTCTCGCTCTACAACCAGGAAGAGCTGTGGCCGAAGTTCGGCTACGAGGGCTCCTCCGCCGAGCATGGCGGCTACATCAAGCGCGGTTTCAACGACATCGACTGGCTGCCGAAGGTCTAGAGCCCTTTCCGTTTCGATTGAATCGAAACGGGG
>WNEZ01004540.1_pt1 | contig 17998 bp, 17 predicted proteins | sample 5400521 | NCBI WGS metagenome assembly WNEZ01 (sample SAMN13153339, study PRJNA577476) | soil metagenome | isolation source: 120 cm saprolite under Douglas fir tree site 2 hole 1 replicate 1 | place: USA:California | collected 2015-04-18
CATAACTACGCTAGGCCTTCACCGGATCCATACCTCGATCGGTGATGCGGAATTCATGGAACTGTTCAGAATGCTTCGACCCTCTTGACTTCATGACGATCAACTGGCGCACTACGGAGCCACCAATTGGAAGATTGCGTAGAAGGATGATGGTATCGATGATGGAGGAAACGCCAATTCCGCTAATCTCTTCGACGATATCCAAACCTGCAGTCTGGTTGATATAAATACAGGTGATGCCGCGCTCTTTACAGACGTTCAGAATCCGCATCAGATAATCAAAGGCAGCCTGGTCCGAGCCCATGCGTTTGCACGCCGAGATCGCATCCACGACCACGTGCCGGGGTTGAAACTCATCCAAATCTTTCAGGGCATGGAACAAGTGCTCCTCCACACCCATCGCTTCCGGCAAGTAGGACTGGACCACCAACGTCCCCTTCTTAATCAGCGGCTGCAGGGTAATACCTGGGCTAAGCATGTTGCTTACCATTGATTCTGCCGACTCTTCAAAATTGAGATAAAGCACTCGCTCGCCGCGCAGGCAAGCGGCCCGCGTGAAAACGCAAGCCAGTGTGGTCTTTCCCGCGCCGGCGGTCCCCGCGATCAGGATACTGGTCCCACTCTTGTAGCCGCCGGCGAGCACTTCATCCAGCCAAGCCTGGCCGCTAGACATTTTGGGACCGGGGGCGCGGTGTTGTAAAACGTTGCTGGTGATAGGTATGATGTTGATGCCGTTCTCATCGATGAGGAAGGGATATTCATTGCGGCCATATCCCGAACCACGATACTTGATCACTCGCAAGCGGCGCGTGGTGATCTGAGCAGTAACGCGCTGGTCCACGTGAATCACACAATCCGCCATGAAGTCCATAAATGCATACCGGGAAGGAGCCTCCTCCTGCGGGACAGTCTTGACCGTCAATATCGCGGTCAATCCCCGGTCCAGCAGCCATTCGTGCAGCGCATATAATTCGCGACGCTCGCGCAGGGGGCTATCGTACAAATGCAAGAGCGCGTCCGCCGCATCAACTAAGATCAACTTGGCGCGCATGGCCTTGATCCGCTGATCAAGGATAGCGAGCAGACCCTTGATGGAGAACTCGCCGGAGATTACTGCTTCAGGATCCAAACGCGCATCCATCAGGTAGAGCTTGTTTTTCTTCTCTAGCCGAGCCAGGTCCCATCCCCGACTCGAAGCGTTTTGACGTATGGCCGCGGCGCGTTCCTCGAACATAACCAGAATGCCCGGCTGTCCGGCATCGGCGCCGTGTAGCAGGCATTGCAAGCCGATAATGCTCTTGCCGCTCCCCGGACCACCGCTGAGAAGGGTCACGCGTCCGGCGGGCAGGCCGCCGCCTAACACCAAATCTAACCCGGCAATGCCTGTCGACACCTTCGGAAGCTCTTTCCTTCTTTTCTGCGGTCCTCCCGCGTCTCTCCCTTGGGCCCTGCGTTTTGATTTTGCCACCGCGGTCCATCCTTTATTCCAGATTAATTTTGTGACTGTCTGTGTAAGCACCAGCGGTACGCTACTGGCATGCCTCTTTCCCGTAATCCTATCCTAGGCAAAAAGAAAAACTCAATTTGTATTAGTGCTTGACCATGTTCGAGCGGGGTTAGCACAACGTCCTGGACACAGCATCCTGGAGCAAGAAAAGGCGCGCTCTCTTAGCCCAGCTTACGTTACGGTGCGCTCCTGGACTTGGTCCCAATTCCCGAAAACAAGGAATGGCAATTCATCTCAACCGAAAAGTCGCGGTCTTTCTCGCCAGGCTCCATGATATTCTTAGGTTCCGAGGCTATCTTTTGATGGAGCCGGCTCCAAACGCACAGCCCGTTGTGACAGCCCACTGTTCGATATTGCTCGTCTCTGAATGAAATAGAGCTCATGCTTCTTGGGGGCGTGATGGTGACCGTCGCACTGGCTGATGACCATGTTGTCGTGGCTGACGGAATCGAGGCCCTCGAGCTGGTCAAGCGCCGCAAGCCCAAAGTGCTAGTCGTCGATCTGATGATGCCTGGCCTGGACGGTCTCGAAACCACACGCAGGCTTTCGCGCCTGAAATTGGATACTCGCGTGATTATCCTTACTATGTACGGGGACGAGGCGTATTTATTGGATGCGCTCGGAAGCGGTGCGGCTGGTTACGTCGTCAAAGAGTCCGCTGGAGCTGACCTCTTCCAAGCCATACGCGATGTGGTTGCCGGCCGGCGTTACCTGAGTCCACTGCTTTCCGAGGCTTACACTCGCAGATATTTGCAAAAGTTTCAGACTGCTTTGCTGAAACTCTCTCCCACACTGACCACCCGCGAGCGAAAGGTGTTGAAACTAGTCTTGGAGGGAGCAAACAGTTCCGATATTGGCGCACGGCTGAAGATTAGTCTCCGCACGGTCGAATCCGATCTAGCTAATTTGGTGGGGACCTTGGGCCCGACTCCCGAACATGATCTTACCCATCAGGCAATTAAGCGCAGGGTTACCAATAAAGGGCCACGCAAACCTCAGGGAAAAGCAAACTAACTGGGGATATCGCAATGAAACGGGCATGTTCAGAACTGTTGAAAGTAGGCGCCCTCACAGCGCCCCCCGTTTCGTTTTTTCTGCAACAAGGATATTTAAAGTTAGAAATATTTGCGGCCAATTCCCTGCTCGAAGTCTTCACCTGGAGAATTCCGGCCGGCCTTGTGCCGGCACCTCTCACACTGGGGTCTCTGCCGAACGAGCTATACTTTATGGTACTCTATCGATGCAGGTAGCATTGGCAGACCATGCTTGAAGGTATCTAGTACAAGAACGCTGGACCCGCCTGAGGCGAAAAATGGTGAACGAAGAGTGGATTAAAACACTTGCAGACGGCAGAAGGGTGAAATTCACCAACCAGGAACTGCTGGAGACCCGGGCGTTTATCACCGCGCAGGTTGAACGCAACAAGGTCGTTTATTCGATCGTATTGAGCAGAATAAGAAATCCGCTTAGCCATGAGGAGGTTGAAGGCTATTTCGAGGGCGAGCTTTCGAAAAAGTAGTGAAACTCGACTAGGGTATTTACCTTACGCAAAAAGCCTTGTATCGAGTTGCATGATTCTGCTAGGTTTCATTTTAGAGAGTGGCGATATGGAAGGAGCTATGAGTCCCAGCAACAAAAAACCAAATGGTATTTCCAGGAAAAAAGCTGCATTTAACGCTCAGGAATTTCTCGATTCGGCCGGGGTGGCGAGAAATGTGAAAGACTTTAAAAGAGGGGAGGTCGTCTACTCTCAAGGAGATGCCGCTAAGAGCGTACTGTACTTGCAAGAAGGCGGCGTGAAGCTCTCCGTCGTTAATGAAATCGGTAAAGAGGCGGTCGTCGGCATTCTAGGACCGGGCGACTTCTTTGGTGAAGGTTGTCTGGCAGGTCAGCCCGTTCGCATGGGGATTGCTACCACGATTACGCGCAGCACCGTGCTCGTCATTGAGAAAAGTGAAATGTTCAAGGTGCTTCACGAGCAGCACGAGCTCTCCGACCGGTTCATCACTTTCATGCTGGCACGGAACATTCGAATCGAGGAGGACTTGGTCGATCAGTTATTCAATTCGAGCGAGAAGCGGCTCGCCCGCACTCTTCTATTGCTTGCCCGTTACGGAAAAGAGGACAAGCCCCACGGCATAATCCCTAATCTATCGCAAGAAACGCTGGCGGAGATGGTCGGCACAACACGCTCACGCGTCAATTTTTTTATGAACAAATTCAGGAAGCTTGGTTTTATCAGGTACAACGGCGGTCTTCAGATCAACACCTCTCTCTTGAGCGTCGTGCTGCACGAATGACTCAAGCCGCCATGTCCGCAGTTGTGTTGCTTGCTGAAACTCGCGCTTGCTGATTTCCTGCTGAGATGAGAATTAGCGTGCCTGAAGACTACTTCCCGGAAGCTGGCCGTTTCAACGTGCGCTTTCGCACCCCCTAATTTCTGCGCCCACCCCCATTGTCTTGATGGCTTGCCTCATTGTGACGTTTGATCGCAATCGCGGCCAGGCACTTTGCCCGCTCAATCAATTGAACTTCCTCGGCTGTGGGGTCTCGTGGAACGCTGCAGTACATCTCCAGAAATCCAAGCAGTTCGTCACTCTCCACGGCGACGTCTTCAGAGCAAAAAGTATGCAAACCAAAACGCGCGGCGTTCATGGCAATGGCGGCAAGGTCGCTGGGGTCGTCACCCGGTAGCGTAATGAGCGAAACCACATTGCCGATCTGAAAATCGAGGGCGCTACAGATTTCATTCAGTACTTTCGGGAGGGACGCATGAGAGGAAATCGATTGAAGGAGTTGTTCTTCTGTCCTCAACAAATACTGAATCTTGTCGTCAAGACCACCAAGTGCGTTGCGTTTTTGTGACCTGGCGCCTGCGCCGAAATCATATTCATTCATCCGAGCCTCTCCTTTTCTTCAGGCCATGTTCAGATCAAACCGAGCTCAGTCATCTCCCTGCCGCGCTGTGGGAGCGGTCTTTTCGCGCCGCGCTCCCCCGGCCGATGAATGCGGACTTCCTTTGGGCCTGACACATCTTCCAGGCTACCGTCCGTCGTGATCGTGGTCCGGATGACGGTGACGCCAGTTCCAATACGACGTTTGTTCTTTCACCTTCAATTCCACAAAGGGGTGATACTCACTGTGCCTTTCGCCGAGGTATATACGGAAGGAACGGTCTTCGTTGTCATCCCAATTGTGGTAATCCTTGTGTTGACGGTCATAGAACCGGTTGCGGTCATTGTCGTCACGACGGTGTTCTTCCTGACGCCCGTTGTCCTGCGGTTTGCCTGCTGCGTTCATCGCAGATGGCGCAGCCAAGGCAGCGCTAAGAACAAAAAAGCTGAACAAATTTTGATAACCACGTTGCATGTCGCCTTCTTCATGGCTCAAGACTTCTTGCTCGGAATCCTTGGCCTGCAACGAGTATGTGGTGCTTGCCCTGGAAGCGATGTTCGATTCCGCACACTGTTCTAACTATTCGGGTTCACACCCAAAAGGAACAAACATGGCCTTTGATTTGCTTATTTGCGATCACGCTTTCTAACCAGCTCGGGCAGTTCTCGACCCCCCGGTCTTTCATCGCGTGGAGGAATCCGTCCGCGGCGTATAACAGCGCTCCAACGTTTTCCGCATCTTTGGGATAACTGGCGACTCCTACGCTGACGGAAAGTGCCGGTACTTCGGTGTCCTTGGCAAGAAGCTGGCAAATTCGCCTCGCCACCAATGTAGCAGCGGCCGCGCCCGTCTCCGGCAGGACCAGTGCAAATTCGTCCCCGCCTTGCCGCACCGCGGTGTCTACGGACCGGCAGCAGTCCGCCAGGATTTGCGCTAGCCGGCAAAGCGCCCGGTTTCCCGCCGGATGTCCAAATCGATCGTTGATCTCTTTCAGTCCATCGAGGTTCAGCAATAAAAGGGTGAATTCACGCTCTGTTCGCTTTGTTCGGCAAATCTCAGCCTCCAACACCTCGAAGAGGCGGCGAAGATTTCCCAAACCGGTAAGCGAGTCGCTCAATGCCTGGCGGCGCAGATGATCCTCAAGGGCCCGCTGTTCCGTGATGTCCACCGCAATGATTTCGTAGCCGGCAAAATCTCCACGCTCGTCAAAAAGGCCTTGGCCGCTCAGCCTGACTTTCAAAGTCGTCCCGTTTTTCCGGTTCCACTCTGTTTCGACAGCCTCGACTCGCTCCGACCCGGGGGAGTTTCCGCCCAATGGTTTTCCCTGACCAATATAGGAGACGATTCCTGGCAAGCGGTTCGCCGCCAGTAGCTCTTCTTTGGTTTCGTAGCCGAGCGTAGTCAAGAGCGCCTTGTTGACGTCGAGGAGGTTTCCTTTCGCATCGCACCGGCATATTCCGTACGCAGGATTCTCCACCAGCGCCCGATACAGCGATTGCGAATGTCGCAGGGCCTTCCCGGCCTCTTCCAGCTCGGCGCGCAGTTTCTTTTCGTTCAGGACTCGCCGAACGGTCATCGGCAATTGAGGCAGATGCTCTCTTTCCACGTAATCGAAAGCTCCGTCAGCAGTGAGTTTCGCGATGGATGCACTTCCCGTGCCGGTGGTCAGCAACAGCAGCGGGATCTCCTGCCCAGTTTGATGAAGGAGTTGCAAGGCCTGCGGCCCTTTCCAACTCGGGCTGGGGTACTCCGCGACCACCACATCATAAGATTGGGACCGGAGCTGTTGCGTACACTGCGCTAAGGTCAAAACGAAATCGGAATTGACGATGAATTGCGCTTTCTTGAGCTCTTCCAGGCAGCTGTCTACTGCTTCTGCGTCACGGTGAACGAAAAGGACACTGAGCAGACGCCTCCTATGAGCTGCGGCGCTCTGCGGAGGGAAACTCCTCTGAGCAGACTGGAATTCGTTTTGGGCCAGATTTGACATGGCAGTCCGCGCCCACGGCCATCCAAGCCGTCCTTAGCGATTTGCGGGTCGTCGACTTAGATGCCGACGTTTCCTGCCCAACATATGCCGGCAAGAAAACGTCGTCTGTTCCATTTTGGACATCCGCCGTGTCAGGTAGCTCCGAAGCGACCATGGGGCCGATGGCGGGGAGGGTAAACCTTTAAATTCTCTTTGTGATGATGACGATAGGATCATCGTGTTCAATTCGGACAGCCCTCAGGCTTTCCTCTAGCTGAAGATTGTTTGGCAAAGACGATGCCACATCAGGAGAATTGCAATGTTGAGTTGCCCGCTGTGCCGCAGTAAACGAATCCATCGCTCAAAACGTAAAGGGATCATCGAACGAGTAATTCTGACCATGATTTTCATCAGGCCGTTTCTCTGCGAAAAATGCGACTATCGATTTTTCCGCCGGTCACTCTCCGCAAATCCCAATCCGGCCCGGCGCGCCGCTGCGTAGTCATCGAGACTCGCTCCTCTCGGATGTGCACTCTCATGCGAACTGACTCTGCCCAATCCCGGGAGGAAGGCTACTATTGACAGTAATCCTCACTTCCTCGTCTCGGGTGGCCATGAGTTCACGGAGGCGCCGCATAAGCCGCGCCTCCGTGACATTTACTTCAGCATGCCGCTAAGGCTTAAGGATGGAACTGGATATTCCCTCGGCTGATGATGCGTCGAGACCTCACCTCGGACACCGCCCCGGTCACCGCGATGCCGAACTGATCGCTCGTGCCGGGCTCGCCATGGTCTTCCACGGTGACAGAGAAGGAGCACGCCGGTCCACTGCCGTCGCAGGTCCCGGAGAACAGGACCCTCTTCGGTGACCCGTCCGGGTTGATCGCAATCACCTGGGTGGAAGTGACCGGACCGTTGACGTGCAGGCCGGTCACGTGATTCACATAGTTGAAGTGGCCGTCGTTCGGTTCGGCGTTGAAGCCGAAGCTGGCCCGGCCGGTGCCGCCGGCATTCGGGTCAGTGGAATTGGGGTCAGGAACCGGGATTTGGCCGCCGCCCGTCACTTTGATCGGGGAGGGCGCCGGGCCGCCGCCTACGCCTAGCGCGCAAGCGCTGACGGTGGTGCCCGTAGTCGTCACTGCGGCTTTCGCCAAGGCATCACCGTTGAAGGTTCCACGGGTGACGGTGATGGCCGCACCAGCTAGAATCGTTCCCACGAACTTCGAATCCGTCATTGTGGCCGCTTCGGCGACCCACCAGAACACGTTGTTACAGGGCGGCGGGGCACCGCTTGGAGTGACCACTGAGAAGTTGGTGCCCGTCAGGGCACCGGTCCCGAGGGTCCCGATTTTGAAAATCCAGGTATCGGTGGAGGACCCGTTGAGCGTCAACACGTGGCCCGTCGAGGTCGCCGCCGCGTTGAAACAATAGACACCGGGCGAAAGCGTCTGGTTAACGTCGAGGGTCGTCAAGACGTGGTCGCACTGGGTGAGCGCGAGCGCAGCGTACGCACTGAAAAAGTCAATGTTAGCCTGAACCGCGACCCCGTCGTCCGCGTGAATCGCCCCATTAATCGTGCAGGAGGTCTGAGTGACCGCAGTACCGGGCGATACGCCCACGTCTCCGTTGACTGTGGTGTTGGTACAAGTCACCGCCGAGCCAGCGAGGAGCGCGAAACCCTGTGCTGCACCCAGATCTGGCGACTGCGCCCTGCACAGGCTGCCCGTGCTCAACATGCAGATAACCAACAAAAGTCTTTTCATTTCAAGGCTCCTTGGTTGGATTTCTCTTCATCGTCACAAACCATGCGGGACAATCATTGTCGAGGCGACTTCAGACTTCCAAACCGGCGCGAATTCTAACACCCAGTGCAAACCGGCAACTATCCACTTTTGAACACTGTCGAGACAAACGGACCGCGGATGGTCTGCCATTACCTACAGTACGTCAATTTATTTTTGAGCTTCCAATTCACAGGCCACGATAAATTCAAAGGCCCATGATGGTCGCCCACGCAATAAAGTGATGGGTATCTTCGAACGGGACGATGTTTCGGCTCAGGCAACACAAAGATCAGTGATGTAGATTCTCTCATTGGAACTGATACAAAAACTCGGGCTGGTCAAGACTCTATTTTGGCACCCTTGCAGACAATAGCGGGGGAAAACGACGTCACGAAAGTGTGCACAATTGGACAGACGCCCGCCTTCGTCGCCGCTAGCATGCGCCTGGCTGGGGGCTAGTCGGGTGCTGTACAGACGAGTCTGTAGGTTTTTTGATAGACGCAGTCGACTAGCCGAGGTCTCGGTCTGCTCTTCCGCTTCTCAATTCAAACGTTCGGAGGTACAAGGATGAAAGTGAAGATCACGATGGCATTTCTTGCGCTGTTCATGTTTGCGGGCACTGCTGGACTGGCTACGGCGCAGGGTACAACAAAAACCACCCATAAGAAAGCACGGACGCTCACAGGCTGCCTTCAAAAGGGCGACGACGCCAATGAGTACAAGCTTACTACGGCGAAAGGCGGCACTTGGGAGATCAAGAGCGACAGCCTCAAGCTCGGCGATCATGTCGGTCATACAGTGACGATTACCGGCGTGGTCTCCAATGCCAAAATGCACGGCATGAAGGAAGACGCGAAGGCCGAGGCAAAAGAGCACGGCATGGATAAGGACTCCACTGAGCATGGTCACATGACCGTGACGGATTTGAGTATGGTTAGCGACAGTTGCAAAAAGTGACCGTCATCACGCATTCTCGAATGCGCACCCCTCACTAACGTTCTGGGGAGGTCATGGAGACGATGCGACTTCACGCAGTTCGTCTCCCGGAGTCTGTAACTTACGGAGACTGGAAAATATCACACCTGGCCTAGATTGTGCTGGGTTTGCTGGCGCGTTTCATCGGCAGTAAGTTCGCCAACGCGGCGGGAGAAGGGATTCTGCTCGATATCGTGCTGGAAATTGTTGGTGCGGTCGTCGGGTGATGGCTTTTCAACACCTTCGGCGCGGCTGGTGTGACGGCCCTGAATCTTTATGGCCTTCTGGTTTCATTGATTCGAGCAGTATTGCTCATGGTCCAGCCGTGGCGAACTGATGGACGGCAGTTCGCACGAATGCATCGAATTGCCGAGCGTCTCCTTCAAGCATCTCTTCCGCCAGCCACCCAAAAAACGAATTAGGCCGTCGCAGCGATCAAAAGGGCGCCGAGGAGCAAGAATCCGCTTCTTACTTTCTTTGGCTTATCCATGTCGTTGAATTTGGGAAGATCCGGAGTCTTAGATGTTCCAAGTCGATTGCTCGATCGCAACTGGATTCCGACCTGAAATGTGCTTCTCGGAATGAAGCACCCTTCTTAAGCAAGCGACCGGTCAACTACCGAGGTTTTTTTACAGCGTCTACGTCCTTATCGCCTTTCCCCTTGGAAAATACCGGGATATCGATCGTTCCAGCAATCCGAAAGGGAAATTGCAACTTACCGTCTTTCAATGTAGCTCCCGACATCCGGGCCACGGTGTTGGTAAAGAAGCTCTCCTTGGTTGTAATCTCCGCCAACCCGCGATAGTTCAGTTCGTCAGAACCTGACACACTGACACTGCCCGAGCCATCCACATCGACTCCATAGCCGTCAATATCTATAACGCGGCTCGAAATCCGCTGATTATCCAGCTCCAGATCGGTGGTGATCAGGTTAAACGAGGAAGGATCATTCTTGGCCGGGCCAAGATCGTTGAAGTGCGCTAGCTGCATCAAGTTCGCGTTGAGCTTGAGACTTGGCACCTTGCCGTTGCGCACCGTCACGTGTCCGGCGCCGTGGATTCCCTCCAGCGGGCGGAGCGAATGCTCGATCTCTCCCGCTAACTTTACCTCTCCTTCCATCTTGCCGGTCATCTTTCCGCCCGCGTTTGGGAATGCCGCAAGAAGTTGGGCGACATTAATTCCGCTCAATCGCACACTGGTCTTAAAGTTCACGTTCTTCCCCGACAAGTCAAACGTGAGATCACCCGCCGCACGCCCGCCATAGACTTCCGCTTTGACATCCGTGAAAAAAACGTGCCTCGCCTCTAGCCGCATTTTGGATTCCAGATTTCTTACCTCGACCAAGCCGAAGCGCACAAGACCCGTCTTCAGGCGGCCCTGCCCATCCAACGAGGAAGAAGAAGGATTGATAATTCCCACGAGGTTTACTTGTTCCAGGTCACCGGAAATCTCGTGGGCTTCGAAAAAGACGGGACCCGCCGCGTCGGATGGCAGAAGATTCGACGCGATCAGCTGTCCACGCTCAATTTGCACTCTCGAAATCACTCCGAGAGGCATGGTGTTTACGGAAGTCTTCGCTTGAGGATTCTCGAAATTCCATGGACCGTCGGGGTCCGAAGTCAGATTCAAGATCGGATCCTCAAGTACAAGCGACTTGATAACCACCTGCCGGTGCAGGAGCGCACCAACGCTGAGTTCTGCATCGATCCGCGCCACCTTGACGATATAACCGGCCGGAAAGAGCGGGGGATTTTTCACGCCGAAATCGTCAATGTGAATCGACAAAGGAAAAAACGTAAGTCCCAGTCGCCCGATTTCGACCTTCTTTCCAGTTTTTTCCTGGAGATAGGAGATCACCCCGGGCCGGTAGCGATCCACTCTAATAAGTGCCGGTCCAACGAATATAAGCGCGAGCAAAAGTAATGCGGCGACTCCAACCACGATCAGACCGGTTCTGCGGCGGATGGCCATAGTGACCTCCAGAATAAACTTGTTTTTCGTGCGACCAGGAGGGCTGCCAGAGGGTAGAGCTGCCCCCTTTTCTTGCACCCGATAAATCGTGTCAATCGCGAGGAGCCACGGTTATCTGCTCACAGAGTACGCGCCGTCCGCTGCTTGCACGTAGTCCGAGTAAATAAGGATCCTGTCAATATCGAGACTCTTTAGGAAAAGGATTCTGGCGCTTGCTCGCACTTCGAGGCGTTTCGGCACCCAGACACCGTCTGCGACACACGTCTGCTCCAGAACGATGTGCGAGCCGCGCTGCACGCGGGCCACGAATAATCCCATCGAGAACGACTGGGTTACTTCGCCGTCGACCTTGACCCAGCCGAAGTCCCGCTTGTCGACCCAAAGCTTGCCTTCTACCACGGAGAACATCTTGCCGTACTTGCCGTGCGCGTGATAGCCCGGGTGCGGCGTGGCGTGAAACACGTAGGCCGGTCTGCCACCGACTATCTCTTCGCCAACGAGCTGGAAGTCGAAAGCCTGGAGCACGTCCTCGAGGAAAGACCTGTTTTCCTGATTCTTGCGGAGACGCATAGTCTTCTCCGCCGGGGTTTCGTGTTTCAGCTTGTCGAGATCCTCGTCGCTTTTCCTCTGTTCCTTGGCTGATGGAAGCTGCCCATTGTGTTCCATGAGTTGCTCGAACCGCGCGCCGTTGACAAGAATCATTCTGGTGACGTCGATATTTTCCGATTTCACCTGCCCCAGCGAGTTCAGGCGCCGATCCTCATCACGCTCCATGTACGTGTAATGGTCACGCGCCTGCCAGCTGCGCTCAGTGACCGCGATCGACAGGCCCACGATCTGGCGGGTGTCCACGACGCTTGCATCATTCTGAATTTTGTCCGGCCCGGTACTTTGAGCGAAGAGTGCGCTTGAAACCGCGACCATGATTGGGAGCATTACCATGCGGGGTTTCGTCAGGACTTTCATTCTTAATTCAAGGGAAGACATAGACCCCGGCGAATCGGGATCCTTGAATAGCCTAACGCATCGAGTAGTTGAGCGTCTGTACGAAACGAGACACTCTGTTGTGTTTATCGGGGACCAACCGGTATGGTGAGCCGCAATTTAGCCATCGTTTATGTCCTTTCTCCGATTGTCGACTATGTTCTGAAGAATCCCGTTGTCACTCGCGCCGCCGAAAACTAACGCACGCGCCGGATCATCGACCCTATTTGCCCCCCCGCGGAGCCCGCGCTGACTACGGAATTTCATGATCGAAGTATCCTGACTGCGCGCTGACTTGGTAGCCAGGGGAAGTAACTTTAACGGGATGAAAACGATTTGCATGAACGTCTGGCACTAGCACTTCGACGAGGCCCTGCGAGTCCAACGCTTCGGTGACCTGCTGCTCCGTTTCGCGGGCCTTTCGCGGATTATCTCCGACTTCCCACAGTCTCCCGCCAGTCTTGGGAGCCAACTCAACTAGGTAGTACCCGTAGTGCCTTACCTCCCGACCATAAAAACTGTGGTCCGCGAACATAACCACATAGCAAGCGATCTGCGCTTGTTGGGCCAATCGCGCCAAGCTGGCCCATCCGATGGAACTTCCGTGGTCATTTCCCTCCGCGAAGACAACGACTGCCCTTGTGCCCGGCCCGTCGCTCAGTCTTTCGAATGCGCGTTTCATTGCGTCATATAGGAGCACCGTTCCATTTCGCTTGTCGGTCTCTACCCGCAATGAAGCCGTGAAGTTCTTCAAACTGCCCAAGTCGTCGGTGAGTTCTCCCGAGGAATGAATCTCTGCTCCGTAGCTGATCACCAGAGCTTGCGCTCTTTCCTTCTCGAATTCGGACAGCATCTCCTCGGCCGTCTGTTGTTCCAGCGGCAGAACCTTGCGTTGGTGGAAATTAGAATCGAGCAGCAGAGCGATCTGTTTGGGTCCCGCGCTCTTCGGACCGTCCACAACTTGCAGTTTCCTGCCGTGTTCCGTCACTTGAATGTCTTTCACAGAACTGGGTGCAACTGGGCTCCCGCCCTGGTCTCTCGCATGGATAATTAAGACGACCTTCGTCCGTCCAGCGTCATCTGTTCTAGGGTTCGACGTTTGTGCGACCGCCAAACAAAGCGTCGCCAATAGCGGACCGCAAATTACACCGACGACCGCTGTCCCTAAACTTCGGTCTTTCAGCGCTTGCACCTTGAGACAAAGCATGTTCCTAATCCTTCTGAGATCTGAATTGCGCTAACTGCCCTCCTCGAATTCCGCGTCTGGCTCGGGCAGCTTGTCGCCTTCTTTGGCTACCCAAACGTACACAGTTGGCAGCAAGAAGATGCTCAGCAAGAGAACCCCAACCAGTCCTCCGACGATCACGATGGCGAACGGCCGCTGCGAGTCCGAACCGATGCCGCGCGAGACCGCCGCTGGCAGCAAGCCGAGCGTAGCAACAAGCATCGTCATCATGATGGGCCGAAGCCGGAGGACCGCCCCGTCGATAGCAGCGTCCTCAATCGTGTGGCCCCGCACGCGCAGCTGATTGATGTATTCCAGCAGGATCACGCCGGTTTGCACTGAAACACCGAAAAGCGCCAAGAAGCCAACGCCCGAGGAAACGCTGAAGTGTGTGCCAGTCAGCAATAGCGCAAGCAATCCACCAAGGGGCGCCATGGCCACGTTTGCAAGAATGAGCAGGGCCCACTTCGCGGAACTGAACATTGTGTAAAGGATGACGAAAATTCCTAGAATCGTGAGCGGCAGCACGATCGATCGCGACGTAACGGGAATTTGCTTCGCGGTAGATTTCCGAGCCGCCGTCTCGAGTCTCGACCATCGAAAGTTGAGCGAGCGAAACACGCGCGCCGGAAGGTGACAGTAGTCGAATATTCTCGATGGCTTCTTTTGTGTCCCGGTAAGGCGCCTGGTAGCGTAGGACGAGGTCGTAACGTCGCTCACCCTGCAATACTTGAGTGACCGCGTTGCCTCCCACGGCGGTCTGAATGGCGTCCTGTATGTCCGCAACGTTGATTTGGTAGCGTGCGGCCGCCTTTCGATCGACGATGAAATTGAGATTGGGCTGGCCGATAACGCGAAACACTCCGAGGTCTTCGATACCTCGGACATTGCGCATAATGCCCACGATCTGGTCGGCCGCTCCCTCGAGAAGCCGTAGATCATCACCGTAAATCTTGACGGCGAGCTCACCTTTGACGCCACTGACCGCTTCTTCCATATTGTCCGAAATGGGCTGCGAAAAGTTCCAGAGAACACCAGGAATCTTGCTGAGCTCTCGATCCATCGCTTCGATCAGCTCGTCCTTGTTTTCGTGAAAAATTAGGCGCCATTTGTTCTTGGGCAAAAGGTCAACAAAGTATTCGGTATTGAAGAAGCCTGTGGTGTCAGTGCCGTCATCGGGCCGGCCGACTTGCGAAACAACCTGTGTAACCTCGGGGAAAGACGCAAAAACGACACGCGCCTGATTCATGACTCGCGCGCCTTCCGTGGGTCCGGTGCTCGGCGCCAGCGTACCCCGAGCCCAAATGGCGCCTTCATCAAGGTGCGGCAGAAACTCCGAGCCGATCACTCCGCCGAATATCAGAAAGAGTGCCGCGCACAAGGCAAAGCCGGCCGCGCCTACCGTCACTAGACGATGCTCGATCGCCCATCGCAACGAGTTCCGATAAGATCGTTTGAGGAAATCCATGACAGGGTTGTGCCATTCACGGACACCATCTTTGAAGAACACGGTGGAAAGGACCGGCGCGATGAGCATAGAGAATAGGAGCGCGCCGAGGAGCGCAAACGCCACGGTCCAGGCCATGGGCTTGAACAAGCGACCCTCAACCCGCTCCAAAGTAAAAATCGGCAAATAGGCGGTAATAATGATGGCGATGGCGTAGAACACCGGCCGCTGTACCTCGTGAGCGGCATCGCGGATGCGCTCCATGGTCGTTCTCGTTGTGCCCTCGCTGTGGGTCAGGTGGCGAACGATGTTTTCGACCATCACCACCGCGCCATCCACGACCATGCCGAAGTCGAGCGCGCCCAGGGACAGTAGATTCGCGGGGATTTTGTTAAGACTCAGACAAATCGAGGCGAACAACAAAGAGAACGGAATCGTCAGCGCAACGATAAGCGAGCCACGCAAGTTGCCGAGAAAGAGAAAGAGAATAATGGAAACAAGAAGGATGCCTTCGGTGAGATTATGCAGGACCGTATGCGTGGTGTAATGCACTAGGTCGCTGCGATCCAGGAACGGCACGATTTTCACGCCGGGTGGGAGGATTTGCTCATTCAGCTCTTTGACCTTGGCGTGTATCCCTACCAAGGTATCGTCGGAATTCGCCCCTTGGCGGAGGAGTACGATTCCTTCCACGACATCCTCGTTATCGACGACGGTGCCATCTGCACGGTGAATAGCTTTTCCAATTTGCCCGAGCCGGATCTTGGGACCTTGCGCCACCGTCGCAATGTCCTTCACTCGAAGCGCCGCACCGTTTTTCGTCATGATGACGGTCTGCTCGATGTCCCGCACATTGGTGAATAGACCGAGGGCGCGGACGTTGATCTGCTGCAGGCCCGCTTCCAGAAAACTTCCGCCGGCGTTGGTGTTATTGTTGGCGATTTGTTGCTCGACTTGGGCGATGCTTAGTCCGTAGGCGACCAGCTTGGTCGGATCCAGCCGGACCTGGTACTCGCGCGTCATGCCGCCGAAACTCACTACATCGACGACATTCGAAACGGATTTGAATTGCTTTTCAAGTGTCCAGTCCTCGATGGATTTCAACTCCATCAGGTCATACTTGGGATTGGTGCTCTTCAGCGTGTACCAGTAGATCTGCCCTACCGGGCTCCAGTCGGTGCCCATCTGCGACGTGATGCCGGTGGGCAATGTGACCCCCGAGAGTCTTCCCAGGGCTTTTTGACGGTTCCAGTCGTTGCTCGATTCATCGTCGAAAATAAGCATCACGCTCGAAAGGCCAAACAGCGAGACCGAACGAAGATGCTCCAGGTGCGGCATTCCATTCATCTGAATTTCGATCGGTATGGTGACTTGCTGCTCCACCTCCTCCGCCGCGCGGCCGGGCCACTGGGTGATGATCTGGACGTAGTTATTGGCTACGTCTGGATAGGCTTCGACCGGAAGGTTGTGAAACGAGATTGCGCCCCACAGGAGCAAGAGCATCGCAAGCGCCAGGATGATGAAACGGTTGTCGAGCGCGTAGCTGACAAAGGCGCGAATCATCGGATCGTTCCCACGTATGCCTGACGAACTCTCACTTATTGCTCCACAGTGTTCTGCAGAACTAGCGCGTTGCTCACGACCTGCTGGCCTGGCTGTATACCGGACATGATTTCTTGCATGTTGTTCGGCAGCGAAATTCCGGCAACAACCTCCACGCGGCGAAATTTCTTGTCTCCCCCCGGAATATAGACCCACTCGCGGTCGTGCAAGTGCAGGATGGCGGAAGAGGGAACGGCGGCGCGCGCTTCTTTCTTTTGGCCGTGGAAGGTGGCGCTAACAAACATTCCAATGCGCATAAGTCCGGGATTGCGCACTTCGATGCGCACCTTGGCCGTACGCAGACTCGGATCGAGTACGGGACCCATGTTGCTGATGCGGCCGGTGAATACCTTGTCTGGATACGCGTTCAGGCGGACCTCCGCAGTTTCACCAACGTGAACGTTGGCAAGATCATTTTCGTAAACGTCGCAGAGAATCCAGACGTTGGAGAGGTCCGAGATCGTGAAAGGATTGGGAGACATCAGGCCGGCCACACCCGAGGCATTGGTAACCTGCTGATCGGTGATCACGCCTGAAACCGGAGCGTGAATATCAACCATCACGGCTGGATGATCGATATCGCCTCCCAGAACGCGAAGACGCTCCGTCGTATTCTCGACATCGACCTTAGCTTTGTCTTCCGTATCTTGAGAAACCTGTAGATCGTTCAATGAGACTGCGCCCTTGTCGTACAAAAGTTTTGATCGCTCCAATTGCGTGCGCGCAAGCTGTTCATCGGCAACGGCCTTTCGATAATCGGAAAATGCAGCGGACATGTCCGCGCTTTGCACGCGCAGCAGAAGCTGGCCTTTTTTCACCGTATCGCCGAGGCGCGCGTGAATCTCCACTACGCGGCCAGTGGCAATTGAAATGACTGGAACGGTCCTGGAAATGTCGGGGTTGACTGTCCCGGTCGCAGTCAACTGTGATGTCGCAGCATGCTCGGCTGCCGCGGCCAGGGGAAACTGCTCGGGATGGTCCACCCGTACGACATTGACATCTTCTTCGTGCTCGACTTTAGCCGGTGGCGGAGCCTCTGCCTTTGGATCACCTTTGCCTTCGCTACAGGCCGCGAGGAACCAGCCTGATATGAAAAATAGGGCCATCGTTCCGAAGCCCGAGCATCTCATTGGATGACCTCATGTCCTGCTGCCAGATTCAGTTGGTTTGCCGCGTTCATATAGGAAGCAACCAAATTCAAGTAGTTGACTTGCACGCTCCGGTATTCGGCCTGCGCACTTAGAAAATCGAGGAGCGATGCCGCCCCGTGTTCGTAGGAAAACGCAATCGTGTCCCGCACTCGCACGGCCTGCTTCAAATACCGGTCCTTATAGGGCTGCAGGAGCGTCACCGTGCTCGTCACAGTGGCATAAGCGGAATCCACGTCGCTGAATACTTGTGCCCGGGTCGCCTCTGCTAATTTTGCGCTGCGGTCGATGTCCAGTTCCGTCCGCTTCTTTTCTCCCTGGTTGCGGTCGAAAATGCGGAGGGGGATGCTGATACTGGCACCCAGCGTTTGGTGGTCATACGGGTTGTTGAACGAGGGGTTGTACGTATACCACCCGCTAAGGGTCGGATCAGTTGATCCGTTGGCGACCGCTAGCCGATGGTCGGTCTTGGCCTTTTCGATGGATTGCAG
>WNEZ01008004.1_pt1 | contig 17990 bp, 15 predicted proteins | sample 5400521 | NCBI WGS metagenome assembly WNEZ01 (sample SAMN13153339, study PRJNA577476) | soil metagenome | isolation source: 120 cm saprolite under Douglas fir tree site 2 hole 1 replicate 1 | place: USA:California | collected 2015-04-18
CTTCAGCTCGACTGTGGTCTTGGCCGAAGACTTGGCTGTAGCCGCTAGGGATAGCGCGATGACAGCCAGCAGCAACGCCATTGCAAATGGCAGGGATTGTTTGTTCATCATGACCCCATATTATAGCGCGGTCATCCTCCACGAACGCTACTGCATCGAGACATAAAAAGCGTTGTTCCCCGAGCGCAAGTCCTTGCCGTAAGAAAAGGCCACTCCTACTCCAAAGACTCGTAGTTTCGCCTGCGCTCCCAGGTCCCAAAGCCATTTGTGAGAACCTAATTCAGGGGATGCGTCGGTAATTTTCCCCGTGTCGAGAAAGGGCCCAAGTTTCACCGCAAAGATTCCGTTGCGATAAACGTTCTTATCGGCTTCCCAGTTGGACAGAAAATAGTTGCGTCCCAGGGGCGCGCTTCCCTTTCTGCCATTGCGCGTGCCAATGTGTCCCCGCATCAAGACATCGTTGTCGCGCTCCAGCCCCAGCATGTAGAGCTCGTCGAACGGAACATCCCCAAATGTCTTCGCAGCCCTGATCGAGTGCTGCACTTCATAATCATCGCCCTCGGCCTGAGGAAACCAATGGAACTGCAATGAACTCTGGAATTTCTCGAAAGAATGCGAGGGCTGCGACCAGATCCGCCCCGCTTGCGAGGATAGCCCGCCCTCCAGGGTCAGCCTTCGCTCCGGGGAACGCCACAGCTCGGCGTCCAGCTGCGAGAGTTGCTTGAGCTGATAGCCCTTCGCCAGCAGGCTGGGAGTCAGCACCACTCCTGGAATCACGCTGCGAAAGTCGCGGTGCGAGACTTCAACTCCGGCAGACCATCGCCAGCGTCCGCTTTCGAAAGAAGCAAAGTTTGCGCCCACCGCTTCCCGCCGCAAATTCAAACTGCCCAGCAGCGGGGCTGGTCCCTGAAATGAGTCTCGAATGTCCCAGTTCTCGCCGCGCAGGTCGGCGATTAATCCGTAGCGGAATTTCGGATTTGCCTTGAAGGGACCGGAGAGTTCAGCCCGCACCCTGCGCTTCTCCGCGTCCCAGCGGTACAACGAGACAAAATTAATGGCTTGATGCCGCAGGTTGTAGATCTCGGGAGTGATGCTCAGAAACGGCAGCCCGCGAAACAGGAGAAACAATTTCTCCCATTTGCTTTGACCCCACCCATCGCGCTCGCGGTTGCGGAAGACGATGTCAAACTTGCCGTCGTCGCGCGCCTGCAGATCGAACCGATAGCTGGGAAAGATCTCTAGTTCGCGAACTCGAACATCGCTGGTCAGCAGATCGGGAAGCCGCAGCACGCTGGCGGGCGCGAATGCAAAAGCGCGATCGAGAAGCGCGGTATTCACTCGGAGTATGGGCGCGGCGCGCACCTGCACGATTTGCGGCTTGCCCACGCGGTTCCAATACTTCAGCGCAGCCTCGACGTTTCCCTGCAGAAAATAGACGGTGCCAAGAAAATCGTTCCCATAGGAATCGCGGGGATCGAGATGAAGAGCGCGCCGCAGGTGGCGAGCCGCCTGCGAATAACGCTTCTGTTTGAAGGCAACTCCTGCCAATTCCAGGGGGAACCGTTTGTCATCAGGCCGCAGCCGGGCTCCCGCGGAAAAAGCCTGTTGCGCCTCCGGCCAGCGCCCCAGTTGAGCCAGGGCGGTGCCGTAGTAGAAATCGAATTCGGCGGAAGGATGAGGATGTGGCGCGGACTCGACCAGGGTCACGATTTCCTGCCAGCGTTGTTCCGCAAGAAGCTGCTTCGCCTGGTCGAGCAAGTGGCCGTCGGGAGAATGTGTCTGAGCGAAGCCAAGAGCCGCACATCCGAACCAGAGGAATATGAAAAAGGTGGGGATCAGCGAGCTTCTTTTTGAGGTAGCGCCAGCAACGTCCATTTCCCGGCCGCGCTCCATTCCTGTTCGAAGCCAGGCCGATCCTGTTTGAGCAGTTTGCGCTGCGCCGGATCGTTGACCATGACGATCCCCTGCTCCAGACCGGCCACGACTACATAGTGCAGAGGCCCGCTCCCGGCGGGCTTCAGTGCGACGATCAGCGGACGTCCCTTGTCCAGATGTTGCTTGAGGTCTTCCCACTCTCCGCGAATTGTAAATGTGCGGAATCCCTTTTCCCGGAAGTACCGTTCCATATCGGAAGCGTAGATGCCGTGAGCCCTGGCTGAATACAGCGCATGCTGGATCTGAACCGCATCGGAATTCTGACCGGCAGACTGGCCCTGTTGACGCTGCCAGTACTGCATCACCATGGCGATGCTGGCGGCTCCGCAGCCGTCTTTCTCCTGCTTCACGAAAGGGACATCCAGCCAAACGCCGGGCAGGTCTGCGGCAAGCAACGCCCCGCAGACCCCCAGCAGCACCAGGGCTATCCTGACGATACGTCCCACCATGCGGGAGTCCTATCGAACCGCAACGATGATCAGAATGAGCGCGGCGATCGCCACCAGGATGATGATCAGATCACGGTCGCTGAGCGTGCCTGCGGCGAAATCGGTCTGCGTCTTTTGCACCCGCGAGGCCAGTTGCGCCAGCTCAGCGTCATCCAATGTGGAGACCGCGTTCTTCACCTGTTCCGGGTTGATGTGCGCAGCCTGCAGCGCTTTCTGCGCTTTGTCCGACGAGAAGAATTGCTGCACTTCATCCCGGTTTTGCTGCCGTGCGGTCGAAGCCTTCAGCACCGCCTGCTGCAGTTCGGACGGAGTGACTACATGGCTGGCCGCTTCCGCCACCAGGTTTTGGGGAAGAGCGAAAACAACGGCCAGGACGAACGCGACCGCCACTCGGGATGACTGCTTAGGATCGAAATGCATGTCTTGCAACCTCCACTGGATTTTTGCGACAACTCAACGGACCGTGTGGGGACGGGTCTTCGACCCATCCAGGCCGAGCGCAGCTCGGCAGCCTGCGGAAAGCGCAACCCTCAGCGGCTGAAGCCACCCCCAAGGCTAGAGCCTAATGCAGCGCTGAAGCGCTGCTCCACCCAAACCCTGCTCTGGCCCAGGGCGCCTGCCAAGAAAAATGTTACACGCCAAAGGCTTCGATGCGGAGACAGTTCTGTGAGTTTGCACCCGAAGGTAACAACATCAATAAACAATATAGGGAGGCTCGTGGATGTGCACTATAACTGCTCTACCAGCTTCTGTAACTCGCGGGCAATCCGTTCAGGATCGCTATCACGAGGAAATTGGACGGGCGCGCCAATGTTCACCTCAATCTTCCAAGGTCGGGCAAATTTCTTCCCGGCCTGCTTTAGTTCGAACAGGCCGCGAATCCGCATGGGCACAATCGGGATTCCCAGGTTGTTTGCCAGCAAACCGATGCCGGCACGAAATGGACGCATGTTGCCGTCCGTGGTGTGGCGGCCTTCGGGAAACACCAGAATGCTGTAGCCCCGATCCACGGATTCTCCGGCGTAGGCGAAGCTCTCGCGGAAGCCCGCCTCCCGCGGCAAGGGAAACAGGTTGAGCAATGACACTCCCAGAAACCACTTCGCGCGGTCATAAAGCCTGCCCGGCAAACTTCGACCGGATGGCGGGGTGCGAAGCGATTCCAGCGCCTCCCCGCCGGTAGCGGTCGCCAGCCGGTGACGAAGGCGTGCCGGAAGCGCCGTAAGCACGAAGCCAACATCCACATCGTCAATGTGATTGCAGATCACCAACACGGGACCTTGAACATCACGCAAGTTTTCCCGCCCTTCAACCCGCGGCCATCCCAGCAAAAACATAGCCGGACGCAGTAGCAGGTAATGAATGGCCCGCCGGTTCCAGGTAGTGGGCCAATGTTGCACCCATGCCGGATAGTGATATTTCACTCGCGAGGGATGCTTGCCGTGCAGCACACGCTCCAAATCGCTCACGGTCTTGACAGCGGCGAACCCGGTCTCGCTCAAATCCACCTGGTAGCGGTCCTCCAGCGCGCCCAGTAGTTCCACCCGATCGAGCGAACTCAAGTTCAGGTCACTCTCCAGATCAGATTCCGGACGGACATCACCTGCGGCGCCTCCCTTAATTCGCGTGATTAATTCTGCCAGCGGCCTTGAGGAATTTCCCGCCGCCGGCATCGTCCGTAACCGCGATTCCACGGCTTGCTGGATGACGTTCCGCCGCGGCTTTTGCGTGGACGTGCGAGGAAAATCCTCCTCCGGCCACACCCACCATTGCCGCATGCGTTGGTATTCAGCCAGGGCGTCGTTCGCGCGCCGTATCACCGGATCAAGATCGGCAGCGCCATCCCGCGGAATTACCACCGCGCATGGTTCGGCGTTTCCATCCCGCGGCAGCGCGATGACGATGCAGTCTTTTACTTCGGGCTGCCGGCGCAGCTCGGCTTCCAGATCTTCGGGATAGACATTCATGCCGGCCGGAGTGACGATCACGTCTTTCTTGCGTCCTTTGAAATATAAATTGCCCTGAGCGTCGAGCTCGCCGATGTCGCCGGTTGCATACCAGCCCTGTTCCCCCGCGATCGGCTGGGGTTCCTGCCCGGTCCAGTATCCGCCGGCCACTCCGCTGCCGCGAACCAGAATCTCACCATCCTCCGCCAGCTTGACTTCGCGTCCAGCCAGTACCTTGCCAATCGAACCCTTACCCAGACGAAAGGGGTGATTGAGGCTGATGAGCGATGTGGTTTCGGTAAGCCCGTAGCCCTGGATGACGGCGTATCCCAGCCGGCTCCAGAACTCTTCGGTGGCGCGGTCGAGCGCCGCTCCGCCGGAAACGAATGCCCAGAACTTCCATCCCAACTGGCGATGAACTCTTCTGAAAATCCACCAGCGGCGCAGGAAATGCTTTTTCCCCACCGCTTGAAAGCGCCGCCGGAACCCTTCCAGTTCGCTGTCATGCTCCAGATCGCGCTCTATTTTCTCCTTCAGCGACTGCAGCATGCGCGGCACCGCCACCAGTACGGAGATTCGCTCGCGGCGTACGGTGCGAATGACTTCGGCGGGATTGAGCGCGTCCTGAAAAATTACAGTACCGCCCATCAGCTGAGGCAGAAAGATTCCCAGGAATTGGCCGAAAACATGGCTCAAAGGCAAAAGATTGAGAAAGCGAACAGGATGCACCAGGCGCTCATACTTGAGGTATCGCCGAATTTCAGCTTCGAGAGGCCCGATATTACCCAGGACGTTGGCATGACTGATCACCACACCTTTCGGTTCCGCGGTGGTTCCCGAAGTAAAAACAATTTCCAGCGTGTCGGCGGCGACGATGTCCGCCGCCGCGTAAGGTGCGATCGAGTAGCCGGACAATGCTTCCCGCAAGTCTTCAAGAATCAGAACCGGAACGGAAGCCTGCGCGTGCGCACGCGAACACAGCAGGAGCCTGCCGTTTACTTTGCGGTACACACGCTGAGTGAAGTCCGAGGTTCCGGCGTCATCGATGGGGACGACAATCACACCGCGCAGCGCGCATCCGAAAAATGCCGCCGCCCACTCGGCCGAGTTTGGCCCCCACAGCAGGACGCGCTCGCCTTTGCCGATGGCACGCTTGTCCAGTTCACGGGCAAACTGGAACGCGGTATCGGCCACCTCGCGATAGCTCCAGCGCACGGAGCGGTATCCACGGCGCTGAACGTATGCGCACTCGCGTCCTCGTCGCAAAAAGTTTTCGATGTACTCGACAACGGAGCGGCGCTCCATGTCTACGATGGTATCGCGTGAGCGCGGAGTGTCATCCTGAGCGGAGCATTGCTTACGCCGACATCCGCCGCGCGTTCTTGGGGCAGAAGTTCGACAACAAGTTCAGGAACTCCGTGAGGAACGGAGGCGTGGGCTGATTCCGCAGCGTGACCGCGTGCCATTGACGCTTGAACCCGCGGTCCCCCAGGGGACGGATCACCACCTTACCCGCTTCCAACGCGGGCGCTACCGCCCAGCGGGCCAGAAATCCAATTCCGGTTCCGGCTGCGGCTAATTCGACAATCGCTTCCGTCAGTGGGACTTCGATTACTCGTTGCGCTTCCACCCCGGCCGGCTTCAGCAGCTTGTTGATGAGCGTGCTCTCCTCTCGCGGAGGATAAATAAGGACGGTTTCTGTTTCCAGATCCTTGGGCCGAATCTGGTTCATAGACGCCAGACGGTGTTTGGGAGACATCACCAGAACCAGTTCGTCTTCGAACATGGGCGTCACGCGCAGGCTCTTGTTGCGCGGCGGACAACTGATGATGGCCACGTCCAGTTTGCCTTCGAGCAGCGCGGCCGCCGGATTCGAAGTAGCGCTGGCCACGATGTTTACTTCTACCTTGGAAAATTTGCCGTGAAATTTCTTCAACAAAGGCGGCAGCCAGTGATAGCAGGTATAGCATTCGGTGCTGAGCCGGATCTCACCGCGCGCGCCGCCGTTCAGTCCCTCGATCTGCACTTCGGTGCTGCTCAGTTCGTCAAGCACGCGGCGCGCGCAAGCAATGAGCCGCTCCCCCGCAGGCGTCAGTACCATCTTTCGCCCCAGACGCAGAAATAAAGCCGTGCCCAGCTTTTCCTCCGCGTCCCGCAACTGGTAACTCAGCGCGGATTGGGTAAGGTGCAGCATCTTTCCCGCCTCGGTGACGCTGCCTTGTTCGGCGATGGTCACCAGCAACCGGAGGTGGCGGACTTCCAACTTCGGAGTCATCTTGCCATGAGTCTAGTTCATCGATTGGATGAAAACAAACAATAAATCTCATGTGTCCCCGGGCACGTCCAACCTTTGAGCGCGGCAGAAACGCTTTGAAGGCAAGAACCGGATAGTAAGCAAAGAACTCCGGCTTCAGACTCCAGTTCTGACGCTCGTCAATTCGCGGAAGCCGCTGTCGCACAAACGGGAGCTACACAACAAGGGGAGGTTGTTATGAAGAACTTGGTTGCACGAACCCTCACTTCACTTCTACTGGGTGTCTTGTTGCTTGGGTCCACCGCCCAGGGGCAACGCATCGAGCGGGTCGTCGACGCAAACATTCCATTTGAATTCAACGTGGGCAACCAGACTTTTTCAGCCGGGCGCTACTCGCTGGTGAGCATTACGCCCTGGCTGCTGGAGTTGCGCGACGCCGAAGGCCGCTATCTGACCACGGTGCTGACCAACTCTGTCCAATCATCCAACACGCCCGCCACACCGAAACTCGAGTTCTTCAACCAGGATGGCCGGCACGTGCTGGGGCAAGTCTGGCAAGCAGACGACTCCATCGGCCAGCAGCTTCAGCCGGCGAAATCGCTGACCCAGGTCGCGAAGCGACGGTCAAGGCACGTCCAAACCGCCTCAGTAGGCAAGCCACAGTGATGAATCTGCGATCACAGGGAGGGACACTATGAGCACGGGCTTAAACGGAAGCAATGGAGGCAACGAACAACTGCACGCTACCGATCCACACGTCCAGGAGGTCATTCGCTCCGCGGAAAGAGAGCTTCTTGAGTTGCTGCAGCAGCGCGCCGAACTTATGAAGCGGATCGGCACCATCAAACAGACCCTCACCGGGCTGGCCAGCATTTTCGGCGACGAGGTGCTGGGCGACCAGCTACTCACGTTTCTGGATCGCAAATCAGCCAGCCGACAGCCCGGCTTCACAAGGGCCTGTCGTGTGGTGCTGATGGAGTCAGATAAGCCCCTCGGCGCGAGGCTGGTCTGTCAGGCGCTGCAGCAGAAGTTTCCCGATCTGCTCGATCGCCACAAGGACCCCATCGCGTCGGTGACAACGGTGCTAAACCGCCTGGCCGACTACACCGAAGCACGTTGCTCCCTCGATGCAAGCGGACGCCGGGTGTGGCAGTGGATCGCGGAGGCGAAGAATGGAGCCGATCTGGTGATCGCTGAAAACCTGCTCAGTGGGGATTCCAGGTTCCCTTCGCAGTATCGGCAGGCGAAGCCACTATGACTCAAATGGAGGAGGGCGGGGGCATTGCTACTCCCGCCCCACCCCGAGGGCGTCCGCGACCCGGTTAATGTAATTGAACCAGGAGGCGATCAAGGTGATCTGAAGAATCGCCTTGTCGTCGAAGCCCGTAGCACGCAAGCGCTCGTGATCGTCTTTCCAGACTTTGGTCGCGTCTTTCGTGATCTTCACCACGTAGTCCAGCATGACGCGCTCCTGGGGAGTGATGGGAGCCGCGGTGTAGTCCTTCTCCAGGGCATCGACCAGATCCTTATCCAACGTCACCCGACGCAGAAACTCTGCGTGTGAGTCGATTCAATAGACGCACCGGTTGGTGACCGAAACCACCGTGGTAATCATCTCGTGCTGCCGCCGGGAGAGCGGCAAGTCGGGGGACATCAGCACGCCGAACGTCGCGAAGGCGTGGTAAAGCGCCTCGGGAATCAGGCTGTGAGATTCCGTAATCAGCGCCCCTCCACCCTCCGTGGGATGCACGGGCGTGGCGTATTCCTTGGGATAGAGAGACTTCTGGCCTTCCATTGCCTGGCGCAGCTTTTCGTCGCCTTGAGAGACCGGAATGGTACGGATCCAGGTCATAAAACGGCTTGCCCTCCAGCGGTCCTTCTGCCGTAGAATGCTGCCCCGGCGAAATTGAGGCTACACGGAAAACACCGGGCGTGCCAATACTCAGAATTGATTATTCGGGGCTTGGCCGGCAGCGGCTGTGCGCGGTGGATTTCGGATCACTTTTTAGGAGATATTGAGTTGCGACACAGACTCCGCGGGCCGGTTCAAATCAGCCCGTCTTTCACGCGGCGGAGAAAATCTTCTGCGTCAGCCTGAGCTTTCTTGGCAGCGCCGGGATCGCTGCGGTTCTCAAACACGATTTCCTGCAAGGTAATCTGGACTGCATCTTTGGGCTTGAACCCTCGCGTCACCAGTTTTCTGGCCCTTGCGGCGAAACTCTCGGAGTCGGTGCCGATGTCCGGTTGGCCGTGCGCGGCGCAGTCATGGTCCTGGAACCGGGCCGAGGCCAGCCGGTCGTAGGCGCTTTTTGCGTCCTGATCGGTAAGCAAGGATGGGACTGGAAAAGTCCAGCCACACTGCGAACAGGCCCAGCCCGTCAGGCGCTGGTGCGATACCCATGTAAGCCATCTGCCCATGGTTTTCCCACTGGCCGCAATCGGATTTGGATGCCGCGGCCGAACAGCCCTCCCTACTTGCGAGTTGGCATGCGGCGACGGTCGCGAAGCGAGGTCTTCCCGGTCAAGCGCGCCCCCCGGCACGCCCTGTGCTGCTGACCATCAATGTACTAGAACCACTCGGCCGACAGTAGTGACGGTTAAGGGAACCGGCTGGCTGCACACTCGCCGGCAATGCCGTCTGTCTTTGAATTCCCTTCCGTCCTGCAAGAGCACCGATGTGAGTTTTTACCCGGTTCCGGTCGTAACTCGTTCGTACACTCCCTTTCGGTAACCCTTGGTAACCATACGATTCTTGGTAACCCGCCTTACAATGACCCTTGTCCGAAAGACCATCGAGTACGAAAAAGTTCTCAAAGCTGACCCCAAGGAACTCACCGTCTCCAATACCATCGGGGACCTCTACGCGCGTCTCGGTCAAGGCGATAAGGCAGTGGAATCCTTTAAGAGCGTTGGCGACGCTTATGCCGCCCAGGGCTTCACCGTCAAAGCCATCGCCATGTACAAGAAGCTCACCAAGCTGAAACCTACCTTGGAGAGCGTACTTCGACTGGCTGAGCTTTACACGCAGCAGGGCCTTTTTAATGACGCCCGGGCGCAGTACCTACAGGTTGCGGAAGAGTTTCTGCGCTCCGGCGAACTGGAACAGGCGGTCCGGATTTTCCAGAAGACGCTGGAAATGGATCCGGAAAATGTCGCCATGCGCACCCGGCTGGCCGAGGTCTACATCCGTCTCAACAAAAAGACGGAAGCCTGGCAGCTCTTCGCCGCCGCCGCCGACAGCTTGCGCGCCCGCGGGCAACTGGGTCCTGCGGAAGAAATCCTGCAGCGCATGCTCACCTTGGACCCGAGCAACGGTCACGCCCTGCTGCTGCGCGGCCGTAACGCTTTCGACGCCGGCGATATGCCCGGGGCGATCAAGAATCTGGAAAAAGTAGCGGATCTCGACAGCCACCCCGAGGGGCTGCGCTCCCTCATGCAGGCCTACCTGCAGAGCGGACGCTTGCCCGAAGCGGGGACCCTGGCCACGAAGCTGTGCACCGTTCACAACGACGCCGGAGCTATCACCGGTTACGCCGACGCGCTCATGGCAGCGGGACAATTTAACGAGGCGCTGCAGGTTTACCAGCAGCATTGTGATCATCTGGTGGCCACGGATTCCGGCAAGGTTCTGGAAAGCCTGCACTCCCTCATCGGGCACATGCGCGACAATGGCCCGGCGCTGGAGGCGCTTCTCGAACTCTCGCAGAAGGCCGGGGACACCACTCACCTTACCGAACTTTACGAGTTGCTGGCGCATGCTTGCGTGCAGTCCGGAAATCTTGAGAAGGCCCGTGACTACTATCTGAAGCTTACTCAACTGGAGCCTCAGAATCAGTTGCACACCCGCAACTACGAGCAGGTGCTGGCCAAACTCGGAGGCGGCGCGCCCGGTTCACGACTCATCACACCCGAAGAGGGAGCGGTACTGGTGGAGGAACTGGAAGCCACCGCGCCTTTTATCGACCAGCGGTATCCCGACGACATCGCCCTGGCGGTGCGCGCCTCTCTGACCGACGCCGAATTATTCGTTTCCTACAACATGCCGGCCAAGGCATTGGGACCTTTGATGTCGGCTTTGCCCAAGGCCCCCCAGGACCTGCGCCTGAACCAGCGCCTGGCGGCGTTGCATACTCGGGCCGGCCGCTTCGGCGAAGCCGCGGTCTGCTGCCGCAATTTGCAACAGCTGTACCACGACGCAGGACATCCCGATGAAGCCAGCCGCTATAGCGAACTGGCCACCAAGTACGAAGAACGCGCGTCCGCCAAGTCGATCGAAGAGAACGAGAAGGCAGCTCCGGCAGCCACATCGTTTGAGCGTGAGACGGTTTCGCCACGGGCTTTCGATCACGTCGCCGATGCCGATGCTGCTGCAGACGACGATGCTGGTCATGTCGCCTCCGCACCTCCAGCTTCCGGACTTTTCTTCCACAAGGCGGCAGCCTCGACTGTGCCTGCCTCCAGCGAATTTGAGATCAGTCCCGCGGCACCCGCGGCCGAGCGTGAAATTGACATCTCGGCAGAGTGGGAGGGCGAGGTTTCGGATCAACCTGCAGCAGCTTCGTCAGCCGAGGAAACTGTCGAAGTTCCGGACGAGGAGGCGGCCCAGGCCAGGGCTGAGACCATCAAAGAGACGATCGAAGAGACTCGCTTCTATCTCTCGCACTCCATGGTCGAACAGGCCCGCGTCGTCTTCGCCAAGCTGGAAAAACTCAAGCCTGGCGCTGCGAAATTGGCCGAGCTATGGCAGGAAATTGAGGCCGCAGACGCACAGGCCACGGCCCATCAACCGGAGGCGGTAGAGGAAGTTTCTGTCGAGGAGACGGAGACAATCACCGCTTCGGAAGAACCCAAGGCAACGCATCCGACGAGGTCCAAGCCCTCTGCGGGCTGGGAAGCAGATCAGGAATTTGTTGCCGAGCATGGCGCTCCGGCGACGGAACCGCCGCCTAGGATGCCGCTGCACACGATTCCTCCTGCACCCGAGCCGGTCGTGACAGAGTATGCGCAGGCCAACGCGGAGCCCGCAGGTGTGTTGGGCGAGTTCGTTTCCGATCTGGAAGCTTCTCTTGGCGACACCTTCTTGCCCCCGCCGTCTCCTGCTCCTCAGCAAGTTCCGGCCGCGCCGCCTCGAGCGGTACGTGAGCCGATTGCGGCACAGTCCGGACACGCCGCCGCGGCCGCCGCACCTGCGCCCGCCCTGCAGCCTGCGGCCCCGACTTTCACCTATCAGCCGACCAAAAAACGGACTCTCGCTCCCGAGGTCTCGCCCGCGACACCCAAAGTGGATGCCGCCAGCGTTGACCTGGCAGACATGTTCGGCGAGCTCAAGCATGAACTCGAAGAGGACGCGGCCAACACTCAGGAAGATCCCGAGACCCACTACAACCTGGGCGTGGCTTTCCGCGAAATGGGGTTGTTGGATGAGGCCATCGGCGAACTACAGAAGGTTTGTCAGGCCGTCGATCGCGGCCAGCAGTTCCCGCAGCTGATGCAGACTTATACCTGGTTGGCCCAGTGCTTTCTCGACAAAGGCGTGCCCGAGGCGGCAATCCGCTGGTATGAGCGCGCGCTCAAACTGCCAATTGACGAAGAGACCCGCACTGCCCTGAACTATGAGTTGGCCTCCTCCTATGAGGCCGCAGGCAACAAGACCGTGGCCCTGAATCATTTCATGGAGGTCTACGGCAGTAACATCGATTACCGCGATGTAGCGGAGCGCATTAAAGCCCTGAAGTCGTAGAATGGCAGAATGGGGTTCCTTCTCAGCTTGGCATCGTGCGCGGAAAAGGGCTGTCCGGCCGCTCGCACGACCCATGGGGGCACGGTGTGACGGCGAGTCCCGATTCTCCCATCAATAAAATTCCTCCCGATTCTCTAAGGGCGCCGGATCAGACGCGCAGCGGAACCGGTCTGGAGGATCCGGTTGCTGACGGCCAACCTCTGCGCCAAACCCATTTGCAGGTCTGGCTGCACCGGGTATTGATATTGCTGTTCGTGTTTGTTTGCGCGGCCATGGGAGTTCTCCTCGTCATCCTGCCCTGGAGGCCGGAATGGACGGACAACCACTTCCTGATGGGCTCGCCCGGACTGCGAACCTTTGTCTCCAACGGTTTTGTTCGCGGCCTCTGCAGCGGTCTGGGACTGCTCGATATCTGGATTGGATTTTGGGAGGCCGTGCACTACCACGACGAAACGCGGCACTGACGGAAAGATAACCTCATCATGAGTGAAAGCAAACTCGGAGCTGCGCCGCTGGCGTACGAAAATGAAACCTTCGTGAACAGTCCGGATGGGCGCATTTTGCGCATCCTCTCGGAATACATGGAGCCGCTTTCCCGTTTCCGCCGTGAACAGATCCAGGACACGGTTGTGTTCTTCGGCTCGGCGCGGTTCCACAGCCGCGCCGACGCGCACGGGAACCTTACGGAACTGGAGAAGCGACCAGGAACCCACCCGCCGGAGGAGCGGAAAAAGGCGCTGGCCTCGGTGGACATGGCGCGCTACTACGAAGATTCGCGCCGGCTCGCCTTCCTGCTGACCCAGTGGTCGATTCAGATTCCCGCCCGCAGACATCGCTTCGTCGTCACCACCGGTGGCGGTCCCGGCATCATGGAAGCCGCCAACCTCGGGGCCCAGGAGGCGGGTGGAAAAACCATCGGGCTTAACATCAATCTGCCGTTCGAACAAAACCCGAATCCCCACATCACCCCCGCGCTCAATTTCGAATTCCACTATTTCTTCATGCGCAAGTTCTGGTTCGCGTACCTGGCTAAGGCCTTGGTGATCTTTCCCGGCGGCTTCGGGACTCTGGATGAGCTTTTTGAAATCCTGACCCTCGCCCAGACTCAAAAGCTGGCCAAGAAAATTCTGGTGATCATTTACGGCAGCGAGTACTGGAAGCGCCTGATCAACTTCGAAACCATGGTGGACGCGGGCACCATCTCTCCCGGGGATCTGGAACTCTTTCGCATGGTGGATTCGCCCGAGGAGGGATTTGAATTTCTTCGCGATGGCTTGATTAAATATCATCTCGCCCCCCAGCAAGTGAAGCGAACCGGCGAAGCCGTACCGGAAATCGCCAAAACAAATCCGTGAGCCAGTCGTCAGTCGTCGGTCGTCGGTCGTCGGGGCTTCTTTACTACATCACCGATCGCTCACAGTTTCCCGGCGACGAAGCCTCTCGCCGTCGCCGTCTCCTCGAAACTATTGCCCAGGCTGCCCGCTGCGATGTCGACTATATTCAACTGCGCGAGAAAGACCTGTCCGCCCGCGAACTGGAAAATCTCGCCCGCGAAATTCTTGCACTGAGAACCGGCGACAAAAAACTAGGAACTGGTTTTCTAATAAACTCGCGCACAGACGTTGCCCTGGCGTGCGGCGCCGACGGCGTACATCTGCGCTCCGCAGATATTTCTCCGTCAGAAGTAAGAAAGCTTTGGACTCAGTGTGGCGCGAGCGCCCCCGCCCGCGTGACCGTTGGCGTCTCGTGTCATACTCCGGCAGAAGTAGCGAAGGCCGCAGCCCAAGGCGCGGATTTCGCGGTCTTCGGCCCCGTCTTCGAAAAAAAATCCGCCCAGCCCAGCGGCCTCGACGCACTTCGCGAGGCCTGCCGGGAGAGAATCCCAGTGCTCGCTCTGGGCGGCATCACATTGGAAAACGCAGAATCCTGCGTCCGGTCGGGCGCAGCCGGGATCGCCGGAATCCGTTTGTTCCAGGAAAATGCGATCAGCAACGTAGTGGGGAGACTGCGCAAGACAAGATAGCGATGAAGATCAGTAGTCAGTTTTCAGTAATCAGTTGTCAGTTGCGATTTCGTAGCGCCGGAAGGCCGGCGCTACGACGACTGAAGACTGACGACTGGTCCTAGCTCTTAATGCTCTTCGACTCCTCATCCCAGGTCACCGCGCTCTTGCGGAAGTATGACTGGTTCGACATGTGGCATGCCAGCGCGGCGTGGTGGCCGAATACCGCGTCCTCCACCACTGGCTTTCGCGTTCGTACCGCCTGGAAGTAATTCCACAGGTGAGGTTTTTCCTCGTCCCAGGAAACGCTGCGATAGCTGAACCCTTCCATCGCCGGTTCTTTGCCGGGAGTGGCGTCGTGCTCCTGGTGCCATTTCTTGAAATATTCTTCCCGCATAGCGCGAGGAAAGCCTGACGCGTAGTAGCTGGGCCCCGTATCCACGCCCGCCTGCGGCGTGTAGGTAAGGTTGAATTCGGTCAGCTCCAGGACGCCCTTGGAGCCCTGAAAACGATAAATCTCCGGAGACTCCGTGCCCAGACTGAGCCGCATGTAGACCGGAACCTCGCCGTATTTGAATAACGTACCGTGTACGTCCGGCATATTTCTGCCGTCTTTCCAGCGCAGAATTCCTCCCATCGACATTGCCTGTTTGGGCGGCTCGTTGATGCCCAGTACGTATTGCATGCCGCTCACCAGGTGCACGAGCAGGTCTCCCGCCACGCCGGTTCCGTATTCCTTCCAGCAACGCCAGCGCGCAAAGATCAAAGGATCGAAATCCCGCTTGGGCACGGTTCCCTGCCAGGTATCCCAGTCGAGCGTCTGCGGGGAAAGATCGGTAGGCGGCGGATACTCCCAGGCTCCGGTCGGGTCGTTGCGACCAAGCGATCCCTCTACCAGCATGAGATCCCCCAATGCCCCCTGTGCCACCAGTTCCTTGGCCTTGGCGCAGATCACCGAACTCACGCGCTGCGAGCCCACTTGCACGATACGCCCGTTTTTTTTGGCCGCCGCAGCCATCTCCACGCCCTCGGCGGCGGAGTGCGACATCGGTTTTTCGATGTAAATATCCTTGCCCGCGCTGACTGCGTCCACCACGATCTGTTTGTGCCAGTGGTCAGGAACGGCAGCCACAATGCAATCGATGTCCTTGTTCTCCAGCAACTCGTGATAGCGCCGCGTGGTGGGCAGATTGGGACGGTTGACAATCTCTTTGGCCAAGGTATGACGACCGTCGTAGAGATCGCAGGCCGCAACGCATTCCACCCCCGGCAATTCGATAGAGGCGGCCAGCAGTCCCGACCCCTGCATACCGATCCCGATCATGCCAAAACGCACCCGGTCGCTGGGCGGCAGGGTTTGCGGCACGGCCCAGAGCGGATCGGGATCGAGCAAAATGGTCTTCAAACCCAGCGACGCCCCGGCAGCGGCCGCGCCGATTCCCATGAATTCGCGACGGGAGAAACGATTCCTATTCATCTTCACCCACCCTCCAATGAACTGCAGGATTTGAATATCTAAAGGCTGAACTGCGGAACTCGTACAGTTCCTATTTCTTCAGCATCCTGATCGAAACTTCTTTGAAGAAAACCACGTCATTCTCACTGTGGTTCTGCAGGCCGATGTAGCCTTCCTGGGGGCGCGGGCCGCGTTCCGGCTCGAATTCGAATTTCTTGGCCGGCACCGGGTTGCCCTCGGTGAACTCGGTGACCTTCACTCCGTTCAGGACCACAGTGGTGTGCGGTCCATCGAGAGTGATTTCCATCGTGTTCCATTCCGGCCCGGGTTTGCCGGGACGCGCCAGCGGCTTGGTCAGCGAATAGAGCGTGCCGGTCACATGATAATCGTCTTCATTCGATTTCTCCGGCTCATTATCGATCTGCACTTCGTACCCATAGTGCACCGGCATCCAGGCCTCGCGGGGCTCGATGGGAATCCGAATGTAAACCCCGGAGTTATCGTTCTGATCGCGCATCTTGTACACCACGCGGATCACGCAATCGCTCAGCGTTCCTCCCGTCCAGTAGAGCAAGCCCATTCCCCCGTGGGTCCGGATCAGCCCATCTTCGACCGTCATTTCGCCCTTACCGACGTGCTTCCAGCCCACCAGATCCTTGCCATCGAACAACTGTTTCCATTCGCCCGACTGGGCCCGGGCAACGGGGACCACGGAGGCCAAAACCACGCCCGTCGCCAAGATGAAGCATGCCAAACGCGATCGCATAGTCCCTACCTTTCGGAGCGGGAGAAATATACACCAAACAGCTGTGCGGCGGGATGCGAGGTAAGTCCTTTCATCTGAGCGACGAACCCCCGACACAGGGAAGCCCGACGTGTGGAATCAGTTACTGAAGATCATTCCTGCTGCAGCAAAGGGCGGGAAACTGGCATCAAATGTAGATATAATATTTCCGTAGCCCGCGCAGGGACTAATTTCTCTTCCAAAGAAGATCAAAACCGATGTCCATGAAGACTAAGGCCGCAATTGTGATTTCCTCCGCCGCTGTTCTGCTGTTCATGGCGGTAGGCGGATTGGACGGCGTTCGCGCCTCCAATAACGATGGCTCGTACCGGCAACTTCAGGTATACAGCGAGGTTCTCTCGCGCGTGCGCAGCGAGTACGTGGAGGAGCCCAACATCCCCGCCGTGACCGACGGTGCGCTGCACGGCCTTCTGGAGTCGCTGGACTCAAATTCCAGCTATCTGACGCCCGCCGAGTTCAAAGAGTACAAGTCTAACCAGACTGAAGCCAAGGGCGAGATCGGAGCGGCAGTTTCCAAGCGCTTTGGCTATGCTGCGGTCATTTCGGTGATTCCCGGCGGCCCTGCCGACAAAGCCGGTATCCAGGCCAGCGATATTTTCGAAGCCATCGAGGGCAAGAGCACGCGCGAGATGTCGCTCGCTGAAGTCCACAATCTGCTGCAAGGGCAACCCGGCTCGAATGTGAACGTGGCGGTGGTTCGGGCCCGTCGTGCTGAACCGCAGAAGACCGTCATCACCAGGGATATCGTCAACGTGCCCCCGGTGACAGACAAGATGGTTGAAGACGGCATCGGCTACATCCAGGTGGATGCTTTCATCAAGGGCAAGGCGCAGGAAGTCGCGGCCAAAGTCCGCGCTCTGCAAAAGTCCGGCGCCAAGAAGCTGATTCTCGACCTGCGCAATTGCGCCGAGGGCGAGGAGTCGGAAGGTATTGCGGTCGCCAACCTGTTCCTGAATCACGGAACGATTACTTATCTGCAAGGCCAGAAGTATCCACGCGAGGCGTTTAACGCGGATGCCGCCAAGGCCATCACCAATCTGCCCCTGGCGGTGCTGGTAAACAAGGGAACGGCTGGGCCGGCCGAAGTGGTCGCGGCGGCGATTCTGGAAAATGCCCGCGGCGACATTATTGGCGATAAGACTTTCGGCGACGGCTCGGTGCAGAAAGTGATTCCGCTCAACGATGGCTCAGCATTAATCCTGTCGATTGCAAAATACTATTCGCCCAGCGGCAAAGCGATCCAGGACAGCGCAGTGACTCCGAACATCGTGGTGGCCGATAGCGACGATGATGCGGCGCTCCCTGACGACGATGACAACGCGGCCCCGGCTGACGAAGACAAGAAGCAGCCTCCGCAGCAGGACGAACAATTGCACAAGGCGATTCAGGTGCTGAAAAGCAAGGCG